>Ga0181521_10005064_pt1 | contig 14811 bp, 7 predicted proteins | sample PEATcosm2014_Bin_32_FD_119764 | JGI IMG/M metagenome (GOLD analysis project Ga0181521, IMG submission 119764) | Peatland microbial communities from MTU Mesocosm Facility, Houghton, MI, USA - PEATcosm2014_Bin02_60_metaG | ecosystem: Environmental > Terrestrial > Soil > Wetlands > Peat | place...
CGTGCTGAAACTGCTCGCCCACCATTACTACAGGGTCGATCCGCAGATCATCCGGCGGACTATCGATACTCCGTCGCGGGACCTGAAGGCTGCTGCGCGACGCCAAGATCACCCAGATCTACGAGGGCACCAACCAGATCCAGCGCGTAGTCATGGCCCGCCAGCTGCTCAAGTAGCGCGCTCGTCAGCGTTTCCGCTGGTCAGCGACCATCTGCTAGAGCGTCCGGTGGCCGTATGGCTGGCGCGCGCGGCGGGTCTGCGCCGCGCTAACGGCTCGGCGCTATGCCCGTTGTTCCCGGTTGGTTCCCGTAGTTTCCGGACGTGGTGCTGGATCCGTGCTGACCCCTGGGGCCGCCGAACGGCGCGGGTACCGGCCAGCGGCCGGGCTGTTCGGTCACGGCAGATTGGCTCCGGCGATCGCATCTACGATGTGGCGCGGTATGGCCTTGCTGACGCCGTTGGCTCCGACGATTTGCAGCAGGCGGGCGGGGTTCTCGGGGGGATGGGGATCGGCTCCTGGCGCCGCCAGCCGCGCGCGGAAAGGGCTTTGACGGCGGTGAGGTAGCTCGCATCGGTCATCCGGCCGAGGTTCTTCGCTCGCAGGAGGAGCACGGCGAGCGAGACCTGCCACCGGCCGCCTGAGGTCGAACACGGTCGGCCAGTCGGCATAGCTGGGCAGTTCTTCGCGGATGTCGCGGTCGGGCATGAAGAATGCCGCGGCGAAGGCGTGGGCCTGGCTCTCCACTTGCTTCAGTCCCCAGACGTGCTCGCCGTGCATGACGAGATGGCCGAGTTCGTGGGCGCCGTCGAAACGGGATCTGGCGCGGTCGTTCTTATCGGTGGCGAGAACCACGAGCCGGTAGTGGAAGGCAGGGAGAAGGCGTCGACGTCCGCAGCGTCCAGCGGCAGCCGTTGCCGAGGGCATCCTGATCAAGGACATCTGGTGGCTGGCCGGATAGGAGCAGGGCGGCCAGTGCGGCCCGGCCGTTGGTGACCCGCGGATTAAGAGTCCGATTTTCACTACTCTGCGAGGTATCAGCCTATACCGGAGGCTATCATGCGCTGCCGGTTCGTGCACGCCGGGGCCGAGACGGGCCGAGCCACGGTGCCGGACTATGCCGGGCGCTGACGGGTCGTACCGGGGCAGCCGAGCAAACAACGAGCAAACAAGCATGATCGTTCTGGCTGCTCGACGTGGCAGTATGTCCCAGCGAATGTCAGCGATCAGAATGCGGCGGTGCCGCGGCCGGCGTTGGGACTCTATGCCGTTCTCTATACCAGGCGGCGAGCATGCCAACGCCCACTGAGCAGCATTTGCGCCGCGATGTCTGCCTCGTCGCCGATGCGCGAGCGGGGCAGTTAGGGTTCGCCGCCGCGGACGCGTTCGCCGCTTTCAAAGGCCGCCCACGCGACGCTGAGGCCGCCGCTCTCGCCGGCCAGTACTGCCGGCGGCGGCTGAGGTCCCTGTAGCTCCTAGGCTTGGACTCGTGGTTGCCCTGGATGATGTATTCGGCATCAGCGCCAACGTCGACAGCAGGTCGTACGTCGACCGCGGCGGTCTCGATGAGCGCTTCAAGCGCGCGCTCGGCTCGCAACGGCACGTTGCAGTGCACGGTGGCAGCAAGCAGGGCAAGTCCTGGCTCCGCACCAAGGGGCTCCGCGACGATGATGCCATCGTGGTCCAGTGCCAGCCGAGCTCATCGGCGACCTCGCTGCTCCGGGAAGCGCTCGGACGCCTCGGAGTCGTGGCAACTCTTCATATGTCCAGGACGCGTGACATCGAGGGCACGCTGGACTTCAAGGGCGCGGTCGAGCTAGGCAAGATCCTGGCGAAAGCCAAGGTCGAGGGCTCGGCAGGTGCCACCGTATCGTCCAGCACGACGACCGAGACTGAGCCGATTGGACAGACGGCTGCCGACCTGCTCTGGGTCGCGCGGACTATCGTCGCATCGGGCAAGCGGCTCGTGCTTGAGGACTTTCACTACCTAGATGAGGAGACCCAGCGAGAGTTCGCGTTCCTCCTCAAGGCCATGGGCGAGTACGGCATGTTCGTCCTGGTGATCGGCGTCTGGCCCTGGGATCACCTGCTGACTTACTACAACGGCGATCTAGACGGGCGGATCGAGGACATCCACCTGACTTGGGAGGACTCCGAACTTGCCCAGGTCCTGGGGCAGGGCGCCGACGCGTTGAGGATCGATTTTGACACCAACCTCGTGGACGACCTCGTGAGCGAGGCGTTCGGAAGCGTTGGCTTGCTGCAGCGCCTCGCTGCGCAGCTATGCATCGCGGAAGGCATCCATTCTGGTCATCATGGCATCGGCAAGCGCCGTGTCGCGAGGGGGCCGAGCCTGGAGACGGCGAAGCAGGCGGTGGCCGACCAGATGCAGGGACGGTTCCAGACGTTCGCTGATAATTTCGTTCGCGGGATGCGCCGGCTCCCGCAGGGCCTGGAGGTCTACCGTCACCTGTTGCAGGCGGCAACCGACGCTAGCGACCAGGAGCTGATGACGGGCATCGACTCCAACGTGCTCCTGCAGCGCATCTGCGCTCAGACAGGCGGTAACGGCATCCGGCTGTCCGATCTGACGCAGGCGCTGGACCGCATCGACCGGTTGCAGGTGAAGATCGCGGTCAATCCGCTCGTCCTCACCTACACCAAGTCCAGCCGGAAACTGTCGCTGGCCGACCGCGCCTTCCTGTTCTTCCGCAGGCACGGGTCTCCGCAGTGGCCATGGGCAGAGGGCGAGCCTGACATCTCGAACGACCTCGCGGCAAGCGATCCGCTAGACATCGACCACGACTGACGAGCGTCAGATGTCCGTGCCAGCACACGGGAACCATCACACACCGCGGTCAGGGCATTTCCAGGCCGCGACCACCGCACCCGATGCCGCCGCCCTGCGCGCGGTTGCCCGAAGCAGGACCACACGCCGAGAATGCGACAGTGAGCATCGCGGAGTTCCGGGACAGCGACCGGGGCTACCTGGCCTGGCTGGCGGCGCACGGCGACGGATACGTGATCAACATCGGTCGCAGCGGGCGCGGACATGCCCGGCTGCACCGCGCTGCCTGCGGGACGATCACCAGCAGGTCCCCGTTCACCGGCCCGTACATCAAGATCTGCTCAGCCTCGCTCGCAGAACTTGATCAGTGGGCGCTGCAGCGGACTGGCGCGGCTGTCCGGCGCTGCGGAACATGCCAGCCGCTCTCGGGTGCAAGCCCGGCTGCGGTCGTCCACGGGAGCCCGGTCGAGCCCTCCTTGCCTGGTACGGCCCGCGGCTCAGTTGTGCCGGGAACGGCGGCCGCGTCCGGCCCGGATTGGGAGATCCAGGGGCAGGGCGGCGGGCTGGCCGAGGTGTGGCTGTGGGCCCGGCATTACATCCCGTTCGACCGGCTCAGCGCCGTTCAGCGCGAGGCTCGCGAAGCGCTCCGACTCGCCGTGCGGGCGATGACGGCCGGGACCGGGGAGATCCTGGACGCCAGCTACGCAGGGTTCAAGCCCGCGAACATGGACGCACAGAACCTGGTCCTGTACAACATCGACGCTGCCGCCAGCGGCTGCTTCCAGCCGGGTGTCCGGCACGGAGTGCGGTTCGAGCTGTCATCCGGGCCGCGCCGCGTGCCGCCGTCGGGCCAGCGGTTCACCTGCTCCTACCGGTACCGGCTGGTCAGCCCCGCCGGCGAGATGAGCTACTGGCGGGCGGCCCGCCAGCTAGCCGCGTTCACGAGGGCCGGCCTGGGCCGGTTCCGGGCCTCCCGGCGGCTGGAACAGGCATGGCTGGCCATCCACCGCGCCGAGGCCGAGGTCGCCGACCGAAAGATAGCGGCAGGCGCGCCGTTCGCGGTGTTCCTCACACTGAGCTGCCCGCGCGCGAACACCATGGTCGCGAGCCCGGAACTGGTCAAGACGCTGATCGACGGCACGTCGCGGCGTTCCAGGCACCCGGTGACCTTGCGGACTTCGGCGAGATCAGCGTGAGGATCGCCGCCGCCACCAGCGAGCCATCAAGCGTGATCAGAGGGATCCTGGCCGACGGCTAGCGGGCGGTACTCGGCACAACCGGGAGCCTCGTCCGCCTTCGCGGCACCGGGGTGCAGTGGAACCCGGCCGACCACCTGTGCGTGGCCGGCCAGGTGCTTATCGCCGAGACCACTGGTGACACCTGGACGCTATCCGGCGACATCCACGCCGTCGAGCCACGGCATTAACGGCGCCAGGGCACTCCGCCGGCCTGCGCGCCCGGATTTATGAATCCGTCGCCGGTTACGAGCGCAGTTCAGCAGACTAGGGCCCGAGGGCGGCGAGCTCAGGCCGAACGGGTAGTTCCAGGCGGCCGAAGGTCTACCGCTGGCGGGCGCATGTCGGTCATTCTTAGGAGCAGTCGGCCGGTAACGGCGTACGAGCAGTGAGCCCTCTATCAACGCCTATGTGATTGGTAGCGTAGTCAGCCAGTGGCTGTAATGCCTGCGCGGGAGGCCGACGTCACATTTGGTCCCGCATGGTCGGGTACCGAGTCAGCAACCTATCCTGGCCGGTTCCCGTTGTCGGTCGAGCGGCATGTCCTGAACACCGTGGACAGGCTCGTCCCCGGAGTCACGACCGTGACCTTGAACGCTCGCTACTACGCGGTGCATGCGCTGATAGCGGCGGACGCAAGCGCTCGGCACCTGGACCTCGTGGCGGCTCAGAACCTGATGCGGCGGGCTGAAGTGGCCGTCGGGGCGGTGTCAGCGCGGCACGTGCACGTGGACGCGAGTGCGCATGCGGCGCTCTCCCGCCCGCACGCATACGACCTGATCTCCCCGCAGGTCCGGGCGGGCCACGTCGACATCGCGGCTCTCGCGGCGCCGCGTGTGTACGCACAGCCGGGATGGGGGTTCTGGCCGGCCTACCGCAGCTCGGAGATGGTGCTGCGAATCATCACCCGCGCGGACGACATCGGGCCAGGCGATCGCCTTGACATGAGCGCAGTCCGCGAAGGACTGGGCGACATCCTCGAGCTTGCCCGCCGGGACACCCTCAGCACCGCCGAGCTTGATGAGAACGCGCATCTGTGCATCTGCAGGTCGGCCGCGAGCACCGACGGCGCATGGCTCGCTAACCTGCTCGCTGCTCCCGGCGCGATCACGCCGATGACCCGGGCGGGCATGCGCCGCCAGACGATCGCCATGGTCGCCCGCAGCGTGGAGCTTGAGAATGTCAGGCACGTCCCCGCTGATGTACCTAAATTCGTTGCTTACAGCGAGCAGGCTGCCCAGGATCCGGTCCTCGCCCGGATGGACCTCACCGCTGAATGGCGCGGCCTGGTCTTGCGGAACTGCTCGGTGACCGCATGGCGCGTGCTCTGGGCGTGGATCGTCAACGGAATCGACGGCCTGACCTCCAGGTCCGAGCTCGCCGGCCAGCTCGCGGACGCTCTGCCTGGCGGCACGGTGCGCGCCTTCCGAGCGCGGCTTCCGGATACGCGCACCGCCACGGGACGACCCGCCCCGGCCGAAATCAACGAGGACCTGCTGGCGGCTGAGGAAGCAGAGTTCTGCCTGAGCGTCCTCATGCTCGGGGCGAACCGGTCGCAAGAACTCGAAGGTAACGAGTTGCACGGATTCCAGGGGCACGAGCCGGACGACATCTACGAGGAGCTTGCGCCCGCGTGGCTCGTGGACCGGCTCGGCGAGTGGAACGACCGGCCGCTGCGAGATTTCGCGTGCTGGCTGGCCGACACCATGCTCAACAGGTCCCAGCGCCTGGCCCTGCGCAAGGCGAGGCTCAACCTCAAGGACGGGGTCCTGAAGATTCCCACGCGCGTGTACCTGCGCGACGGCTTCGTCTTCCGCGACTCCACCGAAACCGGCGGCGAGGCCTCGCTGCGTCTGGGGCAGCTCGCCAGCATCCTGGCCGGCGTGGGCCTGCTCGGCCAGGCGGACGGCCGCTGGACAGCCGGGCCGCGAGGCGACCTCCTTGCCTGACCAGCCCGCCTCGGACGACCCTGCCCGGGGCCCAGGTAGGGACCCTGACAGCCTGGTGACGATCGCGTCGCCTTTGCCTTTCCTGTTCGCCGAGGAAAGGCACGCGGACCAGCAAGCCCGCGAGGCACTGTTCCTGACATTCAACGCCGATCTCGGGTTCTTCGAGCGAGCCATCCTCGGCGTCACTCAGGCGACAGGCGCCCGCACCACGGTTGTCGGCGACGGCCGCATGTCCGCTCCCGACCCTCGTGCGGCACGGAACGCCGGAACTCGCTACCTGCACGGCGTCGCCGTCACGCCGACCGGTGCCGCGTTCCACCCCAAGGTAACCGTGGTAGCCGGCGCCGAGCGCGCGATCGTCGCGATCGGCTCCGGTAACCTGTCGGCCGGCGGATGGCATCTGAACAAGGAGACATGGACCGTCGCCACCGCTGACCGCGACCACTGTCCCGCCATCGTCCCGCAAGTCGCAGAATGGCTGCGGACCCTGCCGGCCGTATGCACGATCACCCCGCAGGCGGTCCTGGGAATCACGCGCACAGCCGCGAGCCTTGAGCAGCTCGCCGGCGCGAGCAGCATCGTCGACACGGGCCACCAGCTCGCGCACTCCTCCACGCAGCCAGTCATCGACCAGCTCCCGCGCCGCCCGATCCGCCAGTTGCTCCTCTACGCCCCATTCCACGACGAACAGGCCCTGGCGATACGGCAGCTGATCATGCGGCTAGCCCCTGCCGAGGTGATACTCGCTGTGCAGTCAAATGGCCGGAATGTGATCCAGCCGCAGGCCATCGCCCAAGTCATCAGCGACCTCGCCGTTCCGCTGCATGTCATCGAGGACAGCGCCACTGCCTACCGCCACGGAAAGCTCATCGAGGGCGTCAGCGCCGACGGCAGCCGCTGGGCCCTGACCGGCAGCCCGAATCTCTCCAGGAGCGCGCTCCTGCTGGAAGCTGGCCGCGGCGGCAACATCGAGGCCGGCATCATCGCTTCCCTGCCCGCGAGCTTGTTCCCGGCCGGCAAGCCGACCAGCCTCGATGCCGTGCCGGCCCGGCGCATCGACCGGGCTGCCGACCAGCCGGCGCTCGGCGTCCTGCTGATTGCCGGCGCCAGGTCAGACGCAGGCCTTCACGTCGTCTTCGCCAGGCCAACCGGCCAGCCCGTACGGGTTCTCGTATCCAGCCACACCCGGTTCGATGCCTGGACACCGGCCGGGCAAGTCCCGGCGGGAGTGGCCGAGCACCTGTTTCCAGGTGCCGACGCGCCCGCCGGATCCCGGATCTGCGCTGAGTGGAATACCATCTCAGGCCCGGTGCGCGGCGCCATCATCTTCGTCTCCGACCCGGCGCTCGTTTTGAGACGGCACGGAGAGAGCCCAAACCGAACCCGAGCAGCTGCATCGGATCCGATGAACCTGATCACCGACCCGCGGCTAATGGAGATCTGGGCGGCGAGCCTCGCGCAGCTCGCCGGCACTCGCAGGATGACGGCGGTGCCCCGCACGACCGGTTCAGGTGCGCCACGGGGCGAGTCCGAGAGCCCGCATCACGGGGCCGGCCTTCGGACCGATACTGACAGCGACCACTGGCTGGCATATCTAGACGACGCCAACGCCCGGCTTGGCTCCTCAGTCGTCCAGCTCGCGCTCGGCGGAATCCCGGCCCTACGCGCCTGGTCTCCGGCCGCTGGCGCAGGACTTGAGGAACCCGCCGACCGCATTATCGACGAGCGCCAGCCCGGCTTCGACGCCGATGACGCCGGCACTCTCAGCGAGGATCCCGGTCCCTTGGCCGCCGACGTGGCGGCCGCGCCTGCCGAGACTGAAACAGTCGCCGGCGGCGACACCACCGAGGGCGCGGCAGCTGGCGCGAGACAACAGGACCAAAGGGAGGGCATTCCCGATCAGAGTGGCCAGCTCGAAGGCGAGAAGAGGCGCGGCCGGCGTACCCTCAGCCGGGCGGCCACCGACTACGCACCCCACCTGCCCGCCATCGACCGTCTCGCCATCGTCAAGCTCGTCCTGTGCGCCATCGAAGCGCGGATCTGGACCGATGCCCTGGGCGACGACGGATGGCTCAACGTCCTGGGTACTGCCCTTCGCAACCTGGCCGGGGGAGACATCCCCCGGCAACTCGAAAGGCACGCAGCCAGCCTCGCAGCACTGGCGATCTACATGATGCACGAGTACAGGCCGACGACCACTCGCACAGCAGAAGCCCTCCTGTACGAGGAAGTCGCACGGCAGACCGCCCACCTGTACTCCGAAGCCGACCCCGCCCTGGTAGCGGACTACGCCGAGCCGTTCACCAACAGCAACGGATACCCGGTGGACCCCGACGCGGTCATGCACGTCGTCTCCGTGATCGTCCAGGACGACCCGCTAATTGAAGCAGCGGAAGTTCTCGAGACCCGCCACCCGGCATGGCAAGTCAGCAAAATCGGAGATGCCCTGCTTCTCCTTCAAGGCGACATCCGATCGCCATTTCTCGCTGCCGCGGAGGCTCTCGACACCATCCACGGACTAGATCCAGTCGCAGTCAGGGCGACGCGCGAATCCGCGGACTGGGCAATCGCTGCCCGAGACGGCAGCAGTCTCATCCGGGTCGAAAGCCAGCGCGGCAGGCTCACCTGGCGGCATTACCGGCTGAGCAGCCTCATCAGCCCATCTGGGATCGCCCGCGATCAGGACCTTGCCGGCCGCGTAAGAATATCCCACGGACCTCTCGGCCAGGCTTTCGCCGAAGCTCTCCAGATCCTTGGTGCCACTGGAGTCGATCTGGACGACGGGGAGGTCTTACCGCCACTCCGGGTGGAGTAGCCGGCGGCGCCACCGGGCGTCACCGGGCTGTGCCGTCGGCCGCCGGTAGCCTGTCAGTCGATGACATACCGTAGCCGCAGGCCCTGGCCGACGAAGCTGTAGCGCCCACGCGAGGCTGGATCGAATGGGTTGCGCAGCATGTGGATGCGGCGGTTCTCGTTCAGCACATTGGTGATCACGAGCAGGCGCCACTGCCTGTTCCGGGCGTTTTCTTGGGCGGCAATTACCTGCGTTTCGCCGAGTTCGATCTGACCGCCGTCGCTCACCGTAGCCTTGACTTCGTAGTAGTGCATGCCGTGGCGCATCGGCACCTCGAAGTCCCAGCCCAAGCTGTCGTCGCCGCTGCCAGGGAAGAGTTGTTCCCGGTACGTCGAGACCCAGCATTCCTGGGTGAAGTCAGGGCCGTACTGCTGTGCGAGCCACTGGTAGGCGAGCCATTCCCCGGCGAATCCGACAGCGAGCTTCTGCTGGGTCGACAGTTCAGGCGGGCGCCTGCTTGCCCCTGAGCCACCGCCGCCGAGCCGGCCGCTCCGGCCGGGCTGTGCGTCGACCTGCTGCAGGCCGGCGAATCGCCGGCGGGTCGCCAGGAAACCGGGTGTCTTCTCAAGCGACTGGGTGAGGGCCTCGCGGAATGCGTTGTACCCGTCGTTCAGGTCGAACGGTTCGTCGTCGATGGACACGATCCGTTGCTGCCGGGCGCGCTCAGCCCGCTGACGCTGCTCTTCGGCCTTCTGGTGGTCGAGCTCGTCGGCGGTGATGCCCAGCGTGGCGAGCTCGTCAGTGCACGGCATCTCTGCGGGCCAGATGTCGAGCACCTGCAGCCAACGCAGCACGTCCGGGAGCGTGAGCTCGGCGAAGTCCAGCGCACCGGCCGCGTCGAGCGCCGCGAGCAGTTCGCGTCCAGCCGGCTCCGCGTCAGCCCAGGGCTTTCCGATTGGCAGGCCCTGCCGCACCAGCCAGGCGCGGACGAGCTTGACCAGCCTGTTTGCAGTTCCATCGACCAGCTCGGCGTTGGCTCTAGCGCAGTCGCTGAGGCGTGGCAAGGGCGGCCCGCTGGTGGGTGGTGCAGCGCCTAGCAGCCGTGCCAGCCCTTCCTCGATGCGTGCGTCCATGAGGTCGGATGAGAGCGTCTCCACGGTCGTACCCCACTCCGGGTTGGGGTCGATGGAATCGACGCGCCGCAGCTGGGGCCAGTCCGGTTGGGGGTCAAGAGCAGCGAAGCGATCCCAGCGTGCCCAGCGCAGCCGGTCGAGCAGCCGGTCGCGGAGCTGCCGCAAGTGATCGGAGAAGTCCTCGGCATGCTCCTGGCTGTAATCGATGACCGGGTACCGGTCGCCGAGGCTTGACAGCGTGGCGTTGAATTCGCGAAGAGGGATATTCAACTGCCGCTGCAGCGCCGCCAGGGTAGCTGCACCGAGCGCGGCACTGAGCAGCTGGCTCGGATCCTGGCCGAGACGACCCGCGAGCGCGGTGAGCACGTCGCGGGCCTCCGCCTCGCTGTCGACCGCGGGCGCTTCGGGATCCAGCGGAGCTGCGGTCTCAGCGTCGGTGTAGTGGACGACGACCGGATACAGCCGGTACAGCAGCGGCGTGAGCGCGGACTGGATGCGCCGTGCCATCGCCCGCACGTCTTCAGGGCTGACGTCGCAGATCTCGGCTACATCGTCGTTTCCAAGCTCGACGACCGGGGCGCTCACCCGCCGCGTCCGTTCCGCGGCCCAGCGGAGGGTGCGCGCGTAGTCCCGCCGGCCGATCAGGTAGGCCAAAGGCTCGGCCATTGCTTCCAGCATGGGCCAGGTCAGCTGATGGTCGGCTCCTTCGACGATCAGCGTGGGATGCTCGGCATGCTGCACGGGCAGCACGCCGTGCAGGCGCTGGGGGAGTGCCCGGGTTTCCTCGCCGAGACGTACCTCGACCTTGGCAGCGAAGACGATCCGCACGCGCCGCAACGAGTCGAGCGCTTCATCGAATGCCCGCGGGCCCAGGTGGCTGAACTGTGGGCGCTGGTGCTCAAGCAGCGTGGCCAGGAATAGCGGAAGCCACGGCAGGACGCCGACGACGGGACGTGCCTCGCCGGTGATTGCCGCGTCGACTTCTCGGCCGTCCAGCAAGACGACGGGCGCGATGTCGCTCGCCCGTACGACGTGATCTCCGAGTCGGCGGCGAAGAATGGCCGCCACCGTATCCGGGTTGATGTCAACCTCTAGCACCTGCCATCCGAAGTCGGCCATGAGGCGGAGCAGGCTCTGTTCGTCCTCCCGCCACGCGACGACGATCTCCGCGGGCACGTGCTCGCTGTCTTCGGGCTCAAGCGGCAGGGCCGTCGCCGAGCCGGCGACGTCGACTACGAGGTAGCAGCGCTTGCCATGCGGGAACGGAACGACCTGGTCACCACGGCGCGCGCATGCCGCCCACGCCGCCCGGTAGGCGTTCTGAAACTGCGCGGCGTACGCCTCTGTCACGCCCCCAGTGTTGAACAGCGCGCCGAGATAACGCACCAGGCGCGGAGCGTCGTCATCCGACCCCCAGACGCCCAGGCCCAGGCTTCGCAGGCGCCGGAGCACCGCCGCGTCGTCGTTGAGCAGCTCTCTGAGCGGCCTGGTCATGAGCGGCGCGAACCGTGGAGGCGAGTCGTCGCTGCGGACAGGAAAGGTCCAGCAGCGACGTGGCGGTACGAACCGGTCCCCCTCGTGACCGGGCTGTTGCGTCGGCAGCCATGCTGCGGTGCGCAGGAACGCCCGAAGCGGCGTCGGGCGGGGTTGAGCATCCTTGTCGCCGGACCGGTCCCGTTCCCAGTTCGTCTCAAGCGCATCGCCCGGCCAGGCGCCCTTCAGCCCGCGTAGGATCTGGCGCGCCATGGCCAGGCGTACTGTCTCGGTCAGCTGCTCCCACTCGCCTTGGCCCGGCAGCCACCACAGCGGGCCGGTCGCCACGTAGGGCGTTTGGTTGTAGCGCACGGCGGCAGTTCCCGGAAGATTACGCTCCCACACCTCGCGGATGTTCGCCGGCAGGCCTGGCGCACCTGCGAGGGTCGCGCGGGTGAGCCAGCCGCCGTAGATGCGGCGGTTGTCGCGCACAGAGTGGGGCGGCAGCACCTCACCGACGCCGATACGGCGCAGGAAGCCCACCCACTCGGCGATGCTGTCGTTCGCCTTCATGAGCTGCGATGGCGGTGCGAGCAGCCGGGCCGCCAAGGCGTGCAGTTCCGCGGACCGATCGGCCGGCGTGCTGGCGATCAGGGAGAGCTCTTCCCCGGTACTGCCGGGCCACTGAGCCGAGAACAGGCAGTTGCTGGCGGGTATCCATCCTCCGGCAGTCGGCACGCGAAGGCCGAGCGCGGCCAGGTCGGTCTTGATGCGAGCGCCGCTTCGGCTCAGGTTGAACACGAAACGCAGCGCGTCTTCGGCGACTCGCCGGGACTTGCTCTCGGCGAGCACGGCGCGGATGTGTTCGAGGATGCCGCGGGTCTCGAAGCTGCGGACCAGCCGGTGATCTTGCAGGAACCGTCGCGCTGGCGTCTGCTGCCGGTTGACGTACCACGTTAGGTCGCCGTGCACGTAGAAGAGCCGGCGGGACAGGCTCTTGGGCAGGGCCAGGTCGGCGTCAGGATCGACGTCGTCCTCGTCGTCGATCCGCTGGGTCGTCGGCGGAAAGAACGGGGTTGCTTCCCGCACGGCGGGCGCCTCGCCGGTACGCCTGCCGCTGGCGCACGGCTGGAGTTCCCCGGTGTCGGTCAGGAGGATGCGACGGGATCGCAGCGCGTCGGGAGACTTCTCGAACAGCCGGGCGATGTCCAGGTAGGCCACGTCCCAGTCAGCGATCGGGAGCCGCCTGCCCAGCATCGCGTCCAGCATGGCCTCCGTCCACGCCGCGAGCTGCGCCGGCTCGGGCGTCGCGTCGAAGTCAAGCCACGAGAGCACGCCGTCGAGCCGCCTGCCGCGCTCGGCGGGCAGCTCGCACAGGAACTCGACGCCGCACGCTGTTGTCGCCAGGTCCGCGGTCAGCACGCCCGTGTCCGGTACCGGCCAGCGCCTTGCCTCCGTCAGGGTCAGCCATGTGCCTTGCGTGCGAGTCGGCAGGAGCGGGCGCTCGGCCAGCGGAGCACCGCGCTCCTCAGCGTGGCCTGCGAGCAGCGGCAGCCGGTCCTCATCCCAGCACAGCAGGTCGAGCACGACTCCCGGCGAGGAGTCGTCCTGCCAGCGAGTCAGCGCGTCGGCCGCATCCAGGCACAGGCCGGCCGCCGTATCGAGGAGCAGCCGGTTCAGCGGGTTGGTGTCGTCGATGTCCCTGCGCGGCAGGTCGGTATAGAACGGCGCGTTGAGGTGCCCGGCGAACGGCGACGGCGCTTTCCTGCCCATCGGCAGGAAGGTGTAGCAGCGCCCGGCGTGCGCGTCCGCTGCCGCGTAGGGCACCGCGACCGACACCTCGGCCGAAGTGGATTCGGCGTACCTCGGGTCAAGCTGATGCCGGTCGATCGCCTCTCTGACAGCCAGACGGTAGGCGCCTAGCTCAACCTGCCGCGACAACATCAGATACGTGCTGGCGCCGTCGAGAGTGACAAGGTCGCATGTGAAGTCGCCCGTCACCTCTGGCACGCCGTCGTTGGAACGGGTCAGCACCCGTTCCTCGCGGCCGCCGTTGTGCTTGCGCCGGATCGTGACATGCTCGAGCCGCCTGAGGAAGAGCATCAGCGGGACTTCCGACCCTTCGAGTTCATCGAGACGCGCGACGACCGTCTCGATAGCACCGTCATCGAGCGGCAGGCGCACGACAGTCGCGTAGCCGTCCGCCCACAGGGCCGTCACTTGCTCAGGCGTCGTGCCTACGGGCAGGGTGATGCTGTAAAGCGACACCTCATCGATGACCTGCTGGGTACAGACAGGGTCCCCGTTGACAAGCTCGGACACGTCGTCCGGCCGCGCGAAGCGGAAGCAGAACCCTGGACCGCCGCCCGGCAGCGTGCTGTAGACCTCCGGCGTAGTGCAGATCTGCAGCACGCTCTTGAAGCCGACGCCCTTGTTGCCGATGCCTTCGCCGATCGGCTTGTCGCTCAGCCCGAGCGAGCGAATCCGGCGAGCATTGCTAACCGTGAATCCATGACCGGTGTTCGCGACGTACAGAGTCCCGTGGGCGCCCTCGTCGTAGGCGAGCACGATCGCGATGTGCCCGCTCTCGCTTCCGGGAGGCTCCGCGTCGTAGCCGTTCTGGATCAGCTCGAACAAGAACCGGCCGCCGTACTCCCGCATGGCCTGGCCGATCATGCTCTTCTGGCTGAGCGCAAAGTCTTGGTCTTCCCGCGTATTGAGATGCGCCCAGACGAGCCGCCTCGCCCAGTCGCGAAGCAGGTCATCCGCCTCAGAGCGCGAACCAGGCTCGGTCGCAGGCCGCGCGTCAATCGCCTCAGCCACTGCCATGCCTCCCAAGACTTTCCTGGCTATGTGCGCCCTTCGGGACCCCGTTAGTCAAGCGGCGCGACGATGACGACGGTCGGCAACGGCGCATGAAGGTCGGTGAGGTCGGCCTCCAGCCCCGCTGGGTTCGCACACCGGTGGCCGGGGTCGTAAACAAAACAGACCAGCAGACTGCAGTCGGGATGGGCACGGTAACGCTCCTTGTCCACGATCAGCTCTTCGCCAACTTTGCGCTGGTCAAGACCAGGCCTGGTCATCTTGGTCTCGATGACGATGCGCTCGTTCTTGAGGAGGAAATCGATGCGGCTGGCCGCGCCCGCGCGGCTGCCGGCGGGTTCCTCGGGACGGATGTCGTCGAAGTAGGCGGTCAGCAGCGTGTGAAACAGGTCCTGAACGTCGTATTCGTCGCGGAGCTCGAAACCGGCGTGCCCGGCCCGCCGGTCGGTGAGCCGCCGCGCAGCGGCGGGGAACCGGCGGCACAGCCCGGTGATCACGGCCAGCGCCTGTTCACGGGAGTCGCCTGGGATGGCCGCGATGTGCGCGCGGAGCGCGTCGGTGAGGCAGAGGTGCAGCAGCGCCGCCTCCGCGACGTCGGGTTGGCCTATGCCGTTGAGC
>Ga0181521_10005066_pt1 | contig 14809 bp, 20 predicted proteins | sample PEATcosm2014_Bin_32_FD_119764 | JGI IMG/M metagenome (GOLD analysis project Ga0181521, IMG submission 119764) | Peatland microbial communities from MTU Mesocosm Facility, Houghton, MI, USA - PEATcosm2014_Bin02_60_metaG | ecosystem: Environmental > Terrestrial > Soil > Wetlands > Peat | place...
AACGGAACTGGGCGGCATGTTTTCCGCCTCGTCGATCAGCAGCGCCGAAAGCTGACCTTTCTCACCGAGAAGGGCTCGCAATCTTTCCAGCAATTCTTCGTCGGTGAACTTCGCGCTCCGCTCAGCGATTATTTGCTGCGCCAAATCGAACAGCTCTGGCGGCACTACATGCTCAAAGGCGCCGTTCGCCCGGATCCACATATCCGCCGGGTTCACCACCCGCTTCTTCTTCAACTTGAATGAGACGTGGTTATAGACGTTGTTGCCGATGTACTTCTCGTTCGTCAGGACTTGATGGACGGTTCCACGGCCCCATGGCCTGCCGAGATCTGTTTTCACCCCGCGGTCGTTCAATGACTTGGCAATTTCCGATTCAACCTTGCGATCCTCGACGAAAGCCCGGTACATCCAGCGGACGATCTCAACTTCTTCGGCCGGACCAGGAACGAGAACAACGCGATCAGTTTGGATGCTTTTATGTTCGCCATGGGCTAACAGGCCCTTGGGTTGGCCGCCCTGATCGCGCAACATTCGGCGTAGGCCAAACCCCGGCATCCCGCCCTGATGGAATCCCAGCTCAACCAAGCGACACTGCCCGTGGAACACCTTCACCGATAGCTCTCGGCTGTATTCGCCAGCCGTGAATCGTTTGAAGCCCTTGAGCATCGTGGAAATCGCGCTGCCGTCATTCTCGAATTGCTCAGCGCAGTACTGGACGTTGACGTTCGCTCGACGGCAGATGTATTCGTAATAGGCACTTTCGTCGGCGTCTTGAAACCGGCCCCAACGACTCACGTCGTAGACCAGAATCGTATCGAAATCGGCCTGGCCGGCCTGTACGTCCTCGATTAAGCGCTGCAGTGCGTCTCTGCCAGCGATCCGCAGTCCGCTCTTGCCGGCGTCCTCGTAAGTGCGGGTAATGACGAAGCCCCGTTTCTCTGCCCATTGGCGAATGACATCCCGTTGGTTTTCAGTTGAGTACTGTTGGTGCTCCGTCGACATCCGGACATACTCCGCTGCCCCTCGGGCGCAGGCTTCGGGGCGTCGGGCACCCTGTGCAGGAGTTCTGGGCTTGTCCATGACTACATCTCGAAGCGATGGGGCCGTGAGAGTAACTCGATGCCCCAGCGTTCAGACTCTCTCCTTTTATATACGGTATGGATTCGGAAATTACCAGAGGGATGTTCTTTCGCGTCTCCGCACCTATTCATCGAGCAGAATGCCCCTGACCACAATCAGATACGTCGGGGCAAAGTTGTTCTTTTCATCTGACAGCTTTTTCGGCGTGATCAACCAAACTCCTCCGGTGCATCGCGTAACGCGAATGGCCGAGGTGTTCTTTTCAACGTTGTTCTTTACGCTCGTGAGCAGCTTTTTCAGCTTGGCGATGGACGGCGGGACAGTTGCCTGGCCCGGCTTTACCTTCCGCCGACTGGCTCGATACTGCTTCATGTAATCCGGGTTCCGCTGCTTCCATGTTTGTTTGCTGTCTTCGCAGAGGGCGCGGTACAGAGGGTCCTTGTTTATTTTCTTTCGATGGTATTCAGCTCGGCGTCGACGTTGGCAGTCAACGGAGCTGCAAACCACCTGCTGAGGATGGCTGAGCAATGGCGTGAATGGCTTCTCGCAGTATGGACAGGTTTTGTTGCTTGGATTGAGTGGGCGCACAAGTGAGATTAAAGCTGGAGACGTACATGCCGACATAGACACATCCGCTTGGCTGACGCACCGGTACGACCCTCCGCCACGCGGTTTGCCCACGGATATCCTCGGAGTGTACATCTTCCGTCCGATGCGCCTCCAGTTGCCGGCAGACCAGTGTGTTCGTCTTCCGCAACCGCCCGCTCAGGATTGGACAAACCGCCATTTCCAGCGACGCCACCCGCCCATCTCTGATATTTCTGCGCCACGGTGGAACAAAATTTCAAAGTTGCAAGGGTTGGGCCAAGGCCTGCCGGTATCTTGCTTCACCGTAAAATACGACGTCCCCAAACGACGAGCGCCGCCAGCCAATCGGCCAGCGGCGCGTCTGATTCCCGCATTGCGGGAACTTCACTTCGCGATCTTGTAGCAGCGTTCCCCGGCGCCGTTCTTGGTTGATTCGATGGCCAGCCCCATCTTCTTCCCGAGGGCGCCGGAGATGAATCCGCGGACCGAATGCGCCTGCCAGTCGGTTGCCTTCTGGATTTCGGCCATGGTCGCGCCGCCCTTGGCGCGCAGCATGTCGAGAACGATCTGCTTCTTCGAGAATTCGCGCTGGACGGCGGCGGTGGCAACATTCTTGGCGCTGGTCTTCTTTGTGGCAGGCTTGGCAACCTTGGCGGCTTTCTTGGCCTTGGACGCGCCCTTCTTGGTGCTGGCCTTCCTGGTCGCCTTGGCCTTCTTCGGCCCGACAATGGCGCCCGTTTCCGCAACGGCGGCGGCTTGGTCGGTGGTGGTGGTTTCGGTGGTGTTCATGGTGGTTCCTTTTCGTGCGGCGCCTTCGCCGCACTCCATGAGCGCTCACTGGGCCGCGAAAGGCAAGCGCACCGGGTCAGCGGACTCGAGTCCTAAGCTATGTTCTTTTCTTGAGGTCCAGGCGGACCTTTTCGTATCGCTCGCGTAGAATCGTAACGAAATTCGCACCCGACGCAATGCGTCGAAGATCGGGCTCTGCGATCACGACGACCACCAGCCCCCGGTCGTGAAAAACTTTCAGTTGTTCACGTTCCGCGTTCGTCGTGCTCCCCTTGCCGCTTATGTCATGCTTGGAAAACAGAATTCCAAATCGGCACTTCGCTGCGTCGAGCACGCGGCAAAACTTGGCGAATGCCGTGAAGCTCGCGCGACGACGCCAATCCTTGCACTCGCAAATAAAGTACCGACCCAAATCGGACCGAAAATCCAGATCAGCACCCTCGAATGCACAGACGACATCGTAGTCGGTTGAGTGACTCCTCTGTCTCTTGTAAGCCCTGCAACCCGGGATTGAACCGAGCAGGTAATGGGCAAGTCGCTCGAGCGACTTGCCGTCCCCGGCCCCCAGGGAGTTCAGGAGATGATGAGCATATGCGGCGGTGATGATATAAAGCCCAGTTTCCACTGGCGACGGATATCCCGCCATCCATTGGTGATCCAACTCTTGGACAATCCACTCCGGAAACGCCGCGTCCTGACGGTTCTGCTGGTAGATCTCCCAGATCGCGCTGTCGTAGCGGTTAAGTTCGTCGTGGCTGAGACCATATTGCATGATCCAACGAAAGTAAACACCGGACGTGCCAGCGTCGATGTGGCCCTCATCCCGAATGGAGTCTTCGCACGTAGTCAGCATCAGATAACGACGTGCCAAAATCGGACAACCGACAGCGGCATAGCAGTCACTCAGCCAACAGAGCGGCATGCCTTTGTGTACCCGGCTATTCGATTGTTGCTGGTACGAAAGCAGGTGGTCGTAGAAAGCGTGGAATACAGCTAAGCCCTCGTGGAATCTGCGCCGGTTGATGTAGTAGAGCCCGCATAACTCCCACGTCCGCTGTTCATCTCCAGACAAGGCCGCCTGGTCCGCTGTTATCTGCTCCCGCAACTGAGCAACCAACCGTGCCGCCCCGTCAGGAAGCTCGAAGTATTTCCCGAATCGAGGCGTGACTCTGGCATCGTACTCCGCCTGAAATGCATCGCTCACGACATAGCCCTCGATGACTGCATGATAGCGCTCGAAGTTCGAACTTTGAAGCTGCCCTGTAGGACCGGCCGGATCTTCAAGCCCAAGGCAGTTTGTCAGACCCGGCACCCGAAACCGAGTGCGAACGACCTACGGTCGGTAGCCGATCAATTTCAGCGCGGTACAATCCGGATTCGGGCAGCCACCTGAAAAGGACCACCGCTTTCGGGTCTGCGTATGCGGTTGCGAGTTCCTCCGAAAGAGAGATGGCCAACTCGCGAAGCAGGACTGACTGACGCCGATTCAGAATCTTGCCGTACACTTCGAGGCGGTACTCGCCAGCCAAGATTTTCAAAGATGCGTCTCGGGGCGGTAGAAAGTAATGGTTGAACGCGACGCCGTCCTCTCCGACCCGCAACCCGCTGCCGATCATGTCGGGGCTACTCTGGCCGTACATCCAGAAGTCGAACGTCTGGACATCAGTGGCGCGGTGCACCTTAAGGTACAGGGCCTCGACGAGGTGACCGCGCTTGCCGGTGGTATAGAGCAGCGCACGCATGAACACCTTCGGTTGTCCTTGCTCGGAAAGGAACCCAATCAGGACCGGTTGTGTCATGCCAAGCTTGCCGCGGCGGAAGAGCGTCAAGTAGGCCACGGTGATCGAGAGGGCTAACGCAATTGCAGACGTCACACTCGATAACACGGAGTCTCCGGGCCTATGGCCACCAAGAATAGGATCACGCTCCTTATAATACTCTCAGAGAAAAGGCTCGCGCGGACTGGCACGCTGGCCGGCATCGCCGAACCGCTCACCGGCGCGCTCACCTCCGGAAGAAAATGCGAACGGACGTGGCTGTCACGTTCCACGCTACCATGTTTCCCATAGAACATCGCAACGCGGTTCCAATCGTTTTCACGCCGGACAAGGAGCCCTACCTTGGGCGCGAGCGTTTGTTGCATTTCGACCTTCTGATCAGCTCTGCGATGGAGCAGAATGCGACGGCCGCGCCAAGGTCCCATGGGCGTCCATTGTCGGACCATCAGAATATGGCCGGCCAAGTTATAGCGCAGGCCTTGAGCGTTGCGCTCTCAGTACGGGAGTTGATCAGGCAGGGCTATTTGTTCGGCGCGCACGTGCTGTTACGGGCGCTCGTCGAGCGGGCCGTTATTCTGCTGTATTTGCACCTGTATCCCGCCGAGATCGGACGGTGGAACCGGGGGTGGCATCATGGTGACGCTCCGAGTCTAGCGAAGATGCTCGATGCGATTCAGGCGGCGCAGACCGGTGGAGTCGCCGTTCCTGGCCGGGACCTGACGAAGGCGATGAACAGCCTGTTGCACGCGAAGCCTGACTCGGCACCATGGAATATAGTGCCCCTCGAAGGGACCGACTTCGGGCACGCGGTCTCCAAGATTCTGAATCGGCCAGATCTGTGCGACGATCTTTGCGCCAACACTATCCCCTGGCTGGGGGTAGTTCAAGCAATGATGGCGGCCTACTTCCCGGGCCCAGACACCGACGGCGGGTAGGCGCGCCCGGCAGCAGGCGATTAGGTGTCCGGCGCGGTGGCGTGCAACCGTCGTGCAACCATGCCAGGAATACGCGCCGACATTGGCTGGATGGCCGCGTTCGGCGCGTTTTGAAACGAAAACCACTTAGCACACGTCGCTACTTACCCCATAGCAACCGACACTGCCATGTTGGGGTTCGAGCCCCGTCGTCCCCGCCATTCCTTTCAATCACTTCCGAGCTTTCGTCTTCCCCCTCCGAATCCCCTGTGTCAGTAGCTGTGTCACTGAGTTTTTTCGCGATGAGCTCGACCGTTTGCCGCTTGATGACCGGGGAAAGGTGCTCATATCGCTCCAGTTCGCGACTGCGGTGCCCGGTGAGCTTTTTGATGATGGCTTCGGGGATTCCGTCCATGAACAGGATACTCGTCGCCATGTGGCGCAGGTCGTGAATCCTCAGGTTCTTGATGCCAGCGCGCTCGCAAGCAGACTGAAAGGGCTTCCGCATGTCCCAAGCGTGCCCCTGGGTACCCTTGAACCGGACGTTCGTGCGGTCGGCCGGAAAGACATATTCATCGCGGCGGTAGCTCGGCAATTTCTGGAGCGCGCGGATGACTTCTTCCGCGAGCGCCAGACGCTTTGACCGCCCGTTCTTCGTTCGCGGGACGTAAATGTGCGGTGCCGCGCCCTCCATTTCTACTTCGCTCCACTTTCGCGGCAGGATTTCGCCCTTGCGAGCGCCGGTCGAGGCGGCCAGCCAAACAAACGCGTAGAGTTGCGGATCGCCGCGGCATTCGTCGAGGAACTTCCGGAAATCCTGCGGCGCCAGAAAACGGTCGCGACCGGGGGGTTCTTTACGTTGCGGGACAACGCTGACGGGATTGCGGTCGAACTTCTCGCGCCGGACCGCGAAGTTGAACGTACTGCACAGGATGGTGCGGTACTTGTTAATAGTCGAGGCTGCTAACTCCTCCCTGGCGAGATCCGCAAGAAAAGCCTCCACGTCATCTGCCTGTATATCGCGGGCCCTCCTGTCCCCGAACCGCTCCCGTACCTTGGGAAGGTGATAGTTGAAGCGGCTTCGGGTCTGTTTGCCGTGCTTCTCCCACCAATCGTCTAGGAGTTCCCCAAACATAACCCGGTCGAACTGGCGAGTCGGAAAATGACGGCCCTCAGCGACCTCGGTCTTGCGCTTCGCGAGAAGGTCGAGCGCGAATTTACGGCTGCGCTGCTCGGTACTCTCGCGCGCAATCTTGCCGTCTTGGTCCTTGAACCGGATGTAGGCGATGCCGTTTCCGATTCAGTGGCCTCCAGAGGTTGACGATGGAGGCACTACCAAAGATAAGAGCGGCAATCGATATTCTTCGGCAGGTCACGTAATGGCTAGGTGAAGGCAATCAGCCGAATTCGACACCCTATATATAAGGATGGGCGCCGAGGTCACCACACATGAGGAGGAGGTCCTCAAATGGACGCAGTAAAGATAGACGACATCCTGCGCTTGCAGGATTTTGGTTTGGAGCGGCTCGACGAGGATGAAGCCATCGTGGGTTTCGCCAAGCGCGCCGAGGCAAGAATCGCTCATTGGCTGGACTTTGCCAAAGGTGCGCTCTTGATGTTGATGGTCCCAGATGATCCGGAGTCGGGGTGTTTGTACATCTACGACCGCAGCCGGGAGACGTTCTACTCGCTCGCTTTGCCGATCGAGGGGCGTTTCGGCGGATTCCGGGAAGAAGAGTTCGATGGGCTGTGCCAAACATTTGGGCTGAAGGCACTTGCCAGCAATCCGCGACCGTTGCGAACCTGAACGCTGAACCGGTTTTTGGAGGAATGCAGCGCATGCCTTATACAGAGAAGAGGAGCGCAACGGTGGACCTCCAGCGACAAGCAACAGCCGACATGGCCGCTCAATTTCATCACCTGTTCGTAAACCGCCGCGCTTACACGCTTCAGTCTATGAGGCCGCATCCGGAAACGGGACGCCACTACTATTTCCGGCCGAAAGCACACGAAGGGCAGCCACCTCCGGCACTGGGCTTGGAAACGTTACGGAGGCACCTGGCCGGCGACCTCACGCTCGGCTTGTATTCGATCAATCCGAAGACCCAACGGTCGAAGTGGGTGGCCATCGACGCCGACTACAAGAATGCCGTCGAGCACCTGCTGAAACTTCAATATGAACTGACTCAGGATGGGGTTGAGCCCGCGCTGGAGAAATCGAACCGCGGCGGCCATCTGTGGATCTTTTTCGAGAAGCCGGCGCTCGCGAGAGACTGTCGGGTTTACATCTATCACACCGCTCTGCGACTGGGTCTGCCGATAAAGGGTGCCGGGCTTCCAGAAGGAATAGAAATCTTCCCGCGTCAGGATGAGATCGGCCCTGATGAATTTGGCAATGCGATCCGCGGACCGCTCGGCGTTCATCGGGGTGCCAAGGAGAGCCGCGGCTGGAGATTCTGGTTCTACAACGCGGACTACACGCTCACCGACCAACTGAGTTACCTCGCGCGGCTCCGCAAGGTGACCGAATCGGAATTGCAGAGCTTTGTCGCCGGCAAGGAGATCCCGGGAGAGTTTATTCAACACGCGAGAAGGCCGGAGATTCCGAAGAAGTATTACACTTCAGCGCCAAACGAGTTCCGAATTCTGGACTATGTCGAAGTGCGGCGCCAGGCCGGGCGGAATTGGATCGCACGCTGCCCATCGTGCGCGCACGCTAACCGGGACAAGAGCGGCGACAATCTCGCCATAGCGGTCGATGAACCAAGAAAGTACATTTGCTGGGCCGGGTGCTCTAAGGAAATGATCCGGGAGGCGCTTGGCCGGCCAATTACGCAGAAGAGGTACGCATGAAGAAGACTAATCCCTTGCTGCGGCTGACCCTTCCGTCCGCCGCGGTCCAGCGGCTTCGCAAGTCTGGGATCTATTGCACTACCAGCATCACCATAGAGTTTCAGCAGGCAACGAAACGCCACGTTCTGCGGGGCCGGGAATCCGGTGGAGCAATTAAGGAATTTGGCCATTACGTCAGCTTCTGCGGAGAGCGCGGAGAGCGCTTGCCATGGTTTGTCCGCCCAGACTCCCTGACGAGCAACGGTGACCACGCTATTGTCCTGGCTCCCGTGCTGGTGAGTGTCGAGGCGCTCCGGGTCAATCACACTTACGAGTTGCTAATTGCACGACATGAACTGAGGGCGGAAAAAGAAGGGGCGCGTCCCCGGATTCAGTCACAACTGGTGTTCCGTGGCTGGCAGGGGCAACTGCCGCTGGACTTGGTGGAGAAAGATCGCTCTGTCGCGGGAAAGATCGCGCCCGAGTTTTTCACCCGGGCAGGCGAGGCTCGGCAACTACCGGCACAGTTTGTGGAGGCGGTACAGGCGGTAACAGCAGCCGCGAGCTGTCTTTTTTGTTCCCATTCTCACTTTCTCATCAAGCCTCAGGCGTCGGCTGCACCTGTAGTCTTGCCAAATGGGAAGGATAGTTCTGCCACTGACGCTTCGGTGGACGGCGATATTGGCATCGAAAGCAGTCCAGTGAGGGCGAACGCCGCAGGGAGCCGACCATGAATCGCGCGAAAGCCGCAACATTGCTGGTCTGCCTATTTGTGGTCTACTGTGTCCTGCTTTCTCAAGGGTTGAAGGCCAGCGCCGCGAGCGCATTCTTCGGAGCGCTTGCAGCGGTACCCCTCACCGTACACATTTATCGGCGGCTCTGGCCGCTAACGATCGAGAGGGATGGCGGAGAACGTGGCCTGCACCGGCACGCCAGTCGAGATGCTGCTGAAGCGTCGTTCGCGCCGGGCAAGGTCGATGCACGCATCGGGCATTCCGACTAAAGGGGCGTCACGACCAAGACGAAACAGCGTCACAATGGAAGAGATTCATGCAGGAATACGACGTAGCCTTGAAGCTGCTGTTGCGCGGGTCGGCCAAGCTGACGATGCGCGAGTTGACCGGAAGCACAGTTGAAACGTGGCTTGATATCGAAATGAGCAAAGTGCAGAATCCCCGGGTGGACCTCCTCGGCGAGACCGCCGAGAAGGGTCTCGTGCACCTCGAATTGCAGAGCGGAAATGATGCGACCATGCCGCTCCGAATGGCGGAGTATTGCCTCGGAGTTTTCCGGTTGTTCGAAAGATTCCCGCGCCAGGTGCTGCTCTATGTGGTTGAGGCCCCGCTTCGAATGGCGAGCGAACTCCGCGGCGACGATGTTTGGTTCCGGTACCGTATTTTCGACATTCGCGAGTTGGACGGTGAGCGGCTGCTGGAAAGCCAGGACGTCGGCGATAACGTAATTGCGATCCTGACGCGATTGCGGGACCATAAAGACGCGGTCAGGAGGATCGTGGAGCGGATCGCCGGCTTGATGCCGGCAGAGCGGGCGACCGCGTTGGGACAGCTATTAATTCTGGCTGGCCTTCGGCACTTGGAAGAAATTGTAGAATGGGAGGCGCGAAAGATGCCTATTTTCGGTGACATTTTGGACAACAAGGTACTTGGACGCGAGTTCAAGAGGGGCCTGCGCGAGGGCGAACTTACCGTCCTACGCCGCCTTATCGAAAAGCGCTTCGGCGCGATTCCGACTTGGGCCGAGGAGCGACTGACTGGCAGATCGGCGGCCGACCTCGAAGAATTAAGCGTACGTGTGCTTGACGCTGAGAGTATTGAAGACCTCCTGAAATAGCGGACGGACTCCCGCTACGGTAATGGCCGTCCACAGCGGAGCGTCAATCCTCCCGGCCCTTCACGCATTCGAAGAATCCGCGAGATAGGTCCACGCGATGCCCACCGCGTACGTGAGCAGATCCAGGAAGCTGAACTCCGTCCCGATCAGTCGCGCGCAGATGCGCACCAACACATGCTCGTTCGCCAGCAGGTGCGCCGGGATCATTGTCAGTTGAAATAATTCGATGACGGTCATGATTGCCATGGCAGACACGGCCAATCGGGCACGGCCCGCCGCCATCCAAGATAGCCGCAAAACCGTGTAGACCATCGCAGCGTACAAGGCGTCGCCTAGGTATTTGTCGAAGACCAGCAACCCGGTATGGACAACCCGCGAGAGGATTCCTACGGCGATGATGCCAGCAAGGCAGAAGATCCATGACGTGCGCGATTTCAAGCCGGGGACCATCCCCTCATGGTACGGGGTATCGTCTAAACGAACGACTGCCTTCACTTCGGTACAGCTCCTTCCGAACTTCTCTATCGCTCCGCGGGGCCAGCTTCGATCCCGCAATCGACCTGAGGGAACCAACATGATTTGTGATTTTTGTAACGCTCCGAATCCGGTCTGGCGATTCCGTGCCAGACCCTTTCTTATCGATTACGGCCCGATTACGGGCGAGAGCGACGCCGACTGGGCCGCGTGTAACCCTTGTCGAGAGATGATCCTTGCCGATGACCGCAATGGCTTGGTGGATCGAGCCATGTTGATGGCGCCCGCCATTCCAGACCTGCCTGAGGCGGACGTACGAGATCTGCGGCGGTGGTCGCAGGGGCTATTCTTCACGCACCGTGTACCTTCCGCGCCGGTTCCAATTGCATAGTTGAAAAGCTTCCGCTGGCGGTCTGGGCACCACGTCGCCTTTCTTCCCCGTGAGCCCCTTCCCTTAACCTTCCGTTGCACCCTCCAAAATCCCTCCTCCACGTGGTGTAGACCGCCAGTTTTCCAATTCCGAAGAAAGTCAGGAGAACACAGATGATCCGCAATACCGAAGAGTTCCTGGCCGCACTCCGGGCAGCCCGCCGCGCGTCAACACCTCTTGTGTCGATCCGCACGGCAGACCCCGCCAGCGCGGTTGCATTGACGGCGCGAAGCCTGAACGGCGACGCAGACGGCACGTCCCTCTTATCGTGGGACATCATGACCGGCCTCTCAGCTGTGAACGGCCCAGGCAAGAAAATGCTCGACTCGATCATTGGGGAACGTAATCCCGAGACCGTGGGTCCGGCCGATGCGCTATCCCTCGCGGCGAAGCTGGGCGACGACGCGGTCTTGTTCTATGCCAACCCACAGCGCCTGTGGCACGACCCCGTCATCGTTCAGGGGCTGTGGAATCTGCGCGACACGCTCAAGGCCGTCGGGGCAGTATTGGTGCTGACAACGTCTCCGGGCAGTGTACTGCCGCAGGAGCTTACGCAAGATGTCCTGGTCATTGACGAGCCGCTCCCAGCGCACGAAGACTTGCGGGCGATTGTGCGGACGACGTTTGACAACGCGAAACTGCCGGTGCCGTCTGCCGACGATGAGAGCCGCGCGGTTGACGCCCTGTTAGGGCTGGCCGCATTTCCGGCGGAACAGGTTGTGGCGATGTCGCTGTCCAAACGCGGGCTGGACCACGACCAGCTCTGGGAGCGGAAGCGCCAGGTCATTGAACAGGCACCGGGACTCACAGTCTGGCGCGGAGGCGAGGCCTTCACGGACGTGGGCGGGTGCGCCAACGTCAAGGCATTCCTGCAGTCGGTCCAGGACGGTGCCGAAGCGCCCCGGGTTGTAGTCTTCTGCGATGAGATTGAGAAGGCATTCGCGGGGACTGGAACCGATCTTTCGGGCGTCACGACTGAGATGACCGGAACGATTCTGACCTGGATGCAAAATCGCGAAGCAGACGGCTGTATCCTGATCGGGCCACCCGGGACGGCGAAGAGTTTAGTTGCGAAGGCGGCCGGAAACTCTGCAGGAATTCCAACGATCGCGTTCGACCTAGCCGCTATGAAGAACGGGATTATCGGCAGTTCGGGCGAACGCCTGCGCAGTGCACTGGGCATTATCGACGCAGTATCGGGCGGGCGAAGCCTGTGGCTGGCGACCTGCAATTCCATCGGCTCACTTCCTCCCGAGCTGCGGCGACGGTTCACGCTGGGCACCTTCTTCTTCGATCTTCCAGCCGCGGAGGAGCGGGACGCAATCTGGCAGATCTACGCCTCGAAGTACGGCGTGCAGGACGAGCGACCGCATGACGACAACTGGACCGGCGCAGAAATCAAGGAGTGTTGCCGCAAAGCTTACCGGCTTCGCATGTCACTGCGGCAATCGGCGGAATACATCGTGCCGGTTGCGAGGTCGGCTGCGGACCAAATCGAAAGCCTTCGCCAGCAATCGTCAGGCAAGTATTTGAGCGCGTCGCATCCGGGCGTTTACGAGTACAACAGGAACGTCTCCACGCCGAAGGCGAGGGCGTTCCGGGCACTCGAACGTGGGGAATGAGAGCGACCAACAGGGAGGGAACATGTCGAAATATTCAGAGACGGCCACAACCGTCCGCAACCAGGCTTGCCTGGTAGCAGCATTGAGCGAACTTGGCTACAAGGCGGAAGTGCACGCGGACGGCGCCGCGCTGGTGGGCTATGAGGGGCGCGAACGGCCGGAACGGGCGCAGGTGATCATCCGGCGCGTAGAGATCGGGCCCGCGTCAAATGACATCGGATTCGTTCGAAGACCCGACGGCACCTTCGGCGCAGTGCTCAGCGAATACGACCGCGGGATCGGCTTCGACGAAAAGTGGCTTGGCCGAGTCCATCAGGCGTACAAGGAACAGCAGACGCTGGTGGATGCGAAGGCCAAGGGATATATATTCCGTGGGCGCGAGGTCGTACAAACGCCCGCGGGTCCGCAGGTCCGTTACCGTCACCACGCGGCTCGTCTGCCCCGCGCCGGTGGTGTTGCTCACCATGACCGAGTAGGTCGCTCCGGTTTGCCCTTGTGTAAAATTCCCCGTGTGGGTCTTCGCAATACTGAGCACCGGCAGTGTCAAAGCAGAGAATTGTGCCACAAACGCGTCCGTCGCGCCCGCTAGTGCCGACTGGAAAGCATTGGCGGTAACCGGAAAATCCGACGAAGCGGTAACATTCCTGGGAGGCAGCGGTAACGATTGCGCGCTCCCGATTGCCGTCGATAGCGGCGGAAACGCATACATCACGGGCGACACAACCTCTGCTAACTTCCCCATTACCGCCAACGCTGCGCAGGCGAGCGCGTTGGGGGCATACGCTGCCTTTTGCGTGGCCGTAGAAAACCAGATCGATGCCGGGATAGAGGTTGCGATAGCGGATGCGGGAATAGGCGTGGACGTTCGTCCGCCAGTTTGCGAAGTTGGAGCCGAGGAAGTAGTTTGCCCTGGAGGGATGGGGATCATCTGGGGTCGGGCCGATCGGGAAGGTCATTGCGATGCTGCCGGAGGGATGAAGAATGGTGACTGCGCCCGGCTTTAGGACGATTGTCTGGCGGCTTCCCTGGCTGCGGAATTCTGAGGGGCCCGAGGATTCGAATCGTATCGGCAGGCTGGCGTAGCGGGCCGGCGCAGGTGGGTTGGAGGCGGCGATTGCGGCAGTGACGAGCGCCATCCACAGGAGGCATTTGGGAGTCAACATCTCGCACCAACTACTGGCCTCCGGGGAAAGGATGCGGCTAGTGGAAGACTACCCACGCAGATTGATGTCGGAGCCGGACACGCCATGTCCCGATAGTATCGCCAAACGTCAATACCGGTTGAAAATTCGACTTCATTCCGGACTGGCCGTAGAAGACCCGCGCGAGCGCGCCTGAGGTGTCATGCGGAGTTCAGTGAGTTCAGCCCAGCCCCAGTGCCGCGTTCAACACCATTTGGATATCGCCCACATTGATCACTCCATCTTGGTTCAAATCGTTCACCGCCGGCATCACACCGAGGGCTTCGTTGATGATTGTCTGCACATCGACGATACCCGCCGTCCCTTCTCCGCTGACGGCACAGGGGCCAGACGTCTGGCTCGGGAAAAGATCCCTCAGAAGCACCGTTCGCTATGGTACCGTACTCGTTACCACCGTCCAGAACGACGTGGGCGCGGACTGGTTGTTGTATTCGGCCGCGATCCAAGCAGCGGACAATGCGGTTCTATTGATGCGGATTTCATCGATGGTTCCGGGGAAATATGCGCTGGAGAGCCCACCGGATCTTCCCGCCACGAGGCTGGCGCCATTTGCCATCGAGCCTGTGTTTGTGGCCGTGGCTGGAGTGCCGGCGTTGACATATAGATCCACGGCTCCGGTTCCACTGGCATAGGTCACCGCAAAGTAATTCATGTTTGTCCCAGTCGCCGTGGCGCTGAGATTATTGGTGATCCCGGAGGTGTACACCGTTGCCCGTACGGTGGTCGGATTCGCCCAATCCGCCCTCACGCTGGGATTGCTCCCGTTGGCCGCCCCGTCCTGGAACATTTTGGTATTTGCGAACGTGCCGGACCCCTGCGCCCAAAAACTCAAGGTGAACGATCCGTTGCCGACCAGACTGCCCAATCCCTCGTTAGCTAGCTGAAGATATGCGTTGGTGCCGTTAAAGCTGGCGGCTCCGTCGATCTGCCCCGTGGTCGCCGTCGCATTATCGTTGGTAGCATTCCCAGCGTTGCTCGTCGAATCGGAGACGTTCAGCGTCGAGCCGTTCGCCAGATGCCACACACGAAGATAGTTGCTGTTCCAGGTGCCCGATGGCGTCCCTTGACAGCTAGTGACCGAGGAGTTTCCGTACCAGGCATAGACCACCGTCCCCGCCGCCATGCCGGGCACGTTCAGCCACACGATCGACGACCCGCTCGCGGCCGCATAGCTCTCGAACTCCCACCCCGGCAGTAACGTGGCGCCCGCCGCATCGCTGGTGAAGATCAGGTCGGCGGGGATCGTCAT
>Ga0181521_10005067_pt1 | contig 14806 bp, 14 predicted proteins | sample PEATcosm2014_Bin_32_FD_119764 | JGI IMG/M metagenome (GOLD analysis project Ga0181521, IMG submission 119764) | Peatland microbial communities from MTU Mesocosm Facility, Houghton, MI, USA - PEATcosm2014_Bin02_60_metaG | ecosystem: Environmental > Terrestrial > Soil > Wetlands > Peat | place...
ACGTTCAAGGTCATTCAAAGGCGCTGGGTTTCTCCGGGGCTTTGGGCGCCGGGGCGGTCGCTTTTTCGACGCGAGCAGTCAAATTTGACCGCGCGGCGGCAGGATTCTGCCATTCACGTTCGGTGATTTGCATCGCAACGGAAATCGGCAGGCGCACCAAGCCGCGATCCTGGTTAATCCAGCCGGGATGGTTCAGCGCCTGATTTTCGGCGGCGCGAATTTCGGCCAGGGCTTTGGTGCGGACGGCGGCGCGGTCGGCGTCAATGACCGGGACCGTTGTGGAAAATTTCACCGCCGCAACGATCGCGGCAAACAAAAAGCACGCGATGAGAAAGGCGACGCCGACGGGCCAGACGGTGCGTTCGTTGTTCATTGGCGACCTCCGGTGGTTGAGGTCACGCCGGAAATCTCTTCACGCGCGGCGTAACGGATTCCCATGGCTTCGAGCAGGCGCGGGTCTTTTTGCGGGAACGGTGCATGGCGATTAAAATTTTTCAGGAAAGCCCAGCCCAGAAATCCACTCATGAACGCGAGGCACCCGAGTTGCAGCCAAATCCATTTGAACGGATAGCCGTCCGGATGTTGCACCGGCAGGAGGTTGAAGGACAAATCCAGGAAGTTCATCGCTAGAGCCCACAGACACACCGGCAGCATGATTTTGAAATCGGTCTTCGCCTTCACCGGCAGCAGCACGAAGAACGGCAGCAGGAAATGGCCGAAGATGAGAACCATGCCCACCCACCACCACGAACCATGTTCACGAATGAGATACCAGAAGGTCTCGACGGGCATGTTTGCATTCCAGACGACGAAGTATTGTGCGAACTCGATATAAGCCTGGAAAATCGTGAACGCAAAGAACAGCAGACCCAGGAAATAAAACTGGTTGTCATGCAACACGCCGTCAAGAATGCGCTGGCGTTGCAGGAGCACGGTGATGACATAGATCGCTGCCAGTGCCGCCCAGGCGCAACTCGCGAAAAAGTACACGCCGTAAATGGCCGAGAACCATTGATATTGCACGGCCTGCATCCAAAGCACGCCGGAGAAGGTCAGTGTCAGCGCGAAGACCACAATCCCCCACCCCGAATGAAATCGCATCCGCTGCGTGCAAAGCGCGTCGCCGGTTTCGTCCTGCTTGAGCGACCAGTAACGCAGCCGCGACGACAGCAGCCACCAGATGCCGAAGAAAACCGCCGACGTAATATAAAATCCGGGCATCGTGAACACCGGCCATTTGGCGCTCAACGAGTTGTTGGCGTGCGGGTCGGCAATCGTCATCCACGAATAAATGTGTTTCGCGAAAAACGCGACGGGCAGGAAGAGGATTGCCAGCCAGGGGAACAGCAGCGACGCGATATGTTCGCAAACGCGGCGTATGGCCACCGACCAGCCGGCGTCGCTCAAATGATGAACCATCACGAGGAACAACGCCCCGAGCGCAAGGCTCAGGAAAAACATGAACGCCAGCAGCCATGAAAATCCGAACTCCGCCGGATTCATCGCGGTGCCAATCACCGACAACACCGCGCCGGCGACCATCAAAATGGCGGGCACCTTCCGCCATCCGGACAAGTCCAGCGGCGGCGGCAGATTGGTTGAATCGTGATGCGAACTCATAAAACTGTTTTCAAAAGGGGAGCACGCGCGCCCTCGCGCGTCCTGGCGGACGCCCTCGTCCGCCAGTTGGACGGCAACAAAGGATAAATTAATGGGTACGTTTGCGCACACCATGAAGGTTCGACGCGAGGCGCGTCGAACCGCACCCGACGCGGGTGCGCTCCCCAAATTGAATTCGCGAAACCGGTTGTGCTCATATTATTTTTTAAGGACGTCACGCTGGTCCGGCGGCAAATCGTCCACCGAACCCAACTGGCTCAACTGCAACGCGCGCAAATAGGCAATGATCGCCCAGCGGTCGGCCACCGGCACCATCGGCCCGTACGCACCCATCGTGCTTTTGCCGTGGGTGATCGTGTTGAAAATTTCGCCGTCGGCCATTTCCACAATGCGCTTGTCCTGCAAATTGGCCACCGTCGGCATCACGCCGAGTTTTTTGGTGATGCCGTTGCCGTCACCGAGCGCGCCATGGCAGGGCGTACAGTAAATATTGAAGCGCTCGCGTCCGCGCTGGAGCAACGGGCCGGTGACGGGCAGCGGATTGGTCTCCACAAAATTTGTCGTGCCGGTGACGCAGCCGGTGTTAACCGGTGCGTCTTCAAAGGGATATACCGCGCCGTTGACGGTTTGAACCGGCTGGCTGCGCGCAATCGTGCCGGGCGGCGGCAATTGCGAACTGAGGCCGTTCGTGAAAAAGTCGTTGGGCTGTTGCGGGCGCAGTTTCAACTGCCGGTCCATGTCCGGGAAAACCTCGATGGGTGGCTGGCGCGACAACCGTCCCTGCCGCCCGGCGATGCCAACGCCCACAGCCACGGCGGTCAGCAAAATCAAAATAATGTAAAGCAGATGGCGCATCAGGCTTCCACCAGTTCGATGTGCGTGCCGCCGAGGGACTCCAGCAGCCTGCGGGTTTCGGTTTCGGAAAATTTCGGATCGTTCGCACCAATCACGAGGAAAAACCTGTCGCGCGACGCCAGCGCGAAGCGCGCCTTCTGCAACAGCGGATGATGCAGCCGCGGCAGTCCGTTCAGGGCCAGCATCCCGACGAACGCGCCGACGGCGGCGCCCAGCACCATCATGATGTAGGACGGCACGAAGGACATCGGCGGGCTGAACATCGGTTTGCCGCCGACGATCAGCGGATAATCGAACGCGTTGCTGAACCAGATCAGGCCCATGGTCGCCACAAACGCGCCGCCGCCAAACAACAGCGCAAACCAGCCGACGAGCGAATTTTTGAAGCCCGCCACCTTGTCAAGGCCGTGAATCGGGAACGGCGTGAACGTCTCCCAGCGCTGGAAACCCGCGGCGCGAACTTTTTCCGCCGCGCCCAGGATGGCCGCGGGCGAATCGAATTCCGCCATGAGGCCGTAGTATTTTGCCGTCATGGTTTGCCTCCTTTCGAGATGGCGCAATCCGGCACGGTTCTTGTTTGGAGTTCCGCCTTCAGGCGGCAAATCATCGTGTTTCGACCGGACCGCCTGAAGGCGGGACACCGAACGCGACAGGCCGGTTTCATCAAGAACAGCGTCATGATTTGTCTCCCTTCGCGTCCCGATGCTCTGGTCGGGAATGATGCGGGTCGGCCTGTGGCAGGGCGCCCTTGACCTCGGCGATGGCGACCAGCGGCAGGAATTTTATGAACAGCAGATACATCGTGAAAAAGGCGCCGAGCGTGCCGAGATAGGTGCCGATGTCCACCCACGTCGGGAAATACACGCCCCAGTTGGCGGGCAGGAAATCCTGGTACAACGAACCGACGATGATGACGAAGCGTTCGAACCACATGCCGATGTTGATGAGCATGCCGATGACGAAGACGAGCGCCAGGTTCCGCCGGACGCCCTTGAACCAGAGCAATTGGGCGAGGCCCACGTTGACCCCGAGCATGATCCAGCCGCCGTACCAGTAGGTGTGACCGAACAACCGGTGGCCGAAAACCCAGCGTTCATAGGGGTCGCCGCTGTACCACGCGATGAAATATTCCATCACGTAGATGTAGGCGATGACCAGGCTGCTCAAGAGAGTCAATTTGCAGATGCGGTCCATGTGCCGCGGCGTGATGATTTCTTCGAGGTGACACCAATTGCGCAGCGGGATGAGCAGCACCAGCACCATGCCAAATCCGCAGTACACGGCGCCGACGACAAAATACAGCGGGAAAATCGTCGCGTGCCAGCCCGCCAGTTGCGACGTGCAGAAATCCATGCCGACGATGGAACTGACCGTGAACACCAGCAACGTGCACAAGCCGGACAAAACGACGTAGGCCTTTTCATAATGGTGCCAGTGCCGCGCCGAGCCGATCCAGCCCATCGCCAGAAAACCGTAAATAAATTTCCGCACCCGCGTCGTCGCGCGGTCGCGCAGGACGGCGAGGTCGGGAATTAATCCCAGATACCAGAAGAGTATGGAAACCACCAGGTAGGTGTTGACGGCGAACACGTCCCACATCAGCGGCGAGCGGAACTGCGGCCAGAGACCATTCGAGTTTGGGATCGGGAACATGAACCAGGCAAACCACACGCGCCCGATATGAATGGCCGGATACAGCCCCGCCATCATGACCGAGAACACCGTCATCGCTTCCGTCGCCCGGCCGATGGTGGTGCGCCAATGTTGCCGCGTCAGGAACAGCATCGCCGAAATCAGCGTGCCGGCGTGCGCGACGCCAACCCACCACACAAAATTGATGATGTCCCAGCCCCACGCCACCGGTTGATTGTTGCCCCAAACGCCGACACCGGTGGAAATCTGGTAAATCAGCATCGCCGGCAACAACACGGTCGCTCCCAGCACCGCCGGAACGAACAAGATCCACCACCAAAGCGGTGTTTTGCCTTCGGCGAACGCCGAGAGCTTGTCCGTCAGCCAGCCGGGGCCGCGGTTGTTCTCCACGATCGGCGCGCGTTGCAATTCCGCCGGCGGCACGAACGTCTTCAAATTGGTCGCGGCTTCAGCCATCAGCTGTTTCCTTTCGGTGCATGGAAGAGCGTTCGCCATCCCGTCTCATTAGCACCCTGCTTCAGCGGGGTGCTTGCGTGGAGCGTTGGACAGGCAACCGTTTTAACGGTTTCCGACACGATATGAAAAACCGTTGAAACGGTTCCGACCGGCCGACCGACCAGCCATACCCGGCTGAAGCCGGGTGCTAATGAGACAAAAATCGAATTCATGTTCGATCAGCTCGCTCCCTTCTCCGCGGCGTGGAGTTCGCCGCCGCGCTTTTCATATTCCTCAAAGCTGTAAGGCCATTCGCGGTAATCGGGCATGGCCGGGTTCGGATTGCGGATGCGCGCCAGATACGACGTGCGCGGCTTGGTGAGCAAATCGCCGAGCACGGAATAATTCCGCTGCTGCGCCTTGAGCCGCGAAACGCTGCTGTCCGGATTGCTGATGTCGCCGAACACAATCGCGCCCGCGGGGCACGCCTGCTGGCAGGCGGTCTTGGGAATTGTGCCTTCGGATTCCGTGAGCCGCACGTTGTCCGACGCGCCAGCCTTGACCTTCTGCGCGATTTTCGCCTGCTCGATGCGTTGCGCGCAGTAGGTGCATTTTTCCATCACACCACGCATGCGTACTGTCACGTCCGGGTTCTTGGCCATCTTGATCAGGTCCCATTCGTCCTCCTCGCGCATGCCGCTGTCCGGATTTTTCCACCAACTTAACAAATCCCATTTCCCGGCCGTCTTGTGCGTGAGCGGCGTGGGATAAAACGGTCCCTTGAGATCGGCCAGCGGACGTTTGTTGTAATCGAGATAATTGAACCGGCGCACCTTGTACGGGCAGTTGTTCGCGCAATACCGCGTGCCGATGCAACGGTTGTACGCCATCACGTTCAAACCTTCCTGGTCGTGGACGGTGGCGTTGACCGGGCAGACATTTTCGCACGGGGCGGCTTCACAATGCTGGCAAAGCATCGGCTGGTTCACCGCCTGCACGTCGTCAATCCATTCGGCAAATTGCTGCTCGTCGTCCTTCTGGAAAGCGTCAGACGTTTTTTCCTTCGCCGGATCGGCAGTGTAATAACGGTCAATCCGCATCCAGTGCATTTCGCGTCCGCGCTGCACCTGGTCCTTGCCGACGATGGGAATGTTGTTCTCGCTCTGGCAGGCAATCACACACGTGCCGCAGCCAACACACGCGCTCAAATCCAGCACCATGCCCCACTGATGCAACGCGGTCTTCTTCGCCTCATCCAGCGGGTTCGGATACAACGATTGAACAATCGGCGGCTCGGTGCCGTGCATTTCATTCGCAAAATCCGGTTTTTTTGAAAATTCCAGAAGGTTCGCCTCGCGCACCACCGGGCGGCCTTCCATGGACCAATGATGTTGCGTCGTGGCCAGCGGATACGTTTCGCCGGTCTTGCGCAACGTCGCGCCGGTCTCAATGTATTTGCCGGTGAAAATCTTGTAGGCATTGAACCCAACGCCGGTGCCGACCCGCCCTGCCCTTTCGCGTCCGTAACCGAACGCGAGGCCGAGCGAATAATCCGCCATGCCCGGCTGCGTCCAGATCGGACCCTTGACGCTGCGGCCGTTCAAGGTGATTTCGACGACGTCGCCGTTTTGGACACCGAGTTCGCGAGCCGTTTTGCGGCTCACAAGCACCGCGTTATCCCAGGTCAGCTTGGTAATGGGATCGGGCAGTTCCTGCATCCAGCCGTTGTTCGCGTAACGCCCGTCGTCCATTTTCGCGTCGCGATAAAAGACGACTTCGAGGTTGTTGGCGGAAAGTGCGGACGCGGGTTTTATGTCCCGGAGAACCCTGTGCCAGTTAAAACGGCCTGACACCGGCACGAACGCGCTATTGGCCAGGAAACCGTCGAACAAAAATTTCTTCCATGCCTCCCCTGAACCGGCAAACGTCGTGCGGACGATATCATAAGGATTGGTCTGCGATTCACCCGCGAACCGCGCCAGGAATTCGAGCTCCGTCATGCCGCCGAACAACGGCTGAATCAGCGGCTGGACGGGCACGAGCGTGCCGTCGCTCGTCTGCGCGTCACCCCAGGATTCAAGGTAATGCGTCGCCGGGAAATGCCAGTGGCAATCCACGGCGGTTTCATCCTCGTAATAGCCAAGCCGCACAACCGTCTTCACCTTGCGCTGCACGCTGTTCCAGTCGAGGTCAGCCGGCGCGGTATAGGCCGGATTGCTGCCGAGGATGACAAGGGTGTTCGCAGAGCCATCGTTCAGACACTTCGCCAAAGACCAAAGTGCAATGGCATGATCCTCCAAGGTCTGTCCGGGTTTCGAAGTTTGCTGGAGTTCGACCGTTTGCCCCACGGCCCCCAAGGCCGCATTCATCGCGTGCGCAATCAAATGCACGGCGAGAGGCTGGCGTTGGCCGGCCAGCACGACGGCGCGGCCCTTGTTCTCGACCAGGTCACGAGCACACGCCCTGATCCAATTGGGATCAACCTTGGTCGTATTCGGGATTTTTGCGAGCGCCGCCTGCACGGTGGCTGCTTCGGCTTCGGCTGGAGCTGCCAGATTCAACACCTCGACCGTTATGGCCGCCGCCACTTCGAGCACGGCGCTGGCTGGCACCCGCAAACGATGGTCGGCATTCGTGCCGGTGAGGGTGAACAGCGACTCGATGGCGTAGAGCCGGCTCATGCCGTCGTTTGCCTCGGGCTTGCGGCTTTTGGCAAAATCGCGAATGAGCCGATGGCTGTCGTCCTCGCCACCGAGGAAGTCGCAGTCGAGTGAAAGAATGCGGGTTGCCTTGTCGAGGCGGGGGAAAAACGCGCGGGTATGCCCCCACGACTCGTGAACAAAGGTCGCTTCCTCGTCGAAAGCAATCGTGGCTGCCAGCTTATGAATGCTAAAATCGACGGGTTCATGAACCCACCACCCGGCCAGCGGAAACTTCTGTTCGACCAGTTTTTTTAACCGCTTGAACGACGGAGAGGTGTTGCGCTCCATCAGGAAACACAATCCCTGACCCTTGGTTTCCGCGAATTTCTTCGACAGCTCGTCGAGAAAGCCGAGCGCCTCGTCACGCGAAACGGTTTTGCCGTCATGCGTGAACCGTTTGGCACGGTCGGGGTCGTAAAGGTCCAGGATGGAAGCCTGCGCGTAGCGGTCGGTGCCGCCGTTGCTGCCGGGGAATTTGGCGTTGCCCTCCAGTTTGATCGGCCGACCTTCGTAGGATTTGGCCACCAGCGGAACCGCGCCGGTGCGCGTCGGCATGGCCGTCGCGTAATATTTCGGTTCGCCGTAAACGTAGTTTTCCGGCTGCTGGCCGAACGGCTCCAGTTTTTCCACTGGTCGGCGACAGCCCGCGCCCATCACGCCCAAGCCCGCCAGCGCGAAGGACGCGGACATGATTTTCATGAAGTGTCGGCGGGAAACGCCGTCTTCAAACTCGCTCGCGCCCTGCGGAAATTCGCGATGCAGCCACTCCTTGAACTCCGGCGTGTCCGCCAGTTCATCCAGGCTGCGCCAGTAACGGCGGCCGGTCGGGGCTGGCGTAGCGGAGGTTGGAGGATTCGGTTTCATCTTGGAACGGTAGATAACATTGCCGATTGCCGATTGCCGATTGCCGATTGAATACAAATCGCCCGACGCTTGTGGGCAAGCGCCAATCGTAAATCGTAAATCGTAAATCGTAAATTCTTCATCGGTGACAGGCCGAGCAGCTTTGCAGCGATTCGATTTTCCAGTCGTGAACAAATTTGACGCCGTTGGTTTTTTGCATTCGCGCGGCCACAGCCGCATTGGTGCTCCATTGCCAACCCAAATCCGTGACCTTGTTCACAGGCCGGATGAACGCCGCTGGCTGGCGATGACAATCGAGGCAGAAACTCATGCTGAACGGCTTGGCGTGGGACACCTCGCTCATCCGGTCAACGCGCCCGTGGCATTCCACGCAACTGATGCCGCGCGCGACGTGGACTTCGTGGTTGAAATAAACGTAATCCGGCACGATGTGAACCTGCACCCACGGGATGAGTTTACCGGTGGCCGCGCTTTCGCGAACGGGCGCGAGGCGCGGGTCGTCCTTGAGCACCAGGCTATGGCAATTCATGCAGGTGGACGCGGCCGGGATGCTGGAGAACCACGATTTGTCCACCGTGTTATGGCAGTAGCGGCAATCAACGCCCAGTTGCCCCGTGTGGGTCGCGTGCGAAAATGGCACCGGCTGGACCGGCTGGTAGCCGGCCCGCGTGTATTTGGGCGTGCAATAATAAGTGACACCCGCTGTCACCACACCGCCGACCAGCGCCAGCACGACGCCAATCTGCAGCGGCAACCAGTTTGTCCACCTCGGAAAAATCGCTGGCATTACGTGCGACCGCTCACTCGGTCAAAAATTGTCCATCGCTCCTCAAATGTTGGGGTTATGTTTAGTCGGCGTGTGTTTCGCCCGCAAGAAGGTTTGTGAAAAATTTCTCCTGAATTTTAACGCAGAGACGCAGAGTTTTTTTACACGAATTTCGCTAATTGACACGAATGCACGGAGCCAAGCAGTCCGGAGGACTTCGGGACATTAGCCGGGGGCAACGCCCCCGGAACAAATCCCAACAAAATATTCGCCCCGGCAGGGGCGGCGGATTGATTCAGTCGCAAAGAGGCACAGAAGGCGCAAGAGCTTTGACACGACTTGAGCCACTTGGGAAGTGTCGAAAAGGTTGCCGTCGTAACCGAAGCGGATGTTTTGTCCCGAATTGCCGATGACACTGTTGTTGAAAGAACCCACCAAGGTCGCAATGCCGTTGGTTGAACACAAATTGTTTCTTCCTGGCGATCCCCGTCTCAAAAACCAGACTGTCCGCCAGGATTTGTACACCCGGCGGATTGATATTAATTATTTCATGACCGTCGCCGGCGGCCTCGGGGCGAAGATGACACAAATGGGCGCGCCCACCCCGGCGGATTGATCGGTGGCTGACAGTTTGCCTGTTGCGGAATCAATCTTGAGCAAGGCGATTTTGTTGTCCTGCTGGCCGGCAGCAATCAACCACCGGCCGGTCGGGTCAATGCCAAACCCCCGTGGCACTTTCACCCCGGCCGGCGCGTTTTCAATCCATTTCAGCCGGCCATCACCGGCGATGGCATAAACGGTGATGCTGTCGTGGCCGCGGTTGGAGAGGTAGAGCCATTTGCCGGACGGGTGACAGAAAATTTCAGCGGTGGTGACGCCATTGGACGGAGCGCCCTCCGGCAGGGTCGGAAGGGTCTGCAACGCCGTCAGCGCGCCAGTGACGGGGTCGCGCGCAAACGCGGTGACGTTGAGGCCCATTTCACCATTCACGTAGGCGAACCGGCCGCCGGGATGCAAAGCCAGGTGGCGCGGTCCGCTGCCGGCCGGGACTTTGCCTGGCTTCCCGTCGCCGAAGGTCAGCGTGCCATTTTGGGCGTCAAATTTGAACAACCAGATGTTGTCCGTCCCGAGGTCGCAGGCATAGACCAGGCGGTTGCCGTCAGCCGCGTAAATCGAATGCAGATAAGGATGTTTCTGGCGCTCCGGGTTTGGTCCCGAACCGGTGAGTTGAACGAAAGCCGTGCGCACCGCGAGCGAACCATCCGTCCGGGTTTGAAAGCACGCGACGCTGCCGCCGTTGTAATTTGCCGCGAACACATTACGGCCGGTGGCATCCACCGAGACATGGCAGGTGCCGTCACCGGCGGGCAGCTCGTTGAGCGCCGTGAGCCGGCCATCGTTCTCAACCCGGAATGCGGCGACCGAGCTCCCGGTTGAAGCGTAGAGAAACTTCCCGTTGGGCGAAAGCGCCAGGAAGTTCGGGTTGGTGGTTGCCACCGCCAGTTCGAGCGGGCCGAGCCTGCCGTTGCCGGTATCGAGTTTGCCCGTGTAGATGCCCTGGCTGGTCCGCCCCTCCGTGTAGGTGCCAAGGTAAAAGCGGACTTCATCAGCCATGGCGGCGGCCTGGAGAAAACTGAGCAGAACAAGCAGGACAAGGCATTTCATCGCTGCGAATTATGAGCAACCGGTCAAGACCTGGCAAAGGGAAATTCCCGCCGCAATTTGAGCACCCGGTGCCGCTACGGCAACGGCCCGCCCCGCGCGGCGGTCAGCAATCACGAAAAACACGAACTACACGAAATCCAAACCAAAGAGCTTACCGAATCAAGAACGTGCGCGATGTTAGTGAGGAGCCTGCCGAATACTTTGAAAACCGCTTTTCCGACGACTTTGTCCGCGAAGAAATGAACAGTGCCCAAACGCTTCTTTCTTTCGGGGCCCCTGATTAGGGGTGATCCTCAACTCGCACGGGTGCATAGCCTTCGTGAAACTGAAAGGGTTCCATTCTCTCGCCTTCGCGTTAACGCTTCGACCAGAAACCGCTTGATCAGTTCGTACACGACCAGCTTGTTTTTGGCGTTGTGGCTCAGGAAAACGTCGAATTTGAAATCATTTGCCATACCCACTGCTGCTGAATATGGCGAGCCTGACGCATTTGCCGGGCAAATGCAAAAATAAAGTCGAGCCGCGTAAAGCGCTTTGCGCCACGCGGTTTAACATTGAACTCCGCTGTCGCGCGAGCAGGCGTCCAACTCCGATAAATCGCGAGCAGACGACCAGCAATTCTCCTAAGCCACCTCGAGCAAGACCTTGGGATGCCGGGTAGCGATTTTCAACAGCACCCGGGCCGGACCGGTCGGTTGCCGGCGGCCTTGCTCCCAGTTTTGCAGCGTGTCGGCACTGATGCCCAAAACATCCGCGAATTTTGACTGCGACAGGCCGAGTTTGCCCCGGACTTTCACAATGTCATTCTTGGGATCAATTTTGAAAACCCGCGAGGGCTTCGCCACCCCGCGCTTGATTTGATCCGCCTCGCGCAGGCTCTGCTTCAATGCTTCAAACAGTTCTTTTTTCATGACTGGCCGGCTTTACCACAAATCCAATCGGAATGCTATACGCCATTGGCGTATACGGTCAATTGGTTTTTAAGGTGCCAAATTCCCCTCGGGAAATGGGGTCTCGCGGAGCTCGCCCCTCCGAGTGATTGTTTGGCTTCGCCATTTTGTATCTCGGTGGTTTAAATCCGTGTCCATCCGCGTCCATCCGTGGTTACCATCTTCAATCTTCCATCTGCCATCTTCGCTTCGCTCAGAATGGCAGTTTGTCCTTCTTGCGGTAGGCCAGGCCTTGGAATTGGGCGACGAGTTCACCCTGGTCGTCCTTCACCTCGATGGCATACGAACCGACCTTGAAGTTCTTGGACACTTCCCGGGCGTCGGCCCAAAGCGTGCCGGTGGTGGCGGCTTTCATGAAGGTGATACTCACGTTGAGGGCCACAGCCACCGTCCCATGCGAATTGCAGGCAGCGGCAAAGGCAAAATCCGCCAGTGTGAAAATCGCCCCGCCATGAACCGTTCCCAAGCCGTTCCAATGATGCGGATGCAACGTCATCTTCGCCCTGGCATTGCCGTTCCCTGCCTCGAGCAGTTCAATGTTGTTGCGCGCGGCGAACTGGTCGCCTTTGAAAAATTCCTTGATGGCTTTCATGGCAAAATGTGTGACGCGTGACGTGTGTCGTGTGACGTGCGTTCCCCACCCTCGCCACTCGCCACCCGCCACCCGTCACCCTTTCAGTCTCCGGCTCAGTTCTTCGCTGCCGACGGTATTGATGTTCCGCTCCTTGAGCACCTGTAACGCCGCGTTCGGGTCGCTGAACCGGAACAGCAGCAGCGCGTGGCCCTTGGTCCGGCCGCTGAACGAGTAGGCGTATTCAATGTTGATGCCGGTGCCTTCGAGCGCGTCGAGGATTGCCGCCAGACCGCCGGGTTCGTCCGCCACTTCCAGCGCGATGACATCCGTCACTTTCACGGCAAAGCCGTTCCGCTGCAAAAGCCGCCGCGCCTTTTCAGTGTCCTCCACCACCAGGCGGAGGATGCCGAACTCGCGGGTGTCGGCCAGCGAGCAGGTCTGGATGTTGATATCGGCCCTGGCCAGCAGCCGGCAGGGAGCGCTGAGGGCGCCAGGTTTGTTTTCCAGAAAAACGGAAAGTTGTTTGATTTTCATAGCTTCACCTTTCTCGGGGTTACATGATGCGTTTGTCAATGACGCGCTTCGCCTTGCCTTCGCTGCGTTGCAGGGTGCGCGGGGCCACCAGTTTCACGGCGGGACGCAGGCCGGTGATGCCTTCGATGGAATGGGCCAGCCGTTTTTTCATCTGTTCCATGGCGCTCACGGTGTCGCTGAACGCGTCGGCGGTCACTTCCACCTGCACTTCCAGCGTGTCGAGGTCCTTCTGGCGGTCCACGATGATCTGGTAGTGCGGCAGCGTGCCTTCCACCTTGAGCAGAGCGGCTTCGATCTGCGACGGGAACAGGTTGACGCCGCGGATGATGAGCATGTCGTCGCTACGCCGGCCGATGCGTTTGATGCGGCGGAGCGTGCGGCCGCAGGCGCACCGGGTGGGTTCGAGCGCGGTGATGTCGCGCGTCCGGTAGCGGATCATGGGCATGGCGCGTTTGCAGAGCGTCGTGAGCACCAGCTCGCCTTCCGTGCCGTCCGGCAGCGGCTCGAGCGTCTTCGGATCAATGATTTCCGGATAGAACAGGTCCTCGAAGATGTGCGGTCCGGCCTGGTGGGTGCATTCGTTGGCCACGCCCGGACCCACGATTTCGGACAGTCCGTAAATGTCATAGGCCTTGATGTCGCTGCCGGCCTCGATGCGTTCGCGCATATCTTCCGTCCACGGTTCGGCCCCAAACACGCCGATGCGCAAAGGCAGTTCCTTCATGTTTATTCCCATCTCGCCGGCGCGGTCAATCAGGTGCAGGAAATAACTGGGGGTGCAGCAGACGACGGTGACGCCGAAATCCTTCATGACCATGATCTGGCGGTCGGTGTTGCCGCCGGAGATGGGAATAACGCTGGCGCCGAGCGCTTCCGCGCCGTAATGCAGGCCGAGGCCGCCGGTGAACAGGCCGTAGCCGTAGGCGACCTGGACGATGTCGCCGTTGTGCACGCCGCAGGCCGCGAGGCTGCGCAGCACGGCCCGCGTCCAGTCATTGAGGTCTTCCTGCGTGTAGGCCACGACGATGGGTTTGCCGGTGGTGCCGCTCGACGCGTGAAAACGCACGATCTCCGACATCGGGCTGGCGCATAGGCCGAACGGATACGTGTCGCGCAAGTCCGTCTTGACCGTGAACGGCAGTTTGACGATGTCGTCCAGTGTCCGCAGGTCGGACGGCTTGAGTTTCTGTTCGTCCATGCGTTTGCGGAACAGGGTGACATGGTCGAACGCGCGCTGGACCATGTCTTTCAGGCGGGTGAATTGCACGTCGCGCAACTGGGCGGGCGGCAGAAAATCCACCGCGCTGGCCGGGTGCATGGGAGGAATTTCGCGGTTCTTGCTCATATTCATTTCCAAAATAAACGAGGGTTGAAATCTGGAATCAGGAAAACATCGAATGTTGAACATCGAACGCCGAACGCCGAACCGAATAGTGCCGGGTTCATTCGATGTTGGACGTTGAATGTGGAATGTTGAATGTTCATTGCTTCTGACTTTGGCTGGCGCGGCCGGCGAGGAACGCCTGGCGGTTGGCGTCGAAAAATTCCGCGGGAAAACCTTCGCGCAGGGCTTCCAGCCAGCCGGATTCCGGCAGCGGCAGATGCACGCTCAACGCGCCGAGCAGCGCCACGTTCAGGGTTTTCTTGTTCGGCAGCTTGCCGGCATTGACCGCGTCCGGCGTGATCAACATGCCGTCTGGTTTGAGATAATGTTTTTGCGGGCCCACCTGCGTCGGTTCGAGCACGAGCAGATAATCCGCCTCGCCCGGCGGCACCATGGGACTGAGCACGATCTGGCCAAAACGCACGTCGCTGGTGACCGACCCGCCGCGCTGGCTCATGCCCTTGATCTCGCTTTTCTTCACGTCGAAGCCGGCGCGCAACGCCACGTCGGCGAGAATGTCCGACGCCTTGAGCACGCCCTGGCCGCCGAGCCCGGCCACCACCACATTGATCAGCCGGCCGCGCATGGTCCCTCCTTCTCGTCGCATTCGCATTGTTCCTGGTCGCGTTGTTCCAATTCGCGCAATCGTTTCACAATCAGGATGCACGGCCGCCGGGCGATGATGACGCACAATTCCCGGCTCGCGAGGCATTCGTCCAAAATGCGCTCAAAATCATTCGAACCGACGCGCGGTTCGAGCACGTGGACGCGTTTCACGCCGAGCGAACGGGCCAGGTCTTCGAT
>Ga0181521_10005068_pt1 | contig 14803 bp, 11 predicted proteins | sample PEATcosm2014_Bin_32_FD_119764 | JGI IMG/M metagenome (GOLD analysis project Ga0181521, IMG submission 119764) | Peatland microbial communities from MTU Mesocosm Facility, Houghton, MI, USA - PEATcosm2014_Bin02_60_metaG | ecosystem: Environmental > Terrestrial > Soil > Wetlands > Peat | place...
AAAGTATGCCGGCCAATGGAGTTCAAACCAAAATGACGGTTTCACGGTTCGCCTCCAGCGTGCAGTGCTTCGCTCCCCTTGGTGGCGAGGTCCCGTGACAGTATATGGTCACTGGCCGAACGAGCCCGCTAACATAGTTCCACTCTTTAGTTCGGCGCTGACCGACGCGCAGCTGGCGCGTGCCAGTGTCGCAGGCGAAAAGCGCAGTCTTAGTGATCTCCGTCGCGTCTTGTTCGTCGGACGCCTTTCGCGTGCAAAGAACGTCGATGTCCTTTTGAGCGCATTGGGCCGATTGCGCACCGAAGGAGTTCTCTTCACTGCCACGATTGCTGGGGAAGGTCCGGAGCTCGCCGAACTCAAACGACTTAGCGTGGATTTGGGCCTGAGCGACTGCGTTGAGTTCGCTGGTGGGATCAGCTCGGATCAAATCGTCGATCTCCTTTCGCGTTCCGGGATCCTAGTCTTAGCTTCCCAAACGGAGGGTTGGCCCAAAGCGATCGTCGAGGCAATGGCGTTCGGTTTGGTTGTTATCGGATCGGACGTTGGGCTGATTCCTGAAATCCTCGGTGAGAATCGAGGTTTGATGGTTCCGCCACGCGATATGGAGGCACTCGCAAAGGCTCTGCGGAAGATTCTTTCCGCTCCCCATGAGTATTCCACGATGCGTGCGCGAGCCTCCGCGTGGGGCCGCCGTTACTCCATCGAATCTCTTCGGGACTCTCTGGGCTCGCTGCTTGTTGAGCGATGGGGTTTGCCCCCAGGCGCTCCAAAGCAGAAGCCGGTCATGTCGGTCGCAATGCCAGTTCAAGAAGCGAATCAAGGGATTTATACACGCCATGAATAGTTGGCTGGCGCGGACAACTTATTTTGCTCTTCAATCTATGAGGGGCGAACCGGTGAGGCAGGCGCTTGAGGAGTTGCGCCGAACCGAATTTACTTCACGAGAGGAGCTGCTTTCGATCCAGGCGAAACGCCAATTGGCTCAGCTTCGCTTCGTCCTTCGTCATGTGCCCTGGTATCAGCGCACCTATGCTCCGTTTGCGAAGTGGATTCAGAAAGCTCAGTCTCGTGCGGACGTAGCCGAGATAATGGAAATGCTGCCCGTGCTGGAAAAGGATACTGTTGCTGGTTGTTTCGATGAGCTGAAAGCATCTGGTGTTCCGGGGCTAAGAACCTATCCCGATAAGACGTCGGGCTCGTCGGGAACACCCTTGATGTTTGAATGCGACAAACGAGCTTGGGCGTATCGCCACGCTTTGCACTTTCGTCAAACGGGAGCCTTTGGTGTGAAGGTCGGTGACCCGTACGCGCTTTTTTTCGGTCTCCATTGGAACAAGCGGCGCCGGTTCGAAACGCGGCTTCGCGACGTCGTCTTCAACCGCGCCCGCGTTTCAGCGTTCGAAATCGAACCGCGACACGTAGACAGACACTTGGCAAACATTCGAAAACATCGGCCGGTCTACTTCATGGGCTATCCATCGGCGATCTATGACTTCTGCTTCATGCTGCAAGATCGCGGCCTCGATTTGAAAGATTTGCAACTCAAGGCTGTGTGCCTCACGGCCGAGCCCCTACATCCTTACCAGCGCGAATTAATTACAGAGATTACCGGAAGCCGCTGCATCAACGAATATGGCAGTGCTGAAGGTGGCTTAAGCGCATTCGGGTGTCCCGAGGGCTCATTGCATCTTTCCTCAGAGGCAACTTGGCTCCAAGTTCGCGACTCGACAAGCAACGAGGGAGATGCGCTGGTCACAGACATGATGCTCCGTGCTTTCCCGCTCATTCGCTATGCGATCGGCGATCGGGTGATTCTCAAAGAGGGCACCTGCCGGTGCGGGCGCCCTCATCCTCTGCTTCAATCGGTCGAGGGCCGGAGCGGCAAGACAATTCTGTTGCCGAACGGCCGGCGAGTCAACGCGAACCTCCCGAGTTATATCTTCAAACCGCTCGCCTCCCTCAACGTGATTCAGCGCTATCGGTTTGTGCAGAGTTCGGATCAGCAGCTCGATTTGTACCTAGTCGTGGGCAGTTCGTTTCGGGAAGAGCACCGCAAGCTCGTGGAACGGGAAATGCGCACGGCCCTGGGTGAAGATCTATCGATCCCCATTCGTGTCGTTCCGCAATTGCCGCACCTTCCCAACGCGAAACATCGCGATTATGTCCGCGCCTACTAACGATCCGTCCCAAACGCATCGAGGAACGGCTGCAATGCGCGCCGCTTCGGGCGCGGCCTGTGCCGCGCAGAAGAGAGTTTCGATTGTGGTCGCCTGCCGAAACGAATCTAAGTACATTCAGGCTTTCGTTGATTCACTCCTGGCACAAGACTTGGCCGATTTCGACTGGGAGATCATCGTCGCCGATGGTGCGAGCGATGACGGCACGCGTAAGATCCTGTCCCAGTTTGCTAAGAGAGATTCTCGAATCACGATCATCTCGAATCCATCGCGATTCGTTTCGACAGGCCTGAATGCAGCAATTCGAGCCGCCCGGGGCGACGTCATTCTGCGAATGGACGCGCATACCGAGTACGCTCCTGACTATGTTAAGCGATGCGTGGCGACACTCGAGAGTTCCGGTGCAGATAACGTTGGCGGCCCGGCTCGAACCAAAGCCGATGGTCTGCTTCCACGCGCTATTCAGGCAGCGTATCACAGCCGGTTTTCGACGGGCGGCGCGCGGTTCCACGACGACGGCTACACCGGATACGTGGACACCGTCCCGTATGGATGCTGGCGGAAGGAAACCCTTCTTAAGCTGGGACTTTTCGATGAGCATTTAGTTCGGAACCAGGACGATGAGCTGAATCTTCGATTAACGCGGGCTGGCGGCAAGATATGGCAGTCCGCAGAGATTATTTCGTTGTACCGACCTCGCTCAACCTTCTCGGCTCTCTTCCGCCAGTATTTTCAATACGGATTCTGGAAAGTCCCCATCATTCGCAAGCACAGGCTTCCTGGTTCCTGGCGCCACTTGATTCCGGGCGGTTTTGTGGCGGCCAATATCGCCATGTTCTTGGTAACCATCGGCGCCATGATCACGGGATCAAGCGGTTTGCTAAGCCCTGTGCTCGCTGCGTGGACAATTGTTCTGGCCGCGTATGTTGTGGCGTGCGCACTGGCCGCGTGTTTCTCTGCCCAAAGATTCGGATGGCAGCTCTTGCCGTATCTTCCCGTGACGTTCGCTGTCTTTCATCTTTCCTATGGTCTGGGTTTCTTGATGGGCTCGTTTTATTGGACATTTGCACGCTCGCTCCGGCCCAGGCTCGGGCGCGTGTTTGTCGGAGTCACACGATGAACTCGGGCTTGAAACTCTTCGTTCGCATATCGAAATGTTCTATCGAGGATAACTTTGGCGAGCTTTAGACCGGTCTTGGTCAGTCGAGAGTCGTGGATACCGACCAACAGCCCGTCCGCCATGGGTGTTTCTTCGGAGCACGTAAATGACGCCACGGAACTCCGCCTGCGCAAGAGGCTGACGGCGTCCTTTTGGGCATTGGTAATTCTGTTAGGAGCCGTAGAGTCTTGGATCGGCCGCGCAGCAATGAACACGGACGGCATATCCTATCTGGATGTTGCCAGCGCGTTCAGTCGGCATGAATGGGCCGTCGGTGTTAACGCATATTGGAGCCCTCTGTACCCATTTCTTCTGGGCATTGCTCTCCGCATATTGAAGCCGAGTTCGTATGGGGAGTTCCCAGTGCTCCATCTGGTGAACTTCCTTATTTTTCTGGCTTCAGCCGCGGCGTTCCAGTTCGCGCTATCTCGGTTGATCTACTTCCGCCGCAAGCGTGCCGTGATTCCAAATCGGCAGCCATATGTGCTTCCCGAATGGTCGCTCTTCGCACTCGGTTATGCGCTTTTTCTCTGGATATCCCTGCAACTCATGCCGATTTCGGTTGTAAGTCCGGACATGACTGTCGCTCTCTTTGTGTACCTGGCTGCGGGAATCGTGTTGGGCATGGGCGCGGGCCTTAACCGAGTTCAGGATTTCGTCCTGTTGGCTATCGTGCTTGGATTCGGCTACTTAGCCAAAGCACCTATGTTGCCAGTCGGAATCGTCTTCCTGGCGATGGCATGCTTCCTGGCTGGAGGAATTCGCAAGGCTCTCGTGCGGATACCTCTGGCCGTAGTTGCGATGATGCTCGTGGCCAGCCCATTTGTCGTTATGCTCTCGCACATCCAGGGTCGCCCGACATGGGGCGATAGTGCGAACTTGAACTACGTGTGGTACGTCAACGACCTTCCGCGATATCACTGGCAGGGCGGCCCACTGCCAGGCAACGGTAAGCCCATTCATCCGACGAACAGACTCAGTCAGGATCCGCCCGTATATGGATTCAACGGGAATGGCACCTATGCGGTGTGGTATGACCCCGCTTATTGGAATCAGGGCGCGCGCCCAGTCCTTGAGTTGAAATCGATTATGAGGCAAATTTTCGAGAACTTGCTTTTATACGAAAAGGTGATCTTACACGAGCAAGCCGCTGTGCTCGTAATCTGCCTGCTTTTGTTCTTGATCGGCGGTCGAGCAAAGTTGGCTTTCCAAAGCGTCCGCGAATACTGGATGCTACTCCTTCCGATCGCGGCCACTCTGGGCATGTATTCCTTGGTGCACGTCGAAGAACGGATGATCGCGCCTTTCTTGCTGTTGCTATGGCTGGCACTGTTCGCCGCAGTGCGTTTTCCCGGGACGTACGACCCGGGCCGCTTGGCTCCGTTAAGCGTGGTTGCCCTCGTGATTTTCGTGGTCGGGATGCAAGGCGCGTCCGTTTTCGGCGAGATGGCCTCGCACAGCCCGAGGGAACTGCTCTCGTGGAAGAATCCGAGCTCGAATTTCGAGTGGCAGGTGGCACAGGAACTTTGTCGCGCTGGCGTCCAACCCGGCGACAAGGTAGCTTGGATACGCCCGGCTCTTTTCAGCGAAAAGCAAAATTACTCGTGGGCCAATCTCTCGCGCGTCAAAATCGTCGCCGAAGTTCCCACGGGCGAAGAAGACCGGTTTTGGCAGGCGACTCCCGAGAAGCGCCAGCAGGCATTTGACGCGATCGCGCAGACGGGAGCGGTGGCTTTTGTAGCCACGAGCATGCCGGCTGGCTATCCCAAGAGCGACTGGAAGCCTTTGGGAGCCACGGGGTATTGGGCGTATTTGCTTCAGCCGACTGAGAGATAGCTCGAAAGCATGGGCTTCCAAGTCGGCTCCGTCGTTGAGGCAACATGGGAAGTCCTCGAACCCATCTCATGCAAAAAGATTCCCACTGTCCGCCACGTGGACGAACAAAACAAAGGACTTATCTTGGGCAATGGTCGTGCAGTCATAGTGTCTCAAAAGCCAGAGTTCCAACCGCAGCCTGGGTAAACCATTGGATTCCCAGGGGGCTGCGTCAAGTCCCTTTTATGTGGCTCAAGCGGCGCAAGCTTGTCTCAGCGCGTCTAATGACAGTCTCTCGGTTGAACGAACTTCCTGTGTAGAGTTTGGCCGGCTGCGGCCGCGCACTACCTGTTTCGCCGCCGCCGAAAACCTAAGCTGCCCGTGAGCATTCCTGAAACACAACGCGTTGGCGCTATACATATCATCGACACCTTGGCAGCAGCCGGAGCTGAGCGAGTCGCGGTTAACATCGTCAATCATCTGCCGCGCGACAAATACGTTCCCTATTTGTGCACCACACGAAGCGATGGCCCGTTCGATGCCCTGGTGGCTTCTGACGTCATTCGGTTGCGGCTTCAGCGCAAATCGCGATTCGATTGTGCAGCCTTGATCCGCCTCCGAAACTTTCTTCGAGAGAACAATATCCGAATCTTGCACGCGCACAGCTCGGCGCTATTCATAAGCCGGCTCGCTGCTCTGGGGTTGGACGTAAAGATCGTCTGGCACGCTCACTACGGTCGTTACGCTCTCGAGGACCAGCGGGCGTACCGCTACCGCATCGCGACTGCGGGTGTCGAGGGCGCGATCACTGTAAACAAGGAGATGGCGGAATGGTGCTCACGCAGGCTCGGAATGCCATCCAAGCGCGTTTGGTATCTTCCGAATCCTGTGTCCCTGGAGGGTGGAGACAATTCCACCACACCAACGCTGCCGGGTTCTGCGGGCACGAGGATCATCTGTCTTGCGAACTTCCGCGTGGAAAAAGATCATCTCACGCTGGTCCGGGCGATGTCTCGCGTCGTACGAGAAGTTCCGGGCGCTCACCTGTTACTCGCCGGAAAGACCAACGACCAGTCATACAAGGAAGTCGTGCAAACAGAAATCTCAGCACTCGGTCTCGATGCAAATATATCGATACTTGGCGAGCGGCACGACGTGGCCGCGGTTCTCAGAGCGTGTGATCTAGGTGTCCTCAGTTCTGTTTCCGAAGGGCTCCCCATGTCACTCCTCGAATACGGTGCGGCGGGGCTGCCGGCAGTTGCGACCGCGGTCGGGCAGTGTCCCGAAGTGTTGAATCATGGTGAAGCGGGCATTTTGGTGCCGCCCTCATCGATCGATGGCTTGGCAGCGGCGTTGATTTCACTTCTGCGTTCCCCTGAACGGCGGCGCGCATTCGGAGAGCGCTTTCAGAGTCGCGTAAGGGAGTTGTTTAGTGCAGACGCAGTCATGGGCCAAATCTGCGCAATCTACGACACTGTCCTTGGCAACCGCTGCGAACAGCATCCGCCAGTCGAACGCGGTGTCTTGACGAGCCAACCACTATCGTAGCTTCGTAGCACGCTCCGGTCTCAAGTCTTAGCTAGCAACTTTAAGAAGGTAGAAAAATGGGCAACGGATCAGCATTCTTACGATCGACCAAGAAGATGTCCGCGGTAATTCTCGCGGGCGGCAAGGGCACCAGACTCAAGCCGTTTACCATGACGATTCCCAAGCCCCTGTTGCCACTGGGTGATACTCCCATTCTGGAGATCGTCATCCAGCAACTCGTTGCTGCCGGCGTATCTCGCATTATTCTCACCCTGGGGCACATGGCGCCGCTTCTGATGGCTTGCATCGGAGACGGTGCACGCTGGGGAGTCGCCATTGAACCTCTCTTGGAGCCTGAGCCTCTTGGCACGGCAGGCTCACTGCGGGCAATCAAGGATCTGGAAGACAACTTCCTGGTGATGAACGCCGATCTCCTGACGACGCTCGATTACGAAGGCATGTTCGACTATCACCTGCGCCGCAACTCGATCGGCACAATCGGGCTTTCCAAGCGGGAAGTCCTTATCGACTATGGCGTGGTCCGAACTGCTTCATCAGGCGTTCTCGATGACTATATCGAAAAACCAACGATTCCTTACTCCGTTAGTATGGGGATCAACATCCTGTCTAAAAGGTGCCTCGACTTCATACCTGCCAGCGGCAAGTTTGATATGCCCGAACTGATGTTGGCCATGCATCGCGCCGGTCATCCCATTCACTGTTACGAAACGGACTGCTATTGGAAGGATATTGGCCGCTTCGACGACTACCAACAGGCCAGCGAAGACTTCGTCAAGAATCCGTCGCGGTTTCTAGTCCGAAGGGCGGCCGCACACAGGTGAGAGCGCTCATCACTGGCGTAGCTGGATTCTGCGGACCACATCTTGTTTCACGGCTTCGGCGCGAAGGGGGTATCGAAATCGCCGGTCTTGATAGGACGGCGGGATCTCCGCCACGAATCCATTTGGATCGTTATTTCCAGGCTGACGTTGCAGACTCAGCTGCTGTTGCGGCCGCAGTCAAAGCGTTTCGCCCCGATTGGCTTTTTCATCTGGCGGGTTTGTCCGGGAGTTCGGCGCCTGTAGCATCGATCTATGACGCAAATATCACCGGAACTGTTCATGTGCTCGAATCGATCCGAGCGCATGCGCTTGGCTGTCGAGTGCTGCTCGTAGGTTCGTCGGCGGAGTATGGGCCAATGGAGGCCTCTGCGTTGCCAGTAACAGAAGCAATGCCTTGCCGGCCTGTCGGAGCGTACGGCGTTAGTAAGTATGCGGCGACACTCATCGGAATGGAGTACGCGCGGCAGTTCGGACTAAACGTCGTCGTCGCCCGCCCTTCGAATATTGTTGGGCCGGGCGTTCCCAGCAGTCTCGTCGTGGGTGCACTGATTGCAAGGGCAAAGCAGGCGCTGACTTCTTCGCAAACGGTCGTGAAGGTAGGGGACTTCGATAGCCAACGGGATTTCATTGCCGTGGCCGACGTGGTGGATGCATACGTACGACTGCTGCAAGCGGGCCTGCGGGGCGAGATTTTCAACATATGTTCGGGACAAGCGCACTCCATACGCAGCATCGCGGAGATGCTCTTAGCCAATTCGTCGGTACCTATCACTCTAGAATTTGATCCGGATCTCTTGCCGCCATCATCGATCCGCTGTTTGTACGGCAGCTACCAAAAAGCCGCACGGGCAATTGGATTCCAGCCGCTAACGTCCCTGGGAGAAGCTCTGAAAGCAGCCTGGTGTAGTGGGATGGAAGTGGGTGTCGTTTGCGAATAGCGATGTTGATGAGTCTGAACGTATCGTGGTCTCGCGAAGCGGCCTTGCGCCTTAGCGAGCTCGGCCACGAAGTTCACGCAATTGATTTCGAGTCTCAGATGACAGGCAATTACCTGGGGGGGCGCGACGACCTGTACTCCAGTTCGATTGCCAAGCTCCACAGCACGCTGGCCGGGGTTCATATCATTCGGGGAAATGATATTTCTCAGTGGCGTTATCTGCGCTACGCGCCGCAGTTGCAGAGGATTTGCAAAAGTATTAACGGCGACGTCCTTCTGAGCCTTTGGGGGGGCGGGTTCGCAATGATTTCGTGCGCAAGCGGCTTCCGGCCATACGCGGTGTTTCTCGGCGGTGGCGATGTTCTGCGCGTGTCCGGCATTCAGAAAATGATGAGCCGATTCGCATTGGATCGCGCGGCGATCACTTTTGCGCATGGGAGGTACTTTGGCGAAAAGGCGAAGGCTTTTGCGCCCAAAGCGTCGATCCATTCCATTTATCTTGGAGTCGATCCCACAAAGTTTATACCAGGAACACCTCCACCTTCGCCGGTCGTCATTCTATGCACTCGAGGATTTTCGCCGGTATACAACAATGGCTATCTCATTGAAGCGATGTCCCTGTTACCGGAGTCGCTGCCGGAGTTTCGCGTAGTCTTCACGTCCGCTGGCAAGTTGTTGGATGAAACGAAGTCTCTTGCGGACCGCATACTCTCTCCGACGATGCGGCAGCGAGTCAGCTTTCTGAATGGCGTCACGGACGAAGGAATGCTCGAACAGGTACGCGGCGCCCACATCTATACGTCCCTCTCAAGGTACGATGGCACGTCGCTTTCGCTTCTAGAAGCGCTGTCCTGCGGCTTATTTCCAATCCTCTCCGATATCCCGCAAAACAGAGAGTGGATCGACCCGCAAGTTCGAAATGGAATGCTGGTTCCTTTGGACCAACCTGCTGTATACGCACAACGGCTCGAGGAAGCGATTCGAGGTGCTTCCCATCGCGAGGCAGTCTCGGCATTCAATCGTGGTGTCATTCTGGAGCGTGCGGACGGCCGGAAAACGATGGCGCAACTCGCATCTTTGTTGGAGGCGGCGATTGGTTCGCGCAACCGCAACTAATAACGTACTGCCGATGGATGAGTTATCAGCTCTCGCGACCGGGCGCACGGCAGACCTGTTCGCTGAGGACATTCAGCGCCATTCGGTGTACATGCGCGAGCAGTTCGAAGGCCGCCGCGCTCTCGTTCTAGGGGGGGCGGGCAGCATCGGGGCCGCCACAGTTAATCTGCTCTCCACACTTGGAATCAGCTGTCTCCACATCGTGGACCAGAACGAAAATGCCCTTGCCGAACTCGTTCGGGATCTCCGAAGCCGGCAAGAAGGATTGTCTGTCCGAGATTTCCGAGCTGTGCCGATCGATCTAGGCTCACCGATAATGCGGCGCTTTCTTAAAGAAGAGCGTCCGTATGATTGGGTCTTTAATTTCGCCGCTCTAAAACATGTTCGATCCGAAAAAGACATTTCGTCAGTATTGCAGATGTTTGATACGAACCTGCTGAAACCGCTCCAGTGCTGGCGATGGATTCTCGATATGGGAGTGCCTCCGTCGTATTTCAGCGTGTCGACGGACAAAGCTGCCCACCCTGTAAATCTCATGGGCGCTAGCAAGCGCATCATGGAACATATGATGTTTTGCGCCGAAGGCCCGATGTCGGCCGCGAAACGCGCCACGTCGTCCAGATTTGCAAATGTAGCGTTTTCAAACGGCAGTCTTCTGGAGAGTTTCATCAGGCGGTTTGAAAAGCTGCAACCACTCGCCTGTCCGCGGGATACCAACAGATTCTTCATTTCCTTGCGAGAAGCTGGTCAAATTTGCCTACTTGCCGCAGGATGTGGTCCCGATCGCCACATCGTAGTTCCGCGGCTTGAACCACAGATAGATGCCCGTTTCCTCGATAGGATTGCCGTAGCCTTTCTACGCTACAAAGGGCTTGAGCCACAAATCTATCACGACGAACAAACGGCAAGGAACAGCGTCCACCAGGATCTTCTCAGGAACCGGTATCCACTCCTTCTGACCGACCTCGATACTCAAGGTGAGAAGTCATGCGAAATATTCTTTGGCCCAGGCGAGGAGTTGGAGGAATTCGGCATGAAGACTGTGCTTGGCGTTCGCTATCGCCCAATTTTGTCGAACCTGCTTGCGGATTTCATCGGAGAAGTCACCACGCTGATTGCGCTTCCAGACAGGAACCTCGATAAGAATCACGTCGTAGAGATGGTGTCCCGCGTCGTACCTGAATTCCATCACGCGGAGAGTATGCAAACGCTCGATCAGCGTATGTAGACTCTCGGATCTGAATCGTGATGGCATCGACGAATTCACTTGGAAGAAGACTTTGTGAAGGCTGGCTCTGCGGTTGTGCGTGTCTATTGTTCGCCAGCCTCGCTGGGGCGAAGGACTGGTACGCGGCGCCGAATGGAACTCCCTCGGGGAACGGCTCGGTAAGTATGCCTTGGGACCTTAGGACAGCTCTCGGTACAGAGACGTGTTCTCCGCCTAATTCAATACGACCCGGCGACACCCTGTGGCTTCTTCCCGGCATTTACCGCGGTGGATTCAAGTCTTGCCTGAACGGTACTGCCACGGCGCCAATTATCGTTAGAAACTATGAAGGTGGGCGAGTGACCCTCGACGGCACCGGCGCGAGTATGGTGCTTTTCACTGCCGGTTCCAATACATGGTTCTGGGGGCTTGAGTTCGCGGACTTGACAGCCACTCAGAGAGTTGGACAAATCGCCGGAAGCAACCAAATGCCTGCCGGGCTGGCGATTGGCGTTGGCGCCTACGGTCCAGGGCTGAAATACATAAACTGCATTGTGCATGATACGGGACAAGGATTTTCCGGCTACAACGCTGCTCCAGATCTAGAATTGTACGGCAGCTTGTCGTACTACAACGGTTACGTTGGCCCGGATAGGAACCACGGCCACGGCATCTACATGCAGAACACAACGGGCGCCAAACTAATCTCGGACAACTTTGTAGGCGACAATGCCGATGAAGGTATTCAGATTTACGGCAGTCCAAAGGCGTCCGTGGTTAACTTCACCGTTGTTGGTAATGCGCTGTACAACACTGCGTCTTGGCCCGAGGCGAACTATCAGTCGAACCTCGTAACGGGCGCAGGCGACGCTCACGACAATAAGTTCGCACAGAACATGAGCTTCTTCACGTTGTCGCGGAGAAAGGGATCGGTGAATATCGGCCAGTACATGCCGAGCCGCGACCTGGAAGCATCCGACAACGTTCTCGCCGGCGGTTATGTTGGCGTGTCTGTTGAAGGCGTCAACAGTCCCTTCACCTTCGAGAGAAATAAGTTGGTCAATATTCCTGCGGGCCCCTCGGGAGGCCCGATATACACAACCATGCTCGCGCAATTTCCCGGGCAGGACACCACGGCGTACTCGTGGGACAACAACCAGTACTACGGGATGAACAACTTCTATCGCGGAAACTACGATGGCATCAACGTCGGCGGCGGAACAGGAATGCCGTTTGATGAATGGCGGAAAGATTTCGACAAGAATAGTACATTCAGCTCCGCGCTTCCCAAAGGGAAATGGATTTACGTTCGCCCGAACAAGTACGAGGCGAAGCGCGCAAACATCATCATCTATAACTGGGATGCGTACGATTCCGAGGGGAACATCGTCCCCGGAAAGTCGCCGTCTGTGTCCGTAGACCTTTCGAGCATTCTTTCCGTGGGCGACCAGTTCGTAATTCGGGATGTGCAGAACTTTTTCGGACCTCCCGTTGTCAGCGGGAAATACGATGGGCATCCCATTACGATCCCGATGGAAGGGCTGACAAAGGCGGTGCCAGTCGGATTTGCGGCGCCACCTCACACGGCTCCAGGGTTCGGCACGTTTATTGTCATGGTTCCAAGCGCTGACACCAATCCAGGGATTTCCCAATAGCACTCCAACAACAACCAGCGGCGAATTTGGTGATGAACCATCTCCAAATTGAACCGATAGCTCCAGCAAATGTCGAAACTGTGGTCCGTTTGCTGCAGGAGCGAAACGGTACGATGCCGTCTTATACGCGATGGAAGTATCGTCAATACTCCGATTCTCGCTTCCAAGGGGTTGTTGCTACGCTCAATGGAGAACCGGTCGGTTGCTTTGGTGTGGTTGCCCGCCATTTGCGCCTGCCAGAAGGCGGAACAATGCCCTGTGGTTGGTTTGCTGACTGGTACGTTACACCACGCGCGCGCGCGAGCGGCGTCGGAACAGAAATGCTGCGCCATATTTCCCAGGCTTATCCCGTTACGTTTGGTCACCCGGGGCCGGAGAAAGCCCAATCGGTCTGCTTGGCAAATGGATACAGGTCGCTCGATTTCCAGTCGCGACGGAGGCTCATTTGTCGTCGTTACGCGTATGAGCGGACTCGGACCAAGTACTTCGTTAAGGCGGCAGCCAACGTCCTTGTCGGCCTGAGCCATAGCGCCAAGGCACGACGGGATGCCAAGTCATTTTTCGAGATGAAAGATAGGCACGTCAGCACGGATTCGCCTGCCGCGCGTTTTGCTAACGTTGAGGACCATCGCGAGTGGGTGCTTTCACAGCCGACAAAGCCACAAATTGCTAGGACGGCTGGTACATGGACGAAAGGCGGCCTCGAAGTCATTTTTATCGATGACCAACTTCCTACCACCGGACTGCGGAGGCGGATCCTATATACAGACGGAAACCAGCAGTTCTTACCTGCGGCATGGAAGCCATTCATACAAGACAGTCTGGAAGCCGGTTGCATTTATGTGGAATTGTTTACCACGGACGTCCGATTGGATATGGTGTGGGCAACCTTGGGGGCGCGTTCGTGCCCCGAGGCCCCTGTTTTGATATACGGCAAACCAAATGTGACGAGCCGGATGGTGCTGCACGGATGGGACCGTGAAAATTGGACGTTCTTTGCGGATGGAGTGACCGAAAGTGAGAATCCGTTCGAAAAAGGAATCCCTTCCTCCGTGTCGTACTCAGACGATGTGCACAGCAGCGCAAGAGTGTCTGTAGTAGTCGCCACTTACAGACGGAGAAATCAACTTCTGAAGGTCCTAGATCACCTCGTTTCGCAAACTCATCAACCCGAAGAGGTATTCGTAGTCGATGCATCGCCGGCCGCCGAGCGACTTGCTGAAAAAGAGCTCTCGCGCTATCCGAAGTGGCTGCACTACGTCGTGGTTCTTGAGCACGGAAACGTTTCGCGCCAGCGAAATGAGGCTCTGAAGCGATGTGTCGGGGATATCGTGCTGTTTCTCGACGACGATGTGGAGTTTGAGTCCGATCTGATCGCGAAGTACCTCGATGCCTTTCGTGAGACTCGCGCCGATGGAATCAGCGGTGTCGTGCTCCTGCCTGACGAAAAACTGAGCAACGTTCCAAAACTCTTGAATCCCGTTCCCATCGAGTATCCCGGCGCGCCCAACCATCAGGCTTTTGACGGTATTCTAGACACTCACGTGATCTGCACGGCAAGCTTTGCCGCCTCGAGAAGCGCTCTCCGCGAAGCAGGGGGATTCGACGAACAGCTGCACGGTATCCTGGACGATGTGGATCTTGGCATCCGAATGAAGGAAAAGGGATTTCGAGTCATTCATCACAACAAGCCACAGGTTCTGCATTTGAAACTCCGCGCCAATGGCGCAAGATCGCCTGAATTCGGGCCGCAGTGGGCCGTCACCAACCTTTTCTACTTCCAGTTTCGGCACTACTGGAAGCGATATCGGCCCGTACTACTTATGCGGACATTGTGGGACTACTGCCATCCGTCGCGCCACTGGCTCACGCCGGCTGTAGTTGAAAGGCGATCGCTCGCTATCTTGGAAAGTTATCGCGAGGCGGCTCGCAGGGTAAGCGAAGGGCCGAAGTTATGTGCCGCAGAAGAAGGTCCCGCATTCAGGGAGCATTGCATGTTGACGGGGTCTGGTGGATCTGTCAGTCGGGCCGGAAGGTCAAAGTGAAAATGCCCGTTGAAGTGACGTCTGGAGCACACGGCGGCGAAATGCCGGCGATGCCGTGTGGAGCCGTGGCCGTTTCGGTGGCGAGTTTGCCGTGCTGGTGCGGCCGCGGCACATGGTCCCTTTGCTTCCGCACGCCCAGATTCGGACTGTTGCGGTGCTCCGCGTGCGGAACCTACCAAACCGATCCACCTCCACTGCGTGGTAACGACGACAGCACACACTTCTACACCGACTACTATTCGAAACCGCAGGTGGCAGTCGAACTCGCGCAGCAGGCCCTGCCGAGCCGGGACGCCTGGTTCTGGAGGGTCGCCGAAAAAGTT
>Ga0181521_10005069_pt1 | contig 14797 bp, 11 predicted proteins | sample PEATcosm2014_Bin_32_FD_119764 | JGI IMG/M metagenome (GOLD analysis project Ga0181521, IMG submission 119764) | Peatland microbial communities from MTU Mesocosm Facility, Houghton, MI, USA - PEATcosm2014_Bin02_60_metaG | ecosystem: Environmental > Terrestrial > Soil > Wetlands > Peat | place...
GTGCTTATATCCAACACCTTGATTCTCGGTGTTCTTCTGTTGGTGTTTGCGACTATCGGCCTAAGAACACCTGTGTGGGTCATCGTGCTGCAGGCCTTTCTCTATGGAGCATTCACGTCGCTGCAATACACGAGTATGAATACGCTTGTATACGCTGACATCACGGAAGGGGACACCAGCAGCGCAAGTTCCATCGCAAGCACAATGCAGCAAATGTCGATCAGCTTCGGCGTAGCGGCCGCGGGGCTGGCCACGGCGTTGTTCGTTCCCCGCACCCACTCCAATCCGGCCGAGATGATTCAGGGGATACATGAGGCTCTCATCGCGCTGGGGATATTGACGATCGTATCCACGATTGTCTTTTGTAGTTTGAAGCGGGGAGACGGCGACGATGTAAGTCTGCATAAGGTTCTTCACCCCGGCGGGTGAGTCAACTCATTGACAGTTGCCGAGGGCCGTGGCCCTATTGCCGTGGGTCATGATGTCTATCGCACTAAGGTGGGGGCCTCGCTTATGATCGCTTCCAATAAATCGCTTGCCGCTGCGCAATCCGGATGATGAAATTCCAGGATGGGAGCGATGCCGAAACGAAAATTCGCACTCCGAGCCATAAGTATTCCGAAGGTCGATTGGAATAGGGCTTTTGAATTCGCGTGGCGGATTCTCGTATTCATCGTGGCCATCGGCATCATCATCGTCGTGTCGACCAATTGGACACGGTGGGAGGGCGGGACGGGGTGGCAGAGGACGAACGATGCCTATCTGCAAGCGGACCTCACGCCCATATCCGCGAGGGTGGCCGGCTACGTGCGCGAGCTCCCCATCCAGGATTACGAGCGTGTCCACAAAGGGCAGGTGCTCGCGCAATTGGTGGACGATGACTATCGCGCCGCCGTGGCGCAGGCGGCAGCCGGCGTCGCGACCGCGATCGCACAAGCCCAGGCATTGAAGGCGCAACACGAGCTGCAGCTTGCAAATGTCGAGGCGGCACGCGCGGTAGTGGCGTCCACCGCCGCCTCTTCCGAACAGAATGGCCGCGATCTTGCGCGGCAGCGACGGCTTCTCGAGACCGGTTCTTCTTCCACCGAAGCTAGCGAAAAGCTCGCAACCGTCCACGCTCAACTCGACGCGCAACTTGCGCAAAACCGGGCACAGGCACGTGCCGCCGAGCGCCAACTCATGGTCCTCGAAGCGCAGCTCGCCCAGAGCGAGGCGACCATTGCCGCGCAGCGCGCCGCACTCGATGCGGCCAAGCTCAATCTCGGGTACACCACCATCACGGCGACCCAAGACGGGGTTATCGGACAGCGTCAGGTCAAACCCGGGCAGCTGGTGGGTGTGGGCAGTCAGATCACGACCCTCACACCGTTGCCCAATGTATGGGTCATCGCGAACTACAAGGAAACGCAGCTCACTCATATGGCGGTCGGACAAAAGGCGGAAATCACCGTCGATACCTTTCCAGGACATACGCTGCGCGGACACTTGCTGGCATTCGCTCCGGCATCGGGAGCAGAGTTCGCGCTGCTGCCGCCTGATAATGCGACCGGGAATTTCACCAAAGTCGTGCAGCGCATCGCGGTGAAGATCGTCATTGACGATGCGGATGGGCTCACCGATCGACTGGTGCCCGGCATGTCGGTGGAAGCGAAGGTCGACGCCAAAGACGGCCGGCGCTGATGAACGCCACCGCGCCCGTGCAGGGATCTGGCTTGTCCGCGCCGACGCTGCCGTCCCCGCCGACTTCCATCCCGTGGCTGGGGTTGCTCGCCGTCCTCATGGGCACGTTCATATCCACCCTGAACGGACGGCTATCGACGTTCGGTCTGGCCGACCTACGCGGCGCCGTGGGCGCCGGATTCGACGAGGGGGCATGGATCACGACGGCGCAAACGGTGGCCCAGATGTTCATCACGCTCGCGGCGATCTGGATGGGCGCCGCCTACGGCCCGCGGCGCGTATTGATCGGCGCCTCCATTTCATTTGCGATCATTTCCCTGCTGACCCCGTACTCGCCGACTCTGCCCATGCTGTTGATGATGCAGTTTCTTGGCGGACTGGCCTCCGGATGCTTCATACCGCTCACCTTGAGCTTCATTTTGCTCAATACGCCGCCTAAGTATTGGGCGTTCGGCATCGCGATCTATGCGCTGAACCTCGAGCTGTCGCTCAACATATCGGCCTCTCTCGAGGGCTGGTACGTCGAACATCACTCGTGGCGCTGGATCTTTTGGCAAAACGTACCGCTCGCCTTGATCATGTCGCTGTGTCTACATCGGGGCATTGCCAACAAGCCGATCACGACACGGCCGCCGAACGATGTGTTCGCACTCGTGGCGGGCGGCTCGGGACTCGCATTGATCTATGCGGCCCTCGACCAGGGCAATCGGCTCGACTGGCTCAACTCGGGACTGGTGTGGGGATTGCTGTGCGCCGGCGCCTTGCTGCTCGCGGCCTTTTTGATCCATGAGGCACGCACGCCCCGCCCGCTGTTGAATCTCAAAGTGCTCTTCGGCGCACCCATGCCGAGTCAGTTTCTGCTCATCGCATTTCTGCGTCTGACGATCCTGGCCACGGCGTATTTGATCCCTTTGTATTTGGGTTCCGTGCGCGGCTATCGCGCCTTGGAGGTCGGCGACACGCTCATCTGGATCGCAGCGCCGCAGCTCATTCTCTGTCCGCTGGCGGCGTTGATGCTGCGCCGCTCGGATGCCAGACTCGTCGCCTCGATCGGCTTCATCTTCATCAGCGTCGCCTGCCTCATGGTGGCGTACAACCTCACCCCGATCTGGGGATCGTATCAATTTCTGCCGTCCTCCTTCCTGCAGGCCGTCGGGCAGAGCTTTGCGCTGTCCGGCGTCGTATTTTTCGGTGTGCTCCACTTGAAACCCCAGGATGCGCTCACCTTCGGCGCCATGCTGCAGACGGCGCGGCTCATGGGCGGAGAGATCGGCACGGCATTCGTGACCACTCTGGCTCGAGTGCGCGGACAGGTGGCGTCGAACTTGATCGGACAGCACGTCATCGTGGGCGATCCTCAGGTTATCCAGAGAGTCAGGGCGTATGGCGCGGTGACCACACGAGTTATCGATCCCGTCTCAGCCGTCTCTCGCGGCGAGCTGGTGCTGGGAAATGTCGTGCGAGCGGCGGCAACCACCCAGGCGGTGATCGATGGTTTCGTCGCCGTCAGCGTGCTGACTGCGGTGGCGCTTCTGATCGTGGTATTTCGACGCGCGGCTCCCGAGGGTCCGGCGTCCGCGGTGCCGCTGTTTCGCGTGCGCGGATCGAATCCGCCGTGATTTGGTATGCGCCATGATTCGATCGCGCCGAACCGTTGCTCTGGGTGTGATCATCGTCGCGTCACTCGCCGCTTGCCGAGTGGGCCCCAATTATCACGCACCCGCGCTGCCGTCGGGCGCCGAGGCGCCTCTGGTGTCTTTGAATACTGCGGCCGAGACGCCGGCACCGCCGCCGGATGCGTGGTGGCGGCTTTACAATGACTCGCGACTCGACGCGCTGGTGCAAGAGGCGCTACAGGCGAACCGAACGCTTGCCGCGGCCGACGCAAACTTCGCCGCGGCTCGGGCGGTGCTGTCGGTGGCGCACGCCGGTCGCTATCCTTCGACCGCGGCGTTTGCAGGCGGTCTGTACGGGCGCGATGCCGTGACGGATGAAATCCTCGAGTTGGGAGGGCATCCTCCGCAGACGATTTGGCTGTTCGAAGACGTTATTCAATCCGCGTACGAGGTCGATCTGTTCGGTCGCGTCCACCGTGCGATCGAAGTGGCGAATGCCAACGCGGACTCGGTGGCCGCGGCCCGCGACAGTGTCAGGGTGGTAGTGGCTGCGGAAACCGCACGCGCGTACGCGGCGGTCTGTGCACTCGGAGAGGAACTCGACGTCGCGCACCATTCGCTCGAGGTCGTATCCCACGAGACCGATATCACCGTCGAGCGCCATGAAGCGGGAGCGAACTCCGTCTACGACGTCACCCGCGCGCAAGCGCTGGTGGCTCAGGTCCGATCGAGTATCCCTGAACTCGAAGGCCAGCGGCGCGCGGCGCTCTTCGAGCTGACCGCGGTTCTCGGCCGGACTCCTGCCGAGGCACCGAATGATCTTGAAGGCTGCGTCACGCCGCCTCGCCTCGTCGCGCTCATTCCGGTGGGCGATGGGTCGGCCCTCATCAAGCGCCGTCCCGATGTGCGCCAGGCCGAGCGGCGACTGGCGGCTGCAACGGCCGAGATCGGTGTGGCGACGGCGGATCTGTATCCCACCGTCCGACTGGTCGGACTTTACGGCGGCGCTGCGACCGAATTGTCGCAGCTCAACACGAATATCGGCCGGACCTGGGGCGTCGGCCCGTCGATCAGCTGGTCATTTCCCAATATGGCCGGCCCGCGCGCCCGGGTGCGTCAAGCCAAGGCCGCGCAGGCGGCCGCGCTGGCATCGTTCGATTCCGTGGTGCTCACGGCGCTCAAAGAGACCGAGCAGGCGCTCGCCTTGTACAGTGCGGCGCTCGACAATCGACAAGCGCTCGGCGACGCCCGGGACAAAGTGCACGCAGCCTTCGGCATGGCGCACGATCAATTCCTCGCGGGCTCGCTGAGCAACCTCGACTTGCTCACCACGGAACAATCGCTGGTCGCGGTCGACGCCGCCGTGGCTTCATCCGATGCCGCGTTGGTGCAAGACCAAATTGCGGTGTTCAAAGCGCTGGGCGGCGGTTGGCGCGTTGATTCTGATTTACACCAACACGTCGAGTGATCGCCGGAGCTCGGCGGTGCGAGGGGCCTAGACGCCGGCGGCCGTCCGCTTTTAGGAGCGTAGATTGGCTCGCTTGGGTTTGCAGCAGCGGCTGTTTCCGCTTGCGCGCTCAGGCATTCAGCTCAGGCGTTCAACCGCTCCAACATTTGCTCGACGACCGGACCGGGCCGCATCGCGGGCGCTTTGAAGTATGCCATGCCCGCGCTTAAGAAGTGACATCGCCAATCGGAATTCGCCAGATGCGCGTAACTGTCGAACACGGCTTCCGAGAATTTGTAGTCGTGAGGTTCATCCGCGTTATAAACAAGATGATGTCGTGCCTTTGCGATCAGTGCCTCTGCATCGCCGCCGGTCTGCAGATAGCTCAAGGATTTGCGAGCAGCCTGCAAGCGGCGGCCAGCGGACACGTCCACGAAAATCTCGTCGATCGCGTCGACGGCCGTGCCATCGAGCGGGAGCGGCTGCAGAGCTTCAAGGCTGATATCAGGTTGAGTCGTGCCCACCATCTTGCGGAACATCGCAATGAACGCCGCGCACTGTAGCAAGGTCAGCTGCTGTGTCCGTTCGTCGGCGCAAACCCGGTAGGCATGGTACAACGCATTGGCGCTGGTCTGTGCATGCAGCGGTACGATACCCGGCTGGTGCATGAGCAATTCTGCGGCCGTATCGAACAAGACCTGCCAAATTGCCTCCGGCGAGATTCCCTGCCGCAGCAACGCGATGACAACAGCGCCCGATTCGCTCTCCGATACCCGATATAGGGCTGCATTCAGTTCCGCCCGCGCGCCGGGATCATTGCGCCCTTGCTTCCAGTTCGGCGGGATCTGATGCAACCGTTGCAGATTTTGCCGCCACGGCTGATCAGGCTGAAGATCGTGGCTGGCAGGATTGGGACCCGCATCGCTGTTCAGCAGCGCCGCCACCGTGGAGCGCAATATGGGTCCGGCCTGAGCGCTACCGATCAATTCGATGAGGCAGTGGGCGTTGCTGACAGTAATGGCCTTGTGACCAATCGCTCGAAGATCGCGCGCGCCATACGGAAATAGCAGCGAGAAAATCTCGTCCGGGCGGGCCACCTGCGCGTAATTTGCGATCGCTGCATCGGCGGCATCGCGATCCCAATTGTCCAGCGCAACGATCACGGCATGCCGGGCCGCCTGCGCGCTGCCGAGCGGAGCGGCGGCCCTCGTCGGCATACGCCAGCCGTCCGTATCGCGCTCTTGTGCTTGCGTCTCCTTGAAATAATCCGTAGCCCAAGCGATGGGCAACCAACTGTCCGAAGACGGTAGATGTTGAGTCGTCAAATGGACGGACCGCAACATCATGACCGAATGATATTTGAATCCCACGTTAGGGTAGGGCTGTACATTGCGCACCGCAGCCAGGGCTAAAGCCGACAGCAGATCCTCGTAGCGAAGACCCCTGCGAATCAGCCGGACGAGCTCGCGCGGAATCAGCTCTCGTGGCGAGTCTTCCAGCAAATCGACCAGTGCCGCGACGGCTCGATCCGTCGCGCCAAAGCCAAACCGGCTGGTCAGGCTTAAGCCGCTGGCACCCGCCGCATGAATGAACGTTCGTCGGTTCATGGCGAGGCGGATTACGATTGGCGCCCTGTAAGGTGGCCGGGAACTACGGAACGCCGTGCTGGCCGATGGCGCGCGTGCCGTTGCTCCGCAATTAGTGGTGGATCGTGATTGTAGGATCCAAAAGTGGCAGCGCCTCTGCAACCGTCGTAGCACCGGTGCGGATAAGGTCATCGCTTGAATAGGAACGGCGAATTCCCAAGCAATTCACACTATCGACGGCAGTGCGACTCCCAGTTTGAGTCTGGCAAGAGAAATTTCCTGCTACCGCCCGCGGTTCTGCGGCGTTTGGCGTCACATTCGGTGCCGTCGCCGCACACGCGGCAAGCGCTGCTACTAAGAGGATCGCACTCATTGCGCGAATGTAGATGTTCATGCTGCACCTCCAAGACATATTAATTATACTCCAGCGGCGACCGTACGCGGTGGCCCGCGTCGGGCGTTCGGACCGGTGGAGCGATTAAATTTCCGTCTTTTGGCGAAATGGATCAGTCGGAAATACGCCGAGCACCTCGAGATAGTCCGAGAAGAAGCGCAACTCGTCGAACGCTCGTATCAGTGTCTCGTCATCCGGCCGGCCGTCCACTTCGGCGTAAAAGAACGTGGCGGTGAACGCGCCGTTCTCCATGTAGCTTTCCAGCTTCGTCATGTTCACGCCATTCGTAGCGAAACCGCCCATGGCCTTGTAAAGGGCTGCCGGCAGATTCCGAACCCGAAAGACGAAGCTGGTGGCGCAGGGCACGCCAGCCGGCGGCAGTGGCGGATTGGGGTTTGCGGTCATCACCAGGAAGCGAGTGGTGTTGTGAGCCTCATCCTCGATGTTTTCGAGAAGGATATTAAGGCCGTAGAGCTTGGCTGCCAGCCGCGGAGCGATGGCGGCGCGGTGGGGATCGGGGTGTTGTGCTAGGGCCTTTGCGGCCCCAGCGGTGTCGCTCGCAGCCTCGCTGCGCACGCAAAGCCGCCGCAGGGTCTTGCGGCACTGGCCCAGAGCGATGGGCATGCTGCTCACTACCCTTACATCCTGCAAACTTACCGAGGGATTCGACATCAAGTGGAAGTGAATCGGCTTGAACCGCTCACCGATGATCTTCAGGCCTGACGCTGGCAGCAAATGGTGCACGTCGGCCACCCGGCCGGCGATGGAGTTTTCCACCGGAATCATTCCTAGGACGCAGACGCCCGACTTTACCGCTTCGAAGGCGTCTTCGAACGCGGGGTAGGGCGTCGGTATATGGTCGGGAAAGTACGTTCGGCATGCCTCATCGCTGTTGGCACCGGGCTCGCCCTGAAAGGCAATTCTTGGGGTGTCGGTCATTCCGCGTATCCTACCGTAGGCGAACGGCTCCTGCGGCTGACACCTTCACGCCGTAGGCATCGTCCGCAGTTGCCTTGCGTGCGGACTCGCTAGGCCCGGGGAGCGGCGAGCAACTGAACCCAGTACAGACCGCGCCTGGAAGCGTGTCCCGCCGCAAAAGCGATGCCCATCTCGGCAAACCGCGGGTCCATGATGTTTTCGCAGTGACCGGGACTGTCGAGCCAGCCTTGGACCACTTCGTCGGCCGATTTAGGACCGTAGGCGATATTCTCACCCACTAATTTTTCGCGGTATCCGACGGCGCGAACGCGGTCCGCCGGTGAGCGCCCGGCCAGATCCTCGTGTTCGAAATAGTTGTGCACGGCCATGTCCGCCGCGTGTCCAAACGCGACACTCGCGAGTGTCCCGGACAGCCTCATAGGCGGCGCCGGACCAAATGACCGCTCGCCGCAGCGAGTCCCGTGGGCGCGCACCTCGTTAACGAGCTGCAGCGCGCGCGTGGCCAGTACCGGCGCCTGTGAGCTCGCCGGCACGACGTAGGCAGAGGCCAGGACGAGCCAGGTATCCAGACCATGGTGATAAACGCCCAGGTCGTGCATGCGCTGATCTGTCAGCGTGCCGCAACTCGAGCGCCTGAGCAGCTGGACCGTCGATGACGCCGGGCCGCTCACGTGCAAACCTGCCGTGGCTTCCGCCTTGTAGCCGCTGCGGTCAGCCGCCGCCGCGGGCGAGTGTCCGGCGGCCCACTGTTCGGCCGCCCGGTCCAACAAAGCATTATGGTGAAGTGGCCGGGCGGCCGGCAGGATGCCGCCGCAACCGCCCTCTCGAAGCAATTGCACCGCGGACAGCGCGTCGTCAGCCCACGTGGCCAGAGCTGCCGAGAACCCGCCAACCAGGACCAAGACGCGCCATAGCTGCCTGTAAGATAGACGATCCAACCGCGGCTCCTGCTGATCTATCCGAACCAACGCTCGAGCGTCGCACCGGATGACCGCGGTTGGCGGTACGCGATCACAGAATTCACACTGCAAGCCAGAAGCGCGCCAGAGCAGAAGAGGTACACATGAGCAACAGGGCAGAAGCATTCGAGCACTGGATTCGAACGTCCTTTGTTCAGATGAACACTGAACTGGAGTATCTCTACTTCGCTCAGGCGAATCGCGCGCAGGTGATCGGCTGCGGAGATCCGATCAAGGCGGCGCTCCGCGATGAAGGTCACACGTACGTCGTCGCGTTGCTTGCGGAGGGGAACACCGGAGAAGGATTTGACAGTGCCTTTGGCGTTCTCGGCAACGTGGGTATGTACCTCGGGGCGCTGCGGCGGCACGAGCTTACCAATCCAGCGCGAGAAGAGCGGTCACCGTTCCCCGAAGCTTCATCGCTTGCCCTGCACGTGGGTGCATCTCTCGGCATGGCGCCGAGATTTTCGACCGGTCATCTGGCGACGCACAACCGGGCGCGCGCCGGCGTACGCAAGAGCTTCACCTCGCTGCGGGACGAGTTCCTTTTCATCGATGAGAACACGCGTGGGATTCTTTCGCTTCAGCGCGCGGCGGATGCGCTCATGAGCGTCGTGCGACTGGGTGTTTCGAGTCCCGTGGCGGACGTCATGTTCGAGGCGGCACAGCAGGCGCTGCGCGACGTGCAGCGGTTCAACGATCGGCTGATAGATCAGCTCGACGTTGATCGGTTCTTTTATTCGGTGCGGCCGTATTACAAGCCGTACCGTGTCGGTCGCCAGGAGTATCGAGGCGCGAACGCCGGGGATTTTTCGGGCATCAACGAGCTCGACCTGCTGTTGGGCCTATGCAGAGCCAACGACCCTTACTATGCGCAACTGCTGGTCGATAAAATGCTGTTCATGTTGCCCACCGATCAGGCGCGGCTGCGGGATTGCATGACGCGCACGAGCCTGCTCGATGAGCTGCTGGGGCTGGTCGATGAGCATGGCCAGGCAGACTGGTTTCAGCAGAACGCCCGTGCGTACCTTGAGGTCTGCGATCTGTTCGGGCAGTCGGCGGCACAGCACCACAACGGGCTAGTCAAGCGATTCATCGAGGGGCCGGCTGCAAACCTCAACGAACAGAGCCTCGAAGGGATCACGGCCAGCGGGCCACCGCTGCCGGTCCTGCTACGATCGCTCGAAGTGCTGCGTGATATGCGACTCGCTGCCGATCGTCGCGACATCGCCACGCGGCATGATGATCTCGGCAGGCTTCGACGGGTCGTTCGCCATCGCGGCAAGCCGCAAGAGGGGCCCGGCGAGGGCCGGCGATGATCAACGAGCGCGCGTGCGCAAGCGCGTGCCGATCCGTACCGACATTTCGATCTCAGTCGGGTCGAGAGTGGCGGGGAAGTAGGCGCCCGAGACGTGCGCCCCGTGCAGACTTGCACCCTCGAGTTGGCAGGTACGCAGATCCAAGCCGCGCAGATCCGCTTGACGAAAGTAGCAGTCCGAGAAATCGATGTTCGCGACATTGAACTGCCGCAGGTCGATTCCGCGGAAGTTGCACGAGTGCAGATCGTACTTCTCGCCGATCTTGCGCTGACGCTGATATTCCTCCACGTTGCCCTCCCGCAGCAATAGATAGAGTGGATCGGCGGGCTGACGAAGCTTTGCGTCGGACATCAATCTCTCCTTTGTCGAGCGGTTCTAACGCAGGCTACGCCCGATCGGCTGCTCTCTCAACGGGAGGCGGTCGCCGTGCCTCATTGATGGTCCCGCAGGATGGGTTCTTCCCAGCTCTTCGTTCGGATGAGCACGCCGTCCCGCAACAGGGTGCGCGTGTATTTGTAGAAAAAAGTGTGTGCGTCGCTCGATACATCGAGGCGTCCGCGCCAGGTCAGCGTGTGATCCTTTGCTGCTTGGATGTACTCTGAATCGCCCTGTACGCGCGCGGTGTCCGGATGCGCATCATCGATGTCGTAGGTCAAACGTTCCGAGTGATCGAAACGTCCCCAAGGATAGGAAATTGCGACCTTGCCTTGCCACACCACCGTGCTACGTTCGTGGGCCTCGTCGCGCAGCACGGTCCATTGACCCGGCCATGCGCCATCGCTACCGCCGATCACCGTGATTCCCGCGGGCTCATCGGTGGGTTCGGGCGGCGCTAACGCAGGCGCTGTCGGTCCATGCACCGGTACGCGCGGCAGGATCACGCGCGATGCGGCGTTGCCGCCCAGCATCAGCGAAGTCGTCATCGGATACGGCGTCGGCCAATTCATGGGCCAGAGCGCATTGGACACGGCCATGCGAATGCGATGACCTTTCGGGAATACCCACGAGGCAAGGTGCAGATTCAACGAAATTGGATAGATCTGCCCGGGCGTCAAGTCCTCGGGTTCCGCCATTGAGTTGCGCTGGGCGCCGTTGATGCCCGCCCCGGTGACCAGCGTTACTTGCCCGTCGGGCGCCACATCGGACAAGCGCACGAACCAGTCGGCCAACGGCGCGTCGCTGGCGGCCTGCAGCATGACGCGCGGCAAGCCCAATATCGCGAGCGGCTCATCGAGGACCTCCGAATCATAGGTCAGACTGAAGGCGTCGACCGGCCGTTGATCCGTCAGCAGTTCTCCCCACCAGAAACCGGCCTCGACCCCTGCGGAAGGCACATAGCGAAGTTGATCGCGACCGGTGCCGGAACCCTGTGATGACAGGCGGTGTTCCGGCTGAAGATACAGCGTGGTGGGCGCAAGCCCAGCCGGCGGCCAGCTCTCCGCGCGCCACTCGCCGGGCACGTCCTGTGATTGAGATCCGGGCGGATGCCAATGCTGCTGATAAACGATGACTCTTGGATCCTTTAAAACGCCCGTGTCTCGTCCCTTGAGCCAGTAGTCGAACCAGCGTACCGCTTGGTCACGCCACTCATACAGCGGTCCGTAATCGCTGCCGTTCGGGAAGCCGTGATTCCATGGTCCAATCCAGACCTTGAGGGGCGCCTTCACCCTCTCGAGCATGCGCGGGATGCTGTCCCGATATCCGTCCTGCAGCCCGCCGATCAAAAATGCCGGGACTTCCAGCTCATCGATCGGCCGCAGCGGTGCGCGCCAAAACGCCCCATCGCGCTGGTGCTTCATGTATGTGAGTGACCAAGGCGTTGAATCCATGCGCGGGCCGATCACCGACTCGTCCAGGCTGAAATCCGGGGCTCCGCTGCGGCCTTGGTCCAAATCCATGGTGAGTTCGAATTCATCGACGTGAAACACGCCGTCCATGTAATGCACGTCTTCCTTGAATAGTTCTTCGGTGGCAGCCGCGGCAAGTATGGCCTTGAGTGCCGGCGGCTTTTTGAGGGCCATCTGAATCGCGTTGAAGCCGCCCCAGGATATGCCGAACATCCCGACCTTGCCGTTCGACCAGGATTGGCGTGCGAGCCACGCGATGACGTCCTCCGCATCTTGCTGTTCCTGCGCCGAGTATTCCCGCTCGGGCGGCGCGCCTTCGCTGTTGCCGAAACCACGAATGTCGACTCGCGCACCGACATAGCCGCGCCTCGCGAAATACGGATGTGTGCCGAAGTCGCGCACCGCTTCATCGTCATCTTTTCGATAAGGCAGATACTCGAGAAGCGCGGGAAAGCGCTCGCGCCCCTTGGTGCCCGCCGGCATGTACAGAGTCACGGCGAGGCGCACGCCATCCCTCATCGGGATCCAGTTCCTTTTGATGTCCACGCCATATGTAGGCGGCGACGGCGGAACGGCGGCGGCTACGGATACAGCCGCCGTTAGTATCAGAACGCCGATGATTCCCCTCGACATGCGCTCATCGTATCAACGCGGCGCGTGCGAGCACATACCTTTGCTTAGGCGCAATGCGCCAAGGTGTCGTCGGCCTTGGCTGGGTCGGCGAACAGGGCGTCATCCGCGGCGATTGCGCGGCCCATTTTGAGTATTTTTTCCCATTCATCAGCGGTCAGGTGCTCGCGCTCGCGCGCCAGCATTTTCGCGATCTCCAGGAACGCCTGCCGGTTGTTCGACGCTGCGCTGTAGTAGACTTCGAGTAGTTTCAGGTGCAGATCGCGGCGGTGCGGCTCACGCTCAATCGCCATCCTCAATACATGGACGATGTTCGTGCGTCGCTCGGCGACGACCACATGCTCGTTCATCACGCTTGGCATCTGTACATGCTGTGCCGTCGTGTCGAATTCGACCGGACCGCCATCGAGCACTGCGGTGTCCATCGCAAGGTTTACGGTAGTGTCGCCGCTGGCCATGCGTGCTGTCGTGCTGCTCGAGGGCTCTATGGGCTGATTCGCCAGTGCCACGAGCGGCAGTTTGAGAGTGGTTTCGATGGCCGGGTCGAGTTTCGGCGCCTCGCTCGCTGGCGCTTCGACTGGCGTGGCATCGCTCATTGCCTTTGCGGGTGACTCTACTTTGCCGGCAGCCGTTTGAGTGTCAACCAATGGACTGTCCTCCGCGTGACTGGCCTCCAGAGGGCGCGCATCGCTCGTGTGCACCAAATTGCGGTCGCGACGCAGGCGCATGACGACAAGTCCTGCCGTCAGAATTCCCAATCCCGCGGCGATGGGGACCAGGCGCGATTGGCCCATCTTGGCGCCCGCGGGTGCGACTGCGGGCAGCGCGGCGGTGGCGGTGTGCGCGACGGCGGTGGCGGTGTGCGCGGGCGGCGCGGCGGCAACCTGTTGCGGTGCCGTTGCTGCGCCTGCCACCTGCTGCTGGATACCCGCTAACTTGGCATGCTCTGCGGCCAATCGACTCTTCAAATCATCGAGCGATTGCTCGAGCGATTGCACGCGTTGATCGAGCATCAGCGTGGTCTCGCGGGCGGGTACGCTCGCAGGCGATTCACGCGCCGTCGCGGGCGTCGGCACCGCGCCGGCAACTTGAACGGCGGCGGACGAGCGGCGCCTGCCCCCGGACGACGCGGAATTGTGCCACGCGAGCATTTGAGTCTGAACTTCACGGCGCGCATCGGCACTGGAGATCGCCGACCATTCTGCTGCTGTGGGCAGGTTGAGCGTGGCGCCCTTGCGCAGGCGGTTGATATTGCCCTCAAAGGCGCCTGGGTTTGCGCGAAAGATGGCAATCATCATGCGCTGCACGCTCGACTCGGAGCGCGCGCCGGCGTGGCGCACAATGCCTCGAAGCGTGTCTCTGGCGGATATTCGGTGGTGCGCAATCGATCCATGCGCGGGCGCGGTGGCCTGGAGTGCGCGGATTACCGGGCGGGCAGCGGGCATTGCAGCCACTGCGGGTGCAGCGGGCACGGCGGGTGCTGCGGTCACGGCGCGCGCCGGCTCCGATTCGACCCGCTGCGTCACGGTCGCGATCTTCGCTTCGGCGGGCTCCACTGCCTCGGGCTCAGGCACGGCGCTTGCGTCCACCGCGGCCATTTGGGACGCGCGATGCGTGTCCGCCAACTCCGGCGGGTCGAGCAGCAACGAGTACTCTCTGATCAATTCCCCGTGCGACCAGCGCAGATCCACCAACAAGCTGACGAGCGGATCCGTAAAAGCCTGACCGGAGTGAACGGCAAGTATCGGCCGCCCCTGCGAGTCTTGGGCGACTTTAAAAATGGCCGAGGATAAAAAGGCAGGTCGGTCGGCGCCGTAGCGTTGGAATGTCTCGCGGCTTGCCACCGTTGCGGTGAGTTCGACTAAATCATCAGCGGTGGCGCCGACGATCTCGATCTGTGCCGACAGCGGTTCATTGAGTGCAGAATCCACGCGAATGTCGCCCAGACCGACGGCACCGACGACTCCGGGCATCGATATGGCAAGCGTCAATAATAACGGGTACGGCCCGCGCGACATCGTCTACTCCAAAGTTCTCGAAACACCTCACCTCTCAAGGGTTTAGGTTGAGGGCGGGCTACGCAAATGCTATGCGACAGAATCCGCTGTTGGATACGGCCGAATTCGAAGACTTCGACGCAGTTCACGCATAATATTGGGTGCGAGGAGACCCCATGCCCCACGACACCGCCAAGAGCGCCCCGAGAGTGAACGGCGCACGCCTCTGGTCGCGCCTGATGAGCATGGCGCAAATTGGTGCGACCGCCCACGGCGGCTGCAACCGACAGGCATTGACTGACGGCGACCTCGAGGGGCGCGAGCTGTTTGCCGGCTGGGCCAAAGCCGCCGGTTGTGCCGTGCGCGTCGATGCCATCGGCAAC
>Ga0181521_10005070_pt1 | contig 14796 bp, 13 predicted proteins | sample PEATcosm2014_Bin_32_FD_119764 | JGI IMG/M metagenome (GOLD analysis project Ga0181521, IMG submission 119764) | Peatland microbial communities from MTU Mesocosm Facility, Houghton, MI, USA - PEATcosm2014_Bin02_60_metaG | ecosystem: Environmental > Terrestrial > Soil > Wetlands > Peat | place...
CTCTTCGGCGGGGTCAATCTTCACCCAGCTTAATCGGCTGACGGCTTGCGCATCTTTGCGGGCGGTGGCACGCTGCCACGCCGCGCACGCCGACTCAGGAGTCGAAAGGTCAGTCGTCTCCGGGAAATCACTGACGGGCTTGTTCACTTGGCGCTCAATCACCGGGCCGAAGGTCGGCGCGACTTTGGTCCCCGAAAACCAAAGCGCTGCCACCATCCCAGCCGCTGCCACCAGCAACAAGAAGACCAGCCAGCCCGCAGCCAGCACCCCGCAGCCAGTGGCGATGCTTTTGCCCGTCGAATTCTTCCGCGCTGGTTCGGCAGGCGGGACGCTCGCGCCGCTCCACTTCACCGGCTTATTCGCCGCGCGCCATAACCGAACTATGCAAATGGGCAACGCTATTGCCCCCAACCAGATGAATGACAAGAAGATGGTGTCGTCTAGGGTGGCTCTCTGATCTAGTCCATATCTCAAGCAGAGAGCGAACAGGGCGGAGCCGATGGCCAGGAGCCAAGCGACCATTCCAAGCCACGCGGCGAGTTTGGACCACTTCCGCCAGGCTTGCGGTGTGGCCAATTGGTTCAACAGAAGAGCCAGCAACGACGTCAGGCAAATTAGCTTGATAAAGATGCCAACCGACCATTGGTCCAAGAGAACTAGGGTGGCTTCCTGATCTAGTCCATATATAATGTGGAGAGTGAACAGGGCGGAGCCGATGGCCAGGAGCCAAGCGACCATTCCAAGCCACGCGGCGAGTTTGAACCACTTCCGCCAGGCTTGCGGTGTGGCCAATTGGTTCAACAGAAGAGCCAGCAACGACGTCAGGCAAATTAGCTCGACAAAGATGCCAACCGACCATTGGTTCAAGAGATGATTGTGGAAGAGACTAGGCGGAAACCCGAACCAGCTAGGCGGAAACCCGAACAAGCCGGTTCCCAGATAAGTGAGCGTCACACAAAACGAAACCCAAGGCTCGCCACTGGCCGTAGCGGTCTCACTCGGCGGAGTAGCCGACGGACCATCTATTGAAGGCTCGTCAAGGCACGGAAGTTTTTCGATGGGTTGTGCCCAATCTATAAGGCATTTGATTCCCAGCCAAATGGAGATCACTACAAAGAAAACAGGCAGAAACTGGTCCACTCCGGCTGCGCCATTGACCGCATAAACCACCGGCGCGCTGACGGCCAACGGCACGAGAATACGGAATGCCACGCCCGGCCAGTGAATCACGCGCTGGCCAGCGCGAACTCCAACCACAGGGATTTCCCTCTTTTTCAGGCGTCTCGGCCCGGACGGCTTGGCGTTTGGCGGCGTTGCGGCAGCCGCCGCCCCGCCTGCCGGAGTGCTCGCAACCGTTTCAATCTGCGTCTTGAGCACGCTGGCCTGTTGGTAGCGGAGTTCCGGTTTCTGTTCCAACGCGCGCAGCACCACTTCATCCAGCCGCACGTCAATCTGCACTTTGCTGGACGGCGGCTCGATGGGTTTGCCGGGCAGTTCGCCGGTGAGCATCTGGTAAAACACTACGCCCAGCGCGTAAATGTCCGCGCGGTGGTCCACCTCCGCCGGGTTGGCCGCCTGCTCGGGCGCCATGTAAGCGGGCGTGCCCAGCGTTCGCGCTCCGGTCAGTCCCGGCCTTGTGCCGCCGCTCGCTTGCGCCGCGCCGGCGGTTTCCTCTGCCGCGCCCATGATCCGCGCGATGCCGAAGTCGGCGATCTTCACCCGGCCCTGCCTATCCAGGAGCACGTTTCCCGGCTTGATGTCGCGATGGACAATGCCGCGGTCATGGGCGAACTGGAGCGCCTCGCAAATCGCGGGCACGATGGCCAGCGCCTCTTTGGACGCCAGGCGGCCCGCCCCCAACAGTTGGTGCAGGCTCACGCCGTCCACAAACTCCATCACCAGGTAGAACATCCCGCCCGCCTCGCCGAAGTCATGCACCGTGACGATGTTCGGGTGGTTGAGCTGCGCCAGGGTCTTGGCTTCCCGGGCGAAGCGTTCCGCAAACTGCGGGTCCTTCTCCCGCTCCGGTGCGAGGATCTTCAATGCCACCAGGCGATCCAGCGACTTCTGCCGCGCCTTATACACCACGCCCATGCCGCCGCGACCGAGGCATTCGAGAATCTCGTATTGCGGGAAGTGCTTCGCCACGGTTTCGGGCGAGGGCGTCGATGCTTTGGCAGGCCCCGCCGCCGGGTCGGGCTCGGTGCCCGGGTTGGTGTGGGTGGCTAGATTCATGGACAGCAGGCAGGCGGGGCAGAGACCCTCGACCGCGTCGGCGCTCAGGGCCGTGCCGCACTTCGGACAGTGCTTCTTGGCCGGTGGATTATCGTTCATGCCTGGTACATACGGGATTATGCCGGTTTGTTAGGCTGAATCATGAGGTCAGCACCCGCCGCAGGTATCTGACCTCATCCTCGACCTCCTCCGGGGCCGCCACCGTCCGGGCGATTTCAACGCGGAACACCGCTCGAAACCGGCTTCGCAGCCGGTGCACGGCTGCGCGCGCCGTGCCCTCGGCCGTCCCCAACCGCTCAGCCACCTCGGCGTAAGGGATCTCTCCGCGCTCCGCAGTAAGGTAACCCTTCAGATGATCAAACTCGGCTTCGCGCCCGAGCGCCTGGTAATCCTGCCGTAACGCCGCCAGCGCCTGATCCAGCAGCGTTAAAGCCCATCGCCGCTCGTAGATGCGATCCGGCGCCAGGTGTTCCGCCCCCTCGCCCTGGTAACGGCGCTCGGCCATTTCGGTATCCAGGGAGAGCATGGCCTTGCCGCCGCCCCGCTTCTGCGCGCGATGCCGCTCCCATTCCTTGGCGAGGAACCGCTTGAAGGCCATTAGCAGGAACGACCGGAACCGGCCTTTGTCCCGGTCAGCCGCGTCGAGGTAATGCTTCTCCAGCAAACGAGCGAAGAACCCCTGCGTCAAATCCTGCGCATCATGCGGCGCATGGCCCTGGCGGCGCAAATAGGCATAGAGAGGATACCAATACGCTCGGCAAAGCGTCTCTAGCGCACGCAGGGAAGCGGCCTCGTCCCCGCCGCGGGCAGCCAGTACGACCGACCAGTGCGTGGCCGGAAAAGGCCGGGGCGCATTTGTGGATGTCAACGAGTCGGTCATGCCGTCATCTGTTCGGGCCTATAATACGGAAAGTTCCGCTGTTGTTGCGCACAAATATCTGCCCGCTGCGAGCGGCGGCGGCAGTTCCGAACATAGTCAACCGCCCAAGGGCCTCCAAAATGGCGCGGAACAACTCCCCCCGCCACCACCACCCGTCCTGTCTGGTATGGCGCACATGATGGAGGTCTTGCTCATCTAGGGGCCGAACTATTTGTAATCGCTATAATTTGGTTCTCAGACCGGATGTGCGCGCCTGTGGCGCAGGTAATCATCGGTCAACTCCCGCACCAGCGCGCAGAGCCATGCGCAACGCGAGAGGCGCGTGCCCTCGCCCGTTGCTGCCAGAGCGGTATTGCTGGCGGGGTTTGCGACGGCGGTGGGGGTGGCGGCGCTGCCACCACACGGCGGAACGAGGCGGCGGACTGTGGGGCGATTTGGACGGTCAGGGTTTCCAGAGGGTCGTGGCGGCTGGGTGATTGGATCGTGACGGTGAGGGGCTGGCCGCGCAGGCTGGAGGGAAGCATTGCGGGCGGGCGGATGGTGATGAAATCAGGGACGGCCCGGGCGACTGGGAGACACGGATTGACAGGAATGACTTGGACGTCGGCGGCGGGCAGGTCAATCCACTGGCGCATGGCGGAGCCGAGGCGCTGCCGCAGTGTGGGCCACTGCGCTTGCAGAAGTCCTTCATCCAAGGTGGAGTCTTTCTCGTTGAACTCGCGGCGGGCGACCTTGAGCAACTCGACGAGGTTAACTTCCTCGGTGCGTTCGCCAATGAGCCGGCCATCGAGCACCAGCTCGGCGGCGTCAGACTTTTCCTGCACGAGGGATTCGAGGCGGCGGTCAATGGACCCGGTGCAGAGGACGACATAGACATTAACTGGCTTGACGGAGTTCATCCGGTGGACGCGGTCCAGGGCCTGCTTGAACTTGTCGTAGGCCCAGGAGTAGGCCATGAGAATGACGTTGTTGGCGAGGTGGAAGCTGTGGCCTTCGGCCATGCACTCGACACCCGCGAGCATGACGGGGATGGACTCGGTGTCCTGACGGCCCTGCTTGAAGACAGCGGCCTTGTCACCGCGGCGCTTCTGGCTGACGCGGCCATCGAGGACGACGTGGCGGACGTTGGCCTCGGTGAGCCAGCGGGAGAAGTTATCCAGCGGGTCGTTGAAGGCGCTGAACACGACCACTTGCTCCCGGCGTTCGAGGATTTCGGCGATGAGGGTCAGGACGGTGGCGGCCTTTGGGATGTAGGCGGTGCCGGAACGCGGCGGCAGCGGAAGGTAGCCGTGGCCTTTGCAGACGGGACAGCGCGGGGTGGGGTTGGCGCCGACGCGGGCGCATTCGCAGGTCTCGACCGGTTCGCCGGGCTGGGCGACGAGGTGCTCACTGGAAGGGTCGGCGGCGGCAATGCGGAGGGCTTGAAGCTGAGCGCCGATGGCGGGGTTGCCCTTAATGTCCCGGTAGTCGGCATCCAGGTGGTATTGATAGACCTTCTTTTGGCGAGTGCCCATCTCACAACGGATGACCTTGCGGATTTTGGGGACGATCTCGACGCCGGCGTCCTGCTTGCGGCGGCGGAGGATGATGGGGCCGAAGAGCTTCCAGAGGCGGTGGACGTTGCACACCTCGGGGGTGAGCTTCTTAAACCGGCCGCCACCGGACTTCTTGCCTTCCTGCTTGGCCTGCTCTTCCCGCGTGATATTGCGCTCCGTGACCATAAAGGTCTCAGCAAAGCGGTTGCGCTCGGCGGCTTCGTCGCGATAGGGCCAGATCGGCCTGGCCTCGGCGGTGCCGCCCACGGCCCACCAGGCGAGGCGGAAGATGTCGGGCAGGCGATTTTTGACGGGAGTGGCGGTGAGGACCAGCCGGTAGGCCGGGGTCATGGAGCGGACGCCACGGCCAATGATGGTTTCCTCGCCCTTCATCTTCACGCCCTCGTCAATGACGACGCAGTCGAAGGCGTTGTAGCAGAGGTCGGCCAGGGAAGGGGAGTAGATGCACTTGATGTGGCGCTTTGGACGGGTGTCGGTCTCGGGCTTCTCGGGGTCGTAACCGACGGGTGGAAGGCCGATGGGGTAGGATTTGACTTCGCCGATGCCGAGGCTGTATTCGGCGACCTTGGCGGCGCAGAACTCGCGGATGACCCAGTCCTGTTGCTTGCGGTTCAACTCGGTGAACTGGGGGTTGGGCTTGTGGGCGAAGAGGTTCTTGAGAATGTCGCAGGCGGCATAGCGGCGCTTGCGCTCATTCTCGGCGGCCTTTTCGTCCTGCCAGAACGCCAGCCGCTCGATGGCCTCACTGAGGGCCTTATCGAGGTCAGCGAGAGTGTGACGGGTCGGGGCCAGGTTGAACAGGTCGTGTTCATCCTGCCAGCGAATCGCGCGCCACGAGAAGAAGGTGCAGACGTCTGCAAAGGAGTCGGGCAGGTCGGCGTCCGCGCTCTCGACGGGGCGCTGATGCGAGCCGAAGCCGAGGGCAAGCCATTGGAGCAACGCCCGTGGGTCCCAATGATAAGCATCAGGCAACGGGTTCACGCCGTTGCTGGCGAGCTGGGTGTAGCTGGTGAGGTAGAAACCCGGCGGGACAATGGGGCGCCCGTCGGGTGTGGTGTGGGTGAGCGGTGTGCCGGGGATGCGAGTGAGTTGGTCGAATGCCGCTTGGGAATCTAGCGGGCGGGTGACGATGCCGAAGTGGGTGAGGGCTTCGGTGCTGATTTGCTTGTGGAGGTCACCCGGGGCGACAATGAGGACGGGCGCCCGGGGCCGGATGCGCTCAGACACGGATTGCGCGGACGAGCACGGAATGACACGGTCGAAGCCGACTTTGAGGAGAGGCCAGAGGAACATGGCCCACGTCTTGCCGAGGCCGGTATCCCAGCCGAGAATGAGGCCGTCCTTGAGGGCGGCACGTGCGAGATCTTGTTTTTGGAAGGATTTTAGGGGCATGTGGGGTTTGTTCGGATGGAGTAGGAGTTGTTACCAGATGGCTGGGGGGAGACTCTCCGTCGCCCGGAGATGGCCAGGGGACAGATTGCGCCCAGCAGAGGCTAGCTTGCGGCGAGGACTACGGAACTCGGGGTCAGGCAGCGGCGGGCATCGCTTCTCCGGCGAATGCCTGTTCCAACTCAGCCAGCCTTCCCAGCACGGTCGCGTAGGCTTCTGGCTGGACGGCGGCCACGTCGGGCACTTCGGGGATGACAAAATGGGTCACGAGGTCCTGAAGCGTGAAATCCACCGGCTCGCGGCGGTTGCTGTTGTCCTTCAGGCGCTTCGCGTTGCCGACCGTGGTTGAGGGATCGTCGCGCAGCCAGGCATCCATGAAACACCATTCGGTTTCGTCCTTGGCTGAGATCAGGAAGGCCAATTCCTGACCCGAGTATTGCAGCTCTTCGTCCTCACCGGTGAAGTTGTTGGGGCGCGTGACCAGCCGGCTAAAGCTGACGGTCTCGGAGCGCAGGGAGTATCGCTGGCCTTTGCGGAAGATGACCCTGCCGCTGGTGTCAGCCAGGTCGGCCTTGCAGTCAATGGCATCCTCCTCATCGAGGTAGCCAAGCCGCTGAATCTCCGGCAGCGGGTAGAGCGGAGCGCGCTCCGCGTGGTATTGCTGGATGGCGGCACGGACGGCCGCCAGCAGTTCGGGCTGGACGCGCCAGCCCGACTGCTCCGCGACTTCAAGCAGCTCATCTCGCGTGTTCCGCTGGATGACCAGGTCCATGGGAGATCTGCCATTGAGGTTGAAGAGGCGCTTGACCTGGCGCTTGTCAATCTTCTGGCTGTGCTTCTCGAACAGGGAAAGGGCGGTGTGAATGGTGCCACCCGCCAGCCAGAGGTTCCACGGCACTTTCGGTTTGTGGCCCGCCACCTCGCCCGCCTTTTCCTTGGCCGCCTGCCACCGCTCGGCAGCAGTGGGGCTGGCGAGGTAGGCATTGCGCAGCTCGACCCCGTGGCGATAGGCCCGGTCAGGCAGTCGGGGCCATTCAAAGCGGCGCGGGCCGGCGGTGTGGTCCCGGGCGAAGTAAATGACGCCGGTGGAAAATTCCTTATCCTCCTGCCATTGGCAGTTCTTGCGGGCGGTCATGGGGTTGCCGGGAATGACCAGGTGCGCCCACACATGAGCGGCGACGGCCCCATGCGGAGCACCCCGGTCGAAGAGAAGGCGCTGGAGCGTGGCGTTGTTCCCGATCAACAGGCCTTCACCGGACGGCGTGCAGAGGTCCAGGGCCACGAGGAGCATGGCGATGGAGGAGTCAATGGCCTCTTTGGGAATGCCGCCGGCGTCCTCGATGCCTTTGAAGGCTTGGCGGACGGCAGGCAGAGAGCTCTGCGCCAGCGCGGCCAGCCGTTCGCGCAGAAAGAAGAGGCGCCAAGGCGGGTTGAGCACAAAGAGATCGGCGAGGAAGCCGACTTCCTTGAGCCAGCCGTGCAGAAGACAGGTGTCGGAGGTGATGCGGTTCAGGTGCAGGGTTGCGCCGTCCACGCTCTGGCCGCGGCAGGGGTCAATGTCGGCCCCCAGGAGCAAAGTGGTGTCGGTGCCGGCAGATGCGTGTAAGAGATGCCCGGCGCCGCAGTTAAGGTCCACAATGGTGGGACGAACCGACGGCAGCGGACGGGACAACTGGCGGCCTAGGTCGAGACCTGTGTAGAATTGGCTCTGCCCCTTGTCGGCGGCGTTAAGAACAGATTCGAAGAACGGCTGGAGAATTTCGGGGGCGATGTTGGTTTTCTGCATGCGCGAGATGAGGTGGTTGTAGTGATGGTTCGATACGAAAGAAAAATCGTAAGCCGAACCTGCGATTCCGTTCGCGGTAGCCTATCGACATACCTTTGCCCAAGGGGGCGAGGAGATGATTGTGAGGTAATCTCCACTGTCATCCAGCTTGACCCTCCAATCAACTGTTGCAGTCCGCGTAGAGCAGAGGACTGAAAATTCAAAAAAGGGGCAGTGACAGAGTTGGACTGCAAAGGACACAACAGCGATGAAACCCCTGCAAATAAAGGCTACAATGCACTTTTCCGGCTGACACTTCGTGACTGTTTTGGACATCATGAAAAGGGGCAAAAGTGGCAAATCTTGTGGCAAATGTCGGACTGTTACCACTGCCAGCGGTGTTTGACCCACCAGGGACAGTGGGCGTTTGGGTCGCGTAACTGAATCGGATAGGATGAGTCAGCCCGCTTCGCCACCAAGCCCTCGTAAAACTCGGCGCCCCAGTCCCGATTGAGTTGCTGCATCTGCCTCCACCTGAAGTCGAGTTCCAGCTTGCCAGTGCGGGCGGTCTCACTCATCGCTACCTGTTGCAGGAGATAGACTCGGTTCGGCTCGGGCTTGTCGCCGATGTGCAGGATTGGCCAGCCGAGGCGGACGGCTTCCTCAATCAGTTGATGGTGCCGCTCGGTCGCTTTCAGGTCGGGCACGATCTGGTCGAGCACGATCAGCGTGCCTTTGCCGATATTGTGGCGTCGCTCCAGCGCCTCGCAGTCGAGCCACGGGATGCGGCAGCAGCTCAGTGCGTTCAAGGCGTCAGTGAACTCGTCAGCGATGGTCAACTGTTGGCCGTGACGATTCCACATGGTGCCGGTGGGGGTGTGGACCGGGGCACGCCAGCCGTTGAGCTTGGCGCTCCAGAGATGGACGTTGGGCTTCGGCACAAGACCGAGACGACCGCCAGCCAGAGGACGGGCGGGATAGGCGATCAATTCCATGGGTTACGTGGGTTACGGCGTACAGAGGTCTGCGGGGTCAGGCGATACGTAGTCGTGCGGGTCGTACTCCAGCTCCAGCCGCTCCTCTCGGGTGAGCGGGTAGTCGCGTGGGTGTCGGCGCTGTTCGTCAAGGGCCTCGGAGGCGGCTCGTGCTTGCCAGTCAGGGAAGTCGGAGCGGCTCATACAAAGTTTCAAGCGGCCATCGTGTCAGCTTCCTTGGGGTCTGTGGCGGGATTGGGGTTGCCGGTAAACTCCTGAACGATATGAGCGCTGTTGGTGAGGACGGCGCCGCAGTGGGGGCAGCGTTTGGCATTGCAGCGGAGCTTGTGCCAAAAGCGGGAGTAGTGGCAGAAGGTCCAGCGAGTCTTCATGCGGCCTGATGGAGGGGAACAGAGCGATTCAGTTCCTCAAGGAGGGGCTGATAACTTTCGAGCAGTGCTGCTTCGTGGTCGCGGCAGGTGCGCCGCCACGCGTCGCACAGAACTTCGTATTTGCCGGTCTCGGGCCTGCCGGGCTCCCCCATGATGAGGCGGAGGTCCTCCTGGAGCTTGTAAGATAAATGGACCCGCCCGGTCATGATGGCCCACTCGACAGCGTCCTGCCCAAATTTTTCATCGGAACAAAGGGCAAGCAGGTTCAACAGATACTTTTTCATCATTGCCATAATGGCTTTCTTAGCTGGGGTTGGATTCGGTTGGTTCGCAGTGTTGATATAGAGTTGCGGCAAGGTCATGGACGTTGGCGTCTTCGATAATGGAAAGCCCCGGCGCGGCGTGCGTCATGGTGCGCCCACTAGGGGACGGACCGCCGTGCAGGCCTGACGCCGGGGCCGAATCGGTGTTCGGTTACTTCCGGGTGCCTTTGGTGCTGACGGAGCACTCGGTGAGGCCCTTGTCGCCCACGTTCTCCAGGGCGAGCGACTGGGCCAGGTCCATTTCACTGAACCGGAGGGCTTTGAAGTTCTCGACCGGGACGATGCACTCCTTGGCTTCGAGGGCATCGGTGCAACCGAATTCGGCGAAGAGGGCTTGGACCTTTTCGACCAGCTCGCCGGCCTTGTCGCTCGGGAGCTTGTCACCCTTGATCTTCAACTCGAATGCCTGGCGGAAGTACTTCTCCACCCCTTCCTCGCCGAGGATGGGGATGAAGGGGTCTTCGGTCGGGAAGGTGTAGTACTGCTCCTTCACCGTGACGCGGACGGTACCGCTGGCGGCCGGCTGGGTCTCGCCCTCGGCGGGCGTAGTCTTCCAGTTGACGAGGACCGAACTGGGCACGTCGGTCTTGCGGTGGAAGTGGCGGAGATACCAGGGGCGGATGTGAACGCGGGCCAACTCGGCCTTGTCCGTCTCCAAGGCTGATTTGACAGCTTCAAAGACCTCTTGGCGCTCGGCGATGCGGGCAGCCAGTTCGCCGACGGCTCCCGTCTCGTCCGGGAACACCGGGTACTTGTTGCTGGTGTCACTCTCCTTCTTGGCGATGCCGCCAAGGGAGACCTTCTTGAGGCCCTTGCGAGGCGCTGCGGGTGCAGGCGTCTGCACGGGTTGGGTGGTGGGTTCGGCCGTCGCAGTGGCGACGGCGCTCAGGGGGTCGTGTCTGCTTTGCATGTGCGAGATGAAGTGATTGTGATGATAGTTCGATATGAGAAAGAAATCGTAAGCCGAACCTGCGGTTCCGTCCGCAGTAGCCTATCGGCACCGGCGAGACTGGCAACGGTCAGGTCGGAAGCTGCCGAGACAACGTCCTTCGGTCCTAGTGACCAGGAGACTGCCGCAAGGGAGTCTCTGCGACTGCGAGCGTCAATGCGGTTGGAAAGACAAGACTGGATGAAAAGCCCAACATAAGTGAACTGCCGTAGGCATCGTAAACGACGACGAGCCAAAGACGCTGACAGGCTCCAGCCAAACAGGCAATGCAGTTGGCAGCCCCAGCATGCAACTGGGGCACACGGACAAACAAACTGCCGGTGCGTAGGCAGGGACTAACTCATCCATGTCATTGCAATCAAACATCGTAAACCCGTCGCTGCGCCTCGTTCGTGAGGCAGGTTGCGCCGTAAGGTGCGCTGGAGTGGCGGCGGGCAGAGGATGCTGGAAAAAGCAAATGCGGTTCTGTAATGAAACCGATAGGAGTTGCAACATGACTCCGCCGCGCAAGCGGGCCAACTTCCAGCGGGTCGTTCGTGACGAGAGAGCAGGCAGAACCTTCACGGGAGGAAATCGCAAATGAACGTGGAGTCATCCATGTGTGCATCCTCCGGCAAGATGGCGAATTGGAACCAGTTCGACTGGAGCCAACATAGTCGTCAGGTCAGAAGGCTGCAAGCGCGTATCGTCAAGGCAACACGGGAAGGCCGCTGGGGCAAAGTGAAAGCTTTGCAATGGCTGCTGACCCACTCGTTTTCTGCAAAAGCCCTGGCAGTAAAGCGAGTGACGGAAAATCAGGGCAAGAAAACACCCGGGGTGGACGGAGTTACCTGGACCACTTCGGCGGCCAAATTCAAGGCCATCGAGTCACTGCACCGCCAGGGATACAGACCGCAGCCTTTGCGGCGGGTCTATATCCCGAAAGCCAATGGAAAGTTGAGACCGTTGGGTATTCCCACCATGAAGGACCGGGCCATGCAGGCGTTACACTTGCAGGCACTGGCCCCCGTGGCAGAGACCTTAGCGGACCCCAACTCCTACGGCTTCCGCCCGAAACGCTCCACAGCCGATGCCATTGAACAGTGCTTCAATGCGCTGAGATTGGACACATCGGCACCGTGGGTGCTGGAAGGCGACATCAGCGGTTGCTTTGACCACATCAGCCACCAATGGATGCTCCAACATATCCCGACGGATACGGCGGTGCTCCAGAAATGGCTGAACGCTGGCTACATCGAAAATCGAACTCTGTTCCCCACCGAGGAAGGCACGCCGCAAGGCGGCATCATCTCGCCCACCTTGGCGAACATGGTTTTAGACGGACTGGAAAGTCTCCTGCACCGGACCTTCGGGAAACCGGGAACGGGAAGACCTAATGCCCCTAAAATCAATCTCATTCGATATGCGGATGACTTTGTCATCACCGGCGCGACCAAGGACGTACTGGAAAACAAAGTCCGCCCCCTCGTTGAGCAATTTTTACACGAGCGGGGCTTGCAGCTCTCACCTGAGAAAACCTGCATCACGCACATTGATGAAGGGTTCGACTTCCTCGGACAACATCTTCGCAAGTTCAACGGCGTACTGCTCATTAAGCCGTCGAAGAAGAATACGCACGCATTCTTGGAGAAAGTCCGGGGCATTTTTGATGCGAACCCATCTATCAGCCAAGCGGTCCTGATTAGTCTGCTCAACCGGGTAATCCGGGGATGGGTGAACTACCATCAGCACATCGTGGCGAGGAAGGCGTTCGAGCGGGTGGACCATGAGATTTGGCGTAGGCTCTGGCTGTGGGCCAAACGCAGGCATTCCGGCAAGTCTTGCTTATGGGTGATGAAGCGCTACTTCCACACCATTAGCGGGCAATCCTGGAGGTTTGCGGCGGACAGCGGAAAACGAACGCCGAAGGGGGAACCCGTTTGGTGGAAGTTGGTGTATGCCACTGACACCAAAATCCGGCGGCACGTTAAAATCCGGGCGGATGCCAATCCGTTCGATCCTAATTGGCACGACTACTTGGAGGAACGTGCGTTCCTTAAGAGGTACGGAATCCACCGCCATGAAGCCGGGATTACACCGTCGTGAAAGCCGGCCTCGCTCACGCGGGGCTTAGCAACGGCTTGAGCCGGATGAAGGGAAACTTTCCCGTCCGGTTCTGAGGGGAGCGAGCGGTGGCAACACCGCTCGCTTACCCGACAGATTGATTAGGTGAGGGCTACCCGCTCTCCGCGGGACAGGCGCAGGACTTCTTCGCAGCGAGCGCCGGTGATCCAGTTGAAGCCGCAGGTGTGACGGGCTTGCTTGATAATCGCGATGGCCTCGTCCACCGACGGAACGGGGTCCTTGGGCTTGGGCAACGGGCCGTGCTTGAGATTGCGTGCGAGGTTACGCGCGAAGGCGACAGTGATCTCCTTGCTGTAAGGATGGTTCATAGGCGGCGCTTTTGGCGGAGTTCGCCGAGGGTGCAGGGGGTGAAGTGGAAATCCAGTTCGGCGCCATTGGCGAGCCACTCGACGAGCGAGATATAACCCAACTCGCCGCCGTCGCCGAACAAGTCGGCGAGGCCAAAGGCTTGATGCTGCTCGGGCTCCATATCGCGCTCGGTGATGTAGGCGTTGGCCTGGCCGCCAGCAAAGTAGTGGAGATAGACAGTGGCGTTGTCCCCTTTGCCGTCCTGCTCGTAGGTCTTCGGCATGGTGGTGATGCGCTGGTGAAGCTCGATGATCTTGTCGAAGAACCATTCCTGTTCCTCCCCACGGAAGCAGGTGAGGACGGTGGCCCGCTGGGCGGGGCCGATGAACGGGTCCAATTCGCGGAGAGCCTTGCGGGCGGCCAGCTCCTTCGGGGACTTGGCGGGGCGCGGTTCGCTGTAGAGGCAGCGAATGCGGGAGAGGCCGCAGGACTGGGACATGGGGGCGTGATTCATAGGAGGTTTTGTTGCTGCTGGTCTTGTTGTTGTTTGGCGAGGGTGATGGCCTCGGCTTCGCGACGGAGGCGTTCGCCGTCGGTCGTCGTGTCCGAACGGAGATTGAAAACGCTCTCGGCTTGAGGGAGTTCAAACTGCGGCGGTGGGGGCTTGCGTTTGGATTTCATATTGCGATCGGAGGGGAATGCTGGGGCGGCGGCGCTTCTCTTCGCGCTCACTCTTTTGCCGGGAAAGGCTGAGTTGAAAGCGGTTCGCCCACTGAATGGCATCGTCGGCGGTGGCGCCATGGAACTTGTGGCTGCGCCAGTGGTAAACGTCCCAGCCGAGGTCTCGACTGACATACAGGACGCGGAGCTTCTTGCCGTCCCACAGGTTGTCGTAGTCGAGGTGCTTGTTCTTGCCCTGCCGGATTACCAGGGCCTTGGACCTGGCATTGAATTGCTCAACCTTGAACTGGTCCTCCATGCGGCGCTGGAGGGTGGCGGGGGTGTCGGCCCATTCTTCTGCCGTAAGGTGGAAGCGGGTCAGCAGTTCGGGGGTCATACGCCTTCGCCGCTGGGAATGGGGCGGGTTGCTCCGCAGTTGGCGCAGCGGTAATAGAGTTCCGGCGGCGTGCCGATCGTTTCCATATTGGCCCGGCATTCGAGACAGGGTGGGCCTGGGTGATGGACGGCGGCAAAGAGTGCGCCGGGCCTGGTACAGGTCGGGCAGGGCTTGCCTTCCACATGGGCGGACACCCGCCGGATATAGAAGGGGCGGCCATAGCCCTGGCTGACATCCCAGCCGGGGCCGAGTTCAGCGGCTTTGCGGTTGGCCTGGGTGCGGTTGGCGTAGGTGACGGCGCAGGGCTCGCCCTGATACAGCCTGGCGAGGACCTCACGCCCGTCCTGGAGGCGGGTGGTGAGCGGTTTCATAGTGTTAGGCGGCGAGTTGTTGGAAGCGGAGGACGTCGCGATGGGCAGCGGCGTCGGTGAGGGCGGCGCGGACATTACCGCCCGTCTGGGTGGCGATGTCGGTCAGGACGGCGGCGGGGATTTCCGGAAACCGGGTTTGGAGGAACTCGGCCACCTGGCCGGTCTGGACGCCGTGGAACTTATAGACCATGAAGCGGGTCTGGAGCGGTTCGGCCAACTGCTGGACGGGCTTGTTAGTGGTGGCAAATAGGACCATGCCGGGCGGGAGGGCGTCCAGGTATTGGCGCAGTTCGGTGATGGCGGTAGTGGGCACCGTGTCCAACTCATCCATGATCTTGACCTGGAAGCGGCCGTAGAGGGGGCGGTAGGCGGCGGAGCGCAGCCACTCGCGGACGACTTCCACGTTGATCTGCGTGCCCATGCGGAACTCGACGTTGAGGGGATGCTCGGCGATGACCAGGGCGAGCGCGCGGGCGAGGTCGGTCTTGGCGAC
>Ga0181521_10005071_pt1 | contig 14796 bp, 8 predicted proteins | sample PEATcosm2014_Bin_32_FD_119764 | JGI IMG/M metagenome (GOLD analysis project Ga0181521, IMG submission 119764) | Peatland microbial communities from MTU Mesocosm Facility, Houghton, MI, USA - PEATcosm2014_Bin02_60_metaG | ecosystem: Environmental > Terrestrial > Soil > Wetlands > Peat | place...
GATCGCGCGCGAATTGTGAACGGCGCTGCGTCCCACGGCTTCTGGTAGGTCCTCAGTCTAGCGGCGTGCCTGGCGCGAGTGCCACGCCGCCCACAGCGGCAGTGGCGGAGATCAATTATCTGCTCGAATCCATTGCCGGGCCCGGATGGGTTTTCCGAAACGGTATCTGGTACGACTCGACACGCGCGCAGGCACATTGGCGTTTGAAGCACGACGCCTTAGCCGTCGGCGATAAGATCGACACAGCGGACAATTTTGTAAGTGAAGTCGCGACAAGAAGGAGCCTGAGTGGCCAACCGCGAAGCTCGCTTCGGCGAGCGGGCGCCAATAGCGATGCGCAAATGGCTACACGCCACCCTCCCCGGTGCCGCGCACGGGGACTACTAAGTGCGACGCGTCGTGTTCCGTTAACCTGATTGCTGGCAGCGGATCCGCGTGTCAGCCGTCTTTCATCACCGCGATGTCGCTATCTGCGGACCGTACCTGGTCCGTGGCCCGCGCGATCGCCTCGACCTTGGTAGCCGTTTCCTGGCTTGGCCTTGATCTCGGCCGCAACACCGGGACCCATAACGAATGCTTCCGGGTGAGAGCGGTCGGTGCCCGCCACTCGGCCGCCGTGGCCGTGGCAGCCGTCAGCAACGAGCCGACGACCGGTAAAGTAGTTGCCAGGTGTGCCATTTCAATGGTCCTGAGTTTATTAGCATCGCCAGCATGCTGAAGCGATCGTTGCCCGCATGTCCGCTGGCGTACGCGCCAGCCTCGGCGCTCGCGAAATACGAACGCTCGGTGGCTGATGCGCGTCCGGTAGGCAGGAACGGCATTGTCGGTGCGCTGGCGAACAGATCACCGAATGCCAGGGACAGCGCGGCGGTCTCCCGCAGCGCGTGCTACCGTACAGCGGATTCCGGCCGCGCCGCGCCACAGCGAGCCGACACACCGTGAGCTGCCCCTCCCGCCGTTCGGTGCTGAACTCGCGCGCCGGAACGTCACCTTCTGTTGCAAGGAGTCACGCTGCTCTCATGCCGTCCACGTCTCGAAGGGCTATCTCGTGAGCCGTGCTCATGCCTTCGTCGTCGGACGTCGATGGGACGTGTCACCGTGGGACAGCGAGGAAACCCTCCGTTCCGAGCTGTTTAGCGTAGAGCGCCTTGAGCAGCACGGAGCGAGCCTGGCCGCCGCACAGCGCGTAAGCGCATCTCCGCCTGCGCGGCCGCCGCTTGGCGTGCGGCTGAAAGACAACGAAACCGTTCTGCTGGCCGCGTATCGAGCGACCGCCGCTGCGGTCGCGCAGGGTCAGGCGATAACGGCAGCAGCTGAGTGGCTGCTAGACAACTATCATCTCGTTGAAGAACAGATCCGCGAAGTCCGCCAGGATCTGCCACCCGGATTCTATCGACAGCTGCCAAAGCTCGCCGACGGTCCTTTTACTGGATATCCGCGCGTGCTCGGCATCGCCTGGGCGTTCGTGGCGCATACCGATAGCCGCTTCGAGCCGGAGACATTGCGCCGCTTCCTTCGTGCCTACCAATCCGTCCAACCGCTGACCATTGGCGAGCTCTGGGCAGTGGCTATTACTCTGCGAATCGTTCTGGTGGAGAACCTGCGCCGCGCGGCGCAGCGAAGTGTCAACGCTCGCATCGCTCGCCACGATGCTGACGCGGCCGCGGACCGGTTACTTGGGATCGATGGGTCTGAAGAGACCGTTGACACGCTGTTTCATCAGAGCCGCGAGAATGGAGCGCTACGAACCGACTTTGCGGCCCAGCTCGTCCAGCGGCTGCGCGACCAGGATCCGCGCGTGACGCCTGCTTTACTGTGGCTCGAGGAGCGGCTGGCGGCGCAAGGAACTACCTCCGCGGATATTGTTCGCGACGAACACCAGCGCCAGGGCGCGTCGAACGTCACGGTTCGCAACATCATCACGAGCATGCGCTTGATGTCGGATGTGGACTGGGCAGAACTGTTCGAGACTGTGAGTTTGGTCGATGACGAGCTGCGGTCCGGCAGTGGATTTGCCGGCATGGACTTCGCGACTAGAAATCTGTACCGAAACGCAATCGAGGAGCTTGCGCGCCGTTCGCCGCTAACCGAGCTGCAAGTAACCGCCCGGGCGCTGCTCGAAAGCCGCAAAGCTGGTGACACATACCTGTCGCAGGCGGCGATGCGCGACGCTGACCAGGAACAGCGCCTGCGCGATCCCGGCTGCCAGTTGATCGGGAGCGCGAGGGCCGCATTCGAAGCGTCGATTGGGTATCGGCCATCATGGTCGGCGCGCCTGCAGCGATTACTCACCGCCCGGCATTACATCGCGGCGATTGTGCTTGCCAGCGTAGGCATACTGGCGATGCCCCTACTCGGCCTGCATGCCCGAGGCGTCGGCGGTGTGTGGCTTCTGTGGCTCGCCTTTCTCGGACTCGTTCCCTCGATCGATGCGGCAGTGGCGCTCATCAATCGTGTGGTGACCACGCGGGTAGGCGCGACCCGGCTACCCGGGCTTGCGCTCCGTGACGGAGTCCCGACGACGCTCCGAACGATCGTCGCGGTTCCAATACTTCTAACCACGCACGACGCCATCCGTGAGCAGGTGGGACGACTTGAAATCCATCATCTGTCGTCCCCGGACGGCGACCTGTACTTCGCGCTTCTGTCGGACTGGACGGACGCACCAACGGAGACCGTGGCGGGCGATATGGCGCTCCTCGACACTGCAAGCGCCGCCATCGCCCGACTGAACCAGCGATACGGACGAGCGAGCGCCGGTGAGCGGTTTCTCCTTTTGCACCGCCGACGCATATGGAGCCAGTCGGAACAGGTGTGGATGGGATGGGAACGAAAACGCGGCAAGCTTCACGAGCTGAACCGCCTGCTGCGTGGCGACGTTAGCACGACGTTCTGCAGCGTAGGGGGGCGGCCGCCAATTGGCCCGCCCGAGACGCGCTTTGTCATCACACTCGACTCGGATACACGCCTGCCCCCTGACACGGTTCGACGGCTGATCGGAAAGCTTGCGCACCCATTGAATCGACCCCGTTTCGATTCTGCCGCTGGTCGCGTCGTGGAGGGACACGCCGTCCTGCAGCCGCGCGTCACGCCGTCTCTGCCGCGTGACTCCGAGGGATCAATATATCAGCGTGTCTTTTCGAGCACGCCGGGCATGGACCCGTACACGGCTGCCGTATCCGATGTCTATCAGGACCTCTTTGACGAGGGGTCGTACGCTGGCAAGGGAATCTATGACATCGATGCCTTCGAGTCCTCCCTACAGGGCCGGGTGGCGGACGGTACCCTCCTCAGCCACGACCTGTTCGAAGGTATTTTCGCCCGCGCCGGCCTTGCGTCGGACATCGAGGTCGTAGAGGACTTTCCCCCTCGTTATGACCAAGTGGCGCTTCGCCAGCATCGCTGGGTCCGCGGTGACTGGCAACTTCTTCCGTGGGTCATCGGACGCGGCGACGCCAATGCTCGACGTCGCGGCAGTCGCGGAGCGCTGCCTTTAATCGGCTTGTGGAAAATGCTCGACAACCTCCGGCGTAGTCTCTCGGCTCCCGCGTGCGTTGCAGCTCTAGCCGTCGGCTGGGCCCTACCCCTACGCGCCGCGGTGCTCTGGACGGCGTTCATCCTTGCGACCATTGTCGTACCCGCTGCACTGCCGGTCGTCGCCGCGATCGTTCCTCGGCGTACGGGAATTACGTTCCGCAGCCACATGTACGCGTTCCGCATAGACGCTTGGGCCGCCATCTGCCAGATCGCTCTGCTCGTTACGTTCCTCGCGCATCAGGCATCGCTGATGGCCGATGCGATAGGGCGGTCTTCGTTTCGCCTGGCGGTAAGTCACCGCCGGCTCCTCGAGTGGGCCACCGCGGCCCAGGTGAACGCGCGCGCGCGCCTGGACCTCGGAGGTATGTATGCCCACATGATTGGCGGGGTAGTGATCGGCGTCGCGGCCTTCGCCGCCGCAATCGCCCTGCGAGAGGATGCGTGGTGGGTTGCGGGGCCGATTGCGGTTCTCTGGATTGCATCGCCCGCCATTGCACTCTGGGTCAGTCGGTCACCGCTGGTCGCGGATCGGCACGTCCTCGGTCCGGCCGATGCCCGGGAGCTACGGCTGATGGCGCGCAGGACCTGGCGCTATTTCGAGGCATTCATCACAGTCGACGACCAGTGGCTGCCGCCGGACAACTTTCAGGAAGATCCGCGGCCCGCCCTCGCCCACCGCACGTCTCCCACGAACATTGGCCTGTATCTGATGTCCGTAGTCAGCGCCTGTGACCTGGGATGGATGGGGACCTCCGAAACCGTCGCCCGGCTCGAGTCCACATTCGGGACAATGAGCCGGCTTAACCGCCACCAGGGTCACTTCTACAACTGGTACGACACCCGCGACCTGAGCCCGCTCGAGCCGCGCTATGTATCAACAGTGGACAGCGGTAACCTCGCCGGGCACCTGATTGCTGTCGCGAATGCTTGTCAGGAGTGGGTCGAGTCCCCGCCGGCGCCCGAGAGGGTGCTGGCCGGCATCGACGACGCGATTGCGCTCGCGCGCGACGCCGCCCAACGGGCGGCCGATCACGGAGGCGCCCAAGACCCGCTGCGTGGGGACTTCGACCGCGTACTTGAGCAGGTTGCAGGCTCGCTAAGCAGCTGCACACCACCGCACGCGAACGTCATGCAGCGAATCATTGAGACGGGCGGGCACGCAGCGACGCTTGCTGATATCGCCCGCGCGCTCGTCGGAGAGTCCACGGACGACGGATCCCGCGATCTGGTCTTCTGGAGCGAGGCCGTGGAACGGGCGATCGCTTCGTTTCTCGCCGACGTAGCTCTCAGTAACGATGCCCGCCACGATCTTGCGCGTCGCCTGCGCGCGGTCGCGGCGACGGCGCGTCAGTTCGCCGACGGAATGGATTTTGCCTTTCTGCTCGACGAACGACGGAAGCTCTTCTCGATCGGATATCGCGCTGCGGACGGCGCCCTCGACCCGAGCTGTTATGACTTGCTCGCCTCCGAAGCTCGACTTGCGAGCTTTGTCGCCATCGCAAAGGGTGACGTGCCGGCGCGACACTGGTTCAGGCTGGGGCGGTCAGTTACGCCCGTGGGACACGGCGCCGCGCTGATCTCGTGGTCCGGCTCTATGTTCGAGTACCTGATGCCATCGCTTGTCATGCGTGCGCCCGCCGGGAGCCTGCTGGAGCAGACCAGCCGTCTGATCGTCGGCCGCCAGATGGCCTATGCCAGGGGGCTCGGAACTCCCTGGGGCGTATCGGAATCCGCGTACAACACCCGCGACATTGATCTGAACTATCAGTACTCGACCTTCGGTGTACCCGGCCTCGGTCTCAAGCGTGGGCTGAGCGAGAATGCCGTCATCGCGCCCTATGCAACGGCGCTCGCAGCGATGGTTGATCCAGAAGCGGCCGTCCGCAATTTCGAACGGTTGGCGGCGGAGGGTGCCAGCGGACCGTACGGCTTTTACGAGGCAGTCGACTACACACGGGCACGCGTTCCGCAAGGCGAGCGCAGCGTGATTGTTCGTGCCTTCATGGCGCACCACCAAGGAATGACTGTCGTCGCAATCGCTAATGCCCTCCTCAACGGGCGCATGCGCGAGCGATTTCATGCACAACCAAGCGTCCAGGCGATCGAACTGTTGCTGCAGGAACGAACGCCGCGCGATGTATCGGTCGCCCACCCGAGGGCCGAGGAAGTGCTGACCGCCTCGCGTCTTGGGGACCTCACGCCACCTCCAGTTCGGACGCTTCTCTCACCCCACGACCTGACGCCCCAGACTCATCTGCTATCGAACGGCCGGTACTCGGTGATGGTGACCGCAGCAGGTGCGGGCTACAGTCGATGGGGCGACGTGGCAGTGACCCGTTGGAGCGGGGACGCCACGCGCGACGACTCCGGCAGCTTCGTATTCCTGCGCGATGTCGCAAGTGGCGATGTATGGTCGGCCACCTACCAGCCGGCCGGCGTTGAGCCGGACAGCTACGAGGCAGTGTTCTCGGAGGATCGGGCGGAGTTCGCCCGGACCGACGCATCGATCGCGACGCGCATGGAGATCGTCGTGTCGCCCGAGGATGACGCCGAGGCGCGGCGGGTGTCGATCACCAACAACGGGTTCCGGCCTCGTGAAATCGACGTTACCTCCTATATGGAGGTGGTGCTCGCTCCTTCCGCCACCGACCGGGACCACCCCGCGTTCTCAAAGCTGTTCGTGCAGACGGAGTTTGTCAGCGGCGTCGGCGCCCTGCTCGCGACGCGGCGTCAGCGCGCGCCCGCCGATCCCCAGGTATGGGCGGCCCACCACGGAGTCGTTGAGGGCGAGCTAGCCGCAGCGCTGGAGGTCGAGTCGGATCGAGCAAGGTTTCTCGGCCGCGGGCGTGAACTGAGGGATGCAGCGGCCGTGATGAATGGACGGCAGCTCACGAACACTACCGGAACGGTGCTGGATCCCGTGTTCGCGCTGCGCTACCGCGTGCGCATCGAACCTGGCGCGACGGTGCGAATTGCGTTCTGGACGTGCGTCGCCGCATCGCGGCAGGCCGTGCTGGACCTGGTCGATAAGCTCCACGAGCCTAACGCGTTTGCGCGAGCATCCACGCTGGCGTGGACGCAGGCGCAGGTTCAGCTGCGACACCTCGGGATCGAATCGGCCGAGGCCACGCTTTTCCAGCGGCTCGCGGGGTACGTGCTGTATGGCAATTCGCCGTTGCGACCGCTGTCGGACGCAATCCAGCGAGGGGCGCTCGGACCGGCGGTACTGTGGGCGCAGGGAATATCGGGCGACCTTCCTATCGTTCTGCTGCGAATTGACGACATCGAGGACGTCGGGATGGCGCGGCAGTTGCTGCGCGCGCATGAGTACTGGCGGAGAAAGCGACTTGCAGTCGACGTCGTGATTTTGAACGAACGGGCTTCGTCCTACGTCCAGGACCTGCAGATCGCCCTCGATACGGCGCTGCGGACCAGCGAATCCAGACCCCGCATTGGAAGCGACTCAGCGCGAGGGTCGGTGTTCATGCTCCGCGCCGACGTCATCGGTATCGACGTGCGTGCGGCGTTGTCGTCCGCCGCCATGGTCGTGCTGTACGCAGCGCGTGGAACTCTGGAGGATCAGCTGGACCGGATCCGGAACGTCCAAGCGGCGGCGGGACGCCCTCGCCGGAGGCGGCTCGGCTCCTCACCGCCCGCCACCGCTGCCCCGCCAGCTCCAGACCTCGAGTTCTTCAATGGCCTCGGCGGCTTCGACGCTGACGGTCGCGAGTACGTCACGCTCCTCAAGCCGGGGCATGTTACGCCGGCGCCCTGGATTAACGTGATCGCGAATGCGCAGTTCGGCTTTCAGGTTTCCGTTGAGGGCGGCGGATATACGTGGTCGCTGAACAGTCGGGAGAACAAGCTGACGCCGTGGTCGAATGATCCGGTGACGGATCGTCCGGGCGAGATCATCTACCTGCGGGACGAGGAGACCGGCGAGTTGTGGTGCCCCACCGCCACGCCGATTCATGACCCGGCAGGGCAGTACACCGTGCGACACGGGCAAGGCTACAGTCGTTTCGAGCACATCTCCCGGGGAATCGCCCTGGACCTCGTCCAGCTCGTACCGCTTGACGACCCGATCAAGGTATCGCGCCTGCGCATCAGAAACACGTCGGCGAGGGTCCGCCGACTGTCGGTCACTGCGTACCTGGAATGGGTGCTCGGCTCGAACCGGTCTGCGTCGGGTGCGTGCATCTCGACATCCATTGACGATGAGACGCGTGCGTTTTTCGCGCGCAATCCGTGGCGCGCGTCGTTCGGCGCGCGCGTAGCCTTCGTAGACATGCGCGGAATGCAATCGACGTGGACCGGCGATCGACGCGAGTTCCTTGGACGACATGGCACCCTGGCGCAGCCAGCCGCGCTGGTCGGTAATGATCCGCTGTCGAATCGCGTCGGTGCCGGGTTCGACCCGTGCTGCGCGCTACGGACGCCCTTGGCGATCGCGCCTGATGACACCATTGAGATCGTAGTGCTCCTGGGCGACGCGGGTTCGGCGGCTGAAGCTCGGACCCTTGTCAGCCGGTACCGTTCGGCCGACCTCGATGAGGTACTCGGGCACATCACTCGGTATTGGGACGACGTGCTGGGAAATGTGCAGATAAAGACGCCAGACCGGTCGCTGGACGTCATGATCAACGGGTGGCTGCTCTACCAGACGCTTGTCTGCCGCATGTGGGCGCGGTCTGGTTTCTATCAGTCGAGCGGCGCGTATGGCTTCCGTGACCAGCTTCAGGACTGCATCGCCCTTGCCGTATCTCAGCCCGCGATTACGCGAGACCATCTGCTCCGGGCTGCGGGGCGGCAGTTCACCGCAGGTGACGTCCAGCACTGGTGGTTACCCCACTCGGGCCAGGGTGTCAGGACGCGCATCTCGGACGATCGAGTATGGCTTGCGTATGCCGTGTCGCAGTACCTCGCGATCACGGGCGATCTCGGCATCTTGAGCGAGCGGATTGCATTTCTCGAAGGTCAGTCGCTCGGACCCGGCGAGCAGGACGCGTACTTCCAGCCCGCAGTTGCTGACGAAAGCGCGCCGCTCTATGAGCACTGTGCTCGCGCGCTCGACCAGAGCCTCGCCGTAGGGGCGCACGGCCTACCGCTGATTGGCACCGGGGACTGGAACGACGGTATGAACCGTGTCGGCGAACTCGGGCGTGGCGAGAGCGTGTGGCTCGGGTGGTTCCTGCTATCCACGCTCACCGCCTTCGCGCCGGTTGCAGATGCTCGCGGTGAGCCGGCTCGCAGCACACGATGGCGCGCGCACGCGACGGCGTTGCTAGCGGCCGTCGAGGATGCCGGGTGGGACGGCGACTGGTACAAACGCGCGTTTTACGACGATGGTACGCCCCTTGGTGCGGCCGATAGCCAGGAATGCCGGATCGACTCGATCGCGCAGTCTTGGAGCGTGATGTCACACGCAGGGGATCCGGTCCGTGCGGCACGCGCCATGGACGCCGTGCAACGCCGACTGGTACGCCAAGACACCGGCCTGGCAGTGCTTTTCGACCCTCCATTCGACCGCACTTCGCTAGACCCCGGCTACATCAAGGCGTATCCGCCCGGTGTTCGAGAGAATGGCGGGCAGTACACTCACGCCGCGGTTTGGTCTGTGATTGCGCTGGCTGAGCTCGGACAGGGCGACAATGCCGCGGGGCTGCTAGCGATGCTAAACCCAGTGAACCGCACGAACACGCGAGAAAAGGTACGCCGGTACAAGGTAGAGCCATACGTCACAGCCGCCGACGTCTACTCGGTAGCTCCACATGTCGGCCGGGGAGGCTGGACATGGTACACCGGGTCTGCGGGCTGGCTGTACCGGGCTGGCCTTGAGAGCATTCTGGGCGTGCGCCGCCACGGCGCGTCATTGCTGATCGCGCCGTGCATTCCGAGACACTGGCCGCGCTTCGAGGTTGTCATACGTCATCGGTCGGCACTTTACGAGATCGTCGTGGAAAATCCGGACGGCGTGTGCGGTGGCATTCGCCATGCAGAGCTGGATCTCGAAGCGCTCCCACCAGGTGAAGTTCGGATCGATCTTTCCGACGATGCCGTCACCCATCGCGTACGGGTTGTACTTGGAGAGCAGCCGGGCCAGAGGCCGGCGGTGAAGTAAACATCCACGCGCCGGTGGGCGTTCCCTGGACCTACTCGCAATCGGCTGCGGGCCGCCCATCCGGGTGTTCCGGTCCCTCCACGCCATCGTCGTGGAACGCTGCGGCGGCCATGTTGATGGCACGCTCACGATTGAAGTGTGATGTAGCCGCGCGCGCCGGGTTCGTAGACCCGTCAGGCAGAGCGTCGAGTTGAGGGGGAAGCTTAAATCTAGAGGTAGGGGAGCATCAGGCGTGCTGCGCTGTCGCGAAGTACCAGCGGAAGCGAGCGAGCGCCAAGTCCGGCCGCGGTAATGCGGCTGCCTTGCCGTGCGACTATCCGCTCGCCGATTGCCCGTGCAAGCACCGGATCATAGACCTCAAGATCGAGTTCGAAATTGAGCCGGAAGCTACGCATGTCCCAATTCGAACTCCCGATCAGCGACCACACGCCATCGACAGTCGCTAGCTTGGAGTGATCGAACGGCGGCGGGTGCGTCCAGATGCAGCAGCCAGCCGCGAGCAGTGGGCCGATCTGAACCCGCGTCGCATAGTCCACGGCTGGATGGTTGCTGCGCTCGGGGAGCACCACGTCAACTTCAGCGCCGCGAAGCGATGCGAGAGCGAGCGCCGTGATGATCCGCTCGTCGGGAAGAAAATACGGCGTCATGATCTTGACGGACGCCCGCGCGCACGCGACGGCCTCCAGTATCATGAACTCGATTTTCTCAACATCCTGATCGGGCCCCGAAGTCACAACACGCGCCACGCAGTTGCCCTCGGATTCGAGAACCGGGAACCAAGCGTCGCGGTCGAGCCGTTGGCCGGTCGCGAAAAGCCAATCGTCGGCGAACGCCTCGATCAACTGCGCAACGACCGGTCCGACGACCATAAAGTGAGTGTCGTATACCGGCTGATCCGGCCGGTCGCCGGTAAGGTTCTCGGCGCCAATGTTCAGCCCGCCCGTAAAAGCGACGCGACCATCAACCGCAAGTATCTTCCTGTGGCTGCGGAGGTTTAGGAACGGCATGCGCCACGGCAGTGGCGAGTGAAGGAACCGGGCGACGGGAACGCCGGCCCGGCGCAGGCGTTGGTACGTGGCCGACCGGATATAGCCACCGCCGAAGCCGTCGATCAGGACGCGGGTATCGACGCCGCGGGCCGCCGCGCGGACCAGCGCGTCGATAAACTCAACGCCGGCGTAATCCGCACGAAATATATAAGTCGCCAGCGCGATGCTTCGTTGTGCAGCGTCGATGGCCGCCACCATGCGGGGGTATGCTTCGTCGCCGTTCCGCAACATCGTGATTGCGTTTCCTCCGGTGGTGAGCCGGCCCGTGATTCGCTGACCGGCGCACACCAGCTGGGCGAGGTTGTCGGTGCGGCCGGTCGGCAGGCCCGCCTGCGCTGGTGGTGAAGCAGGCGCGCAACTGCGCAGGCTCATCGCCCGGCGCCGAACACGGTTGATGCCCAGAAGCAGGTACAGCACGCTACCTAGGATGGGCGCGAGCCAGGCAAGCCCGATCCAGGCAGCGGAGGAGCCTGCATCGCGCTTATGTAGCAGCACATGAACGGTAACGCCGACCGCGAGAATCAGGTGAACAAACGAGACAACGGCCGGGTTGGCCGCAAGCGTCAATGCGGGCATGCGTGCGCCACCTTTTGCGTGGGCGTCCGGGCGCGATGAGCCCGAAGATGATACCCGCATTGACGAGTGTCGCGGGTCAGCCAGCCGCGGGCATTGAACGCGGGAGCGCCACCTTTTCTCCTGACACTCGAGTTCATCGCGATCATCATTATGCCGGCCATATAGGGCGCCGCGGCCTGCACCGTGGGCTCGCCCGGGTTCCAGCCTTGCCTCGAGCCCGCGCCGACCAATACGCTCGCGGCGAGAGTTCCGGACGAGCCTCGACCCCGTGTGTGGGGCAGCGTACAGAGACCAGAGACCAAAGCTGGGAGAGTCGCTGCGAGGTCACTATGAAGCGACACTCGGGGCTGAATGTGGAGCATCACGAATGCCGATGTACACATGCCGGATATATCGGTTATTCGCAAGCACCGCAACCCGCACTTCAGGCACCGCTTCCTTGGGGCCCGCGCCGGATGCCGGCAAGTGCTGCGCACACACCGCTCCTCCCTCACTCAAACTCAGGACACTTCCATGATTCGACCAATACACACTCCCTTCGGCGCCAGCGCCGTTGCCTCAATCTTGCTGCTCGCGACAATGTCGTTCGCGGCCGCGGCAGTAGGCGACGCGGGCGGCACCACGGCAGCGGCGACGCCGGCCAGCGCCGCGACACCCGTCGCAGCAAGCCCGGCAGCGAAGCCGGCTGCCGATCGCGACGAGCAACGCATCAAAGACCTTCATGACCGGCTGAAGATCACACCAGCCCAGGAATCTCTCTGGACCAAGGTCGCAGACACAATGCGCGCCAATGACGAGAAGATCGACACGCTTGCGAAAGCTCGGCACGACCATGCGTCGACGATGACAGCGCTCGAGGACCTCCGTTCATATGGAGAAATAACCGAAGCGCACGCCGCCGGCATACGGGCCTTTGTCCCCGTGTTCTCAAGCCTGTACGACAGCATGAGCGCTGCACAGAAAGCAAATGCTGATAACGTCTTCCGTACTGCCGGTCGCAAGACGGCGAAGAAGGCCACATGAAAGCGTCACTGATTCCGACGGGCGGCGTTGGCACGACGCTCGTAAGCTTGTTACCCGGACCAGTACACACTGGTCGGCGCTACACAATCATAGAGCGGGTGCCGCGCTCGAGGTTGACTGGCTCCATTGTTACAAAGATCGCGGTCGCCCTCGCACTTGCGGCTGGAATCACGGCGATAGTTGCACCGACTGCATTTGCGGACCGCGGGCACGACCGAAGGCACGAACACCGCCGCTACACGGTGTACGCGCCGCCAACGGTCTATTACCCTCAAGTTGCTTCGCCAGGAATCAGCCTGGTCTTTCCAATTCAGATCCGCTGAGCCACGGCTGCGCTCCGTGACTTTTCGGCCAGAGCGACCGGAGAGCTTTCTCCGGTCGCCAACGGTTACCGCCTGACGGATATCTCCGCGAGGTCTCAATGAATCTCAATCTTTCGATTGGCCCGCTTGTTTCACTTATCGCGGGCATCCTCATCCTCGTGATGCCACGACTGCTGAACTACATCGTCGCGATCTACCTGATCGTCATCGGCTTGCTAGGCCTATTCGGCGGCGGCACATTCCATGTGAGATAGCCCTTGCCTTCCGTACGCTGCTGCCGAAGCTGTGAAGACTTGGGCCCAGCATTGCCGGATCTGTGGGATCGGGGATTCAGTCAGGTATCGGGGTAGCACGAGCATGCATGGCGTTCGACACGGGGTAGCCGGATTCCTGGCTGCATTGTTGGTGGCTGCCTGCGGAGGAGGCGGACAGCCCGGTACGAACGTGGTTGCCGGCCCGCCGGCGCGGGGCACGCTGCTGCAAAATCCGCCGGAACTCATGACTACGCTGACCGCGGCGGCCTTACTGGTCGAGCTGAACGCGTTGACCGGGCAGCAGCTGCTCGCGCTCGGCGGCGCGCCGTTGTGTGACATTGCCGTGTACCACATTCAATACGAGACAGTGGGCGGAGCCGATGAACCGACGACTGCGTCCGGAGCCCTGATGGTGCCAGTCACCGGCGGCTCGAATTGCCACGGCGCACGCCCGATAGTCCTGTACGCGCACGGCACCACGACTGACCGCGCGTTCAATATCGCCAATCTGCAGGATTCGCAGAACACGGAGGGACTCTTCCTCGCGGTGTTTTTCGCGGCGCAAGGCTACATCGTCGTGGCTCCCAACTACGCCGGGTACGACACTTCAACGCTGCCCTACCACCCGTATCTAATCGCGGATCAGCAGTCCAAAGACATGATCGACGCGCTGACCGCGGCGCGCACCACGTTGCCCATCGCATCAGCGCTGCAGACCCAGGACAGCGGTCGGCTCTTCATTACGGGGTACTCCCAGGGCGGTTTCGTGGCGATGGCTACGCATCGCGCCATGGAGGCCGCGGGCATGCCGGTCACGGCATCGGCCCCGATGTCGGGGCCGTACGCCCTGGCAGCATTCGTCGACGCAGTGTTTTTTGGGGAGGTCAATCTAAGCGCGCCGGAATCGGCGACGCTGCTGGTTACCGCGTATCAGAAGGTGTACGGCAACATCTACACAAGTACTCTCGATGTCTTCGAAGCCCAGTACGCGACCGGAATAGAGTCCCTGCTGCCGAGCTCGACTCCGCTCTCGGTCCTGTATTCGGAGGGGAAACTCCCCCAATCGGCACTCTTCAGTGCAACTCCTCCATCCCCCGCCTTTGCTGACATCACGCCCCCTGCACTTCCGGTCAATCTGGCACCTGCCTTCGCGCTCGGCTTTGGCACCGACAACCTTGTTTCAAACGGCTATCGGTTGAGCTACCTTGAGGACGCGCAGAGAAGTCCGGATGGTGGCTGGCCGACGACAACTACCGGCGTTCCGGCAGATGCCCCCGGTCTTTCCCTCCGGCAGGCGCTGAAGGTGAATGATCTGCGTGATTGGAGTCCGTTCGCGCCAATCCTGCTGTGTGGGGGTGATTCAGACCCGACCGTCTTCTGGCTCAACACGGCGCTGATGCAGGGTTATTGGGCGGCGCGCATGGTACTGCCCGCATCATCGGGCGTACTGGACGTGGATTCCGCAGCGTTGAGCGGCGACCCGTACGCCAACCTGAAAGCGGAATTCGCGCGCGCCAAACAGCTTGTCGCTGCCGCGGCTGTCGCCCAGGGCGCGACAGACGGCGGGGCCAGTGCGGTCGCGGAGGCCTACCACGCGACGCTGGTGCCGCCGTTCTGCCTGGCCGCGGTCAGGTCGTTCTTCGCGTCTCAATAGCACGCAGGCGGGACGTTCCCGCAGCGGGCGTCACTTGGTGTGATAGCCGGCGGCGGCGCGTTCACCGGTACCGTTCTGTGATCCGCAGGCACACGATGGAAGCACCCGCGCGTGCTGTTTCCCTTCGGTGCCGTGCACCTAACTAGTCGTCGCTGAAAAAGCCGTTTTGCATAGCGATTGAGTCAGGCCAAAGTGGCTGACGCGAGCCCGAAGGCGACTGGATCCAAGTGCGCGCTGGGAGCGGCGGACCAAGAAAGCC
>Ga0181521_10005073_pt1 | contig 14792 bp, 14 predicted proteins | sample PEATcosm2014_Bin_32_FD_119764 | JGI IMG/M metagenome (GOLD analysis project Ga0181521, IMG submission 119764) | Peatland microbial communities from MTU Mesocosm Facility, Houghton, MI, USA - PEATcosm2014_Bin02_60_metaG | ecosystem: Environmental > Terrestrial > Soil > Wetlands > Peat | place...
ATCTGATTTACAAGTGACATCTGCGTGTGGTCGGTGAGTGCGATGGCCGATGTTACAACGGCGAAGCCGACCGCAGATGGTCTACAAACCTGACGCCGAAGAACCACCGACCTAAGAGCGCAGCGGTCAGCGCCAGAACGGGGCTCAAGAAAACCAAGTTGAGGAACTGGAACTCGGCGAAAAACATGACAGCATCGAAATGAATCAGGAATGGGAGCGGCTTTCCCCATTCGTATACGCCGGAGTAGAAGAAATAGGCATTTAGGAATAATAGCGAGAGAAATCCGACGAGGATGCAGCTCGTGTTCCGGCCCTTCGGCCATCCAAGCCGACGAGCCACCACAAATACCAGCAAGAGTGGTAGAGCGAGTCCGATCAGCGTAATCAGTCCTGCTAAACCAGTGTAGTTACCAATCGCAGCCCTTCTGTATGGCCAGTCGGGCGGTCCCGAATATTCGTGATACCCGACGTGCCGCCAAAACGGGTATTCGTAGAGCAGCGTGCTGAGGGATACAACATAGAAGAAAACGACGGTACCTAGCAGCCGCTTTTTACTGATCGCCATGTGCGAATGCCAGTATAACTGCTGGAAGCGGGGTCACTAAACCCAGGAAAAGAACCGTGCGTCTCGCGAGATAACTCCCGCTATAAACCGTGCATCCTAGCGGCTGAGCCGTAGTAAGCTTCTACTTAAATGAGCAGGGCGTTTTGCCCTTGGAGGTGCTGGATGCGCGCGATTTTGACGTTGCTGCTGGTTTCGGGGATGGCGTGGGGACAGGCGGCTGAGACCTCTAAACCGCCCGATGCTCCGACTCCGGCTGCGACTGCAACTCCGGCTCAGGCTGCCGGTGCAAGTCAGGGGAATAGCGCGGCGCAGGCAAACGGGGCCGATCAGACGAAGCAGTTGAGTTCCGCTCCGGCGGGGGCGACGATGGCCGAGGCGCCCGATCCGAATGCGGCGGTAATTCCGGCGGGGTCGAAGATTCCGCTGCTGTTGAAGCAGGCCATCTCGACCAAGAATGCGCGCGAAGGCGACGCGGTGTATGCCGAGACTGCGTTTCCGTTTGTTCTGAACGAGCGCATCCTGGTGCCGGCGGGGACCTACATCCAGGGGAAGATCCAGCATACCGAGCCTGCGGGGCGGTCAAAAAAACGCGCGGAGATTCTGATTCACTTTACTTCAATGATCTATCCGAGCGGGTACACGGTGATGCTGCCGGGGTCGATCGAGAACACGCCGGGGGCTGACGACAAGGGCGTGAAAGACAGCGAAGGAACGATCCAGCAGGATAAGGATACGGGCAAAAGAATTGAAGACGCGGCCAAGGGCGCGGCGGTTGGAGGGACGGTGGGGACTATCGGCGGGGCAGCAGCCGGCGGGCTGAACGGGGCGCGTTACGGGGGCGTTGCCGGAATTGCGGCGGGAGTCGCGTGGGCGTTGCTGAAGCACGGTCCGGAATTGAAGCTGGACGTGGGAACGTCGCTGGAGATGGAGGTTCAGCGCGATATCGTCGTGGATATGAGCCGGGTGCAGGTGGCCAGGGCACAGTAGACTCCGTTTCTGGAATGACTCTTCTAACCCACGTCTCGCAAAACCGGCGAGACGTGGGGCACCCCCTGTTTTCTGCGTGACGCATCAAGCCAAGCAACCTTCTTCCAGCGATTTGCGCGCCGCGTTTTTCCGGGTGCTATACAATCCGCGGTAGGGGCATTCTCGCTCCCGAAGGGAAGGTATCCATGCCGGAAGTATTAGGTGGATTCACCACAATCATCATTGTCATCGTTGTCATTTACATCCTCAGTTCCATCAAGATTCTCGCCGAGTACGAGCGCGGCGTGATTTTCCGGCTGGGGCGGCTGCTGCCTGCAGCGAAAGGGCCGGGAGTGATTCTGGTGTTCGCTCCCATCGACCGCATGGTGCGGGTGTCGCTGCGGCAGGAGGCGCTGGAAGTGCCTCCGCAGGACATCATTACCCGGGACAACGTCACGTTGAAAGTGAACGCTGTGATCTTCTTGCGCGTAATCGAGCCGCGCAAAGCGGTGGTGGAAGTATCAAATTACGTGTACCAGACTTCGCAGTTTGCGCAGACCACGCTGCGGTCGGTGCTGGGCGAGCAGGAACTGGACGAACTGCTGGCGCATCGCGACAAGATCAACCTGCGGCTGCAGAGCATTCTGGACACGCACACGTCGCCGTGGGGCGTGAAAGTCACCAACGTTGAGGTGAAGCAGGTGGACCTGCCGGAGTCCATGCTGCGGGCCATGGCGAAGCAGGCCGAGGCGGAGCGCGAAAAGCGGTCGAAAATCATTCATGCCGAAGGCGAGTTCTCGGCGGCGCAGCGGCTGGTGGACGCGGCGCACCTGTTGTCGAGCGAGCCGGTCAGCGTGCAGCTTCGTTATCTGCAGACTCTGACGGAGATCGGCGTGGAGAAGAATACGACGGTCGTGTTCCCCGTGCCGGTGGACTTTTTCACCGGGATTCAGAAGCTGCTGGCGACACCCGCGGCTCCAGCGACGCCGAAGGGTTAGGAGGGTTTCGGGTTATCTTGCGGACGCAGTCGGGTCCGTTAGGTTGTCGTTGTCATTCCGAGCGGAGCGAGGAATCTGCTTCTGGCCGCGCATGAAAAGCAGGTTTCTCGCGCCGCGACGCTCGAAATGACAAGGATTTATTTGGCGTCGTTGCGCCGCCGAATTGGGATGTGAACTATGACTTCGTCGGAAGATACTGAAATCACACTGGGAACGGGCAAGCTGCTGGGGTTGTTCTTTTTCCTGGTCGGGATTTGCGCATTGTTTTTCGCGCTGGGCTACTCGCTGGGACGCAAGTCGGAACCGTCGATCGCCAATGCCAGCACAGCCGCAGTGCCGCAACCGGCTCCGGCTGCGAGCAAGGCGAGTTCGTCCCCGGCGGCAGGGCCGCCCATGACGTTCTACAGATCGGTGGAGCAGAAGGATGCGAACGCCGAGCTGACGCCGGCGACCGAAGCGAAGCCGGAAACGACATCGCAGCCGGCGAATGCGAGTCCGACTCCGACGCAAACGCCGCCCGCAAACCCCGGCGACTCGACGACAACCTTGCCGACCGGCGGATATTTTGTGCAGGTGGCCGCGGTCAGTAAACAGGAAGACGCCGACGCGCTGGTGGACGCGCTGAAGAAGAAGGACTATCCGGCCTTTGTGGCGGCGCAGTCGGTGAACGACAAGTTCTTCCGCGTGCAGGTTGGCCCGTACTCCGACGTCAAGGACGCCGAGGCGATGCGGACGCGGCTGATTGGGGACGGGTATAGCCCGATTCTGAAGAAGTAAGCTGGGCCAGCGGATCTGGGATTGCCAGTCAGGACGGATAACCGTCGAGCTGCGCTCGACTGGACAGCAGAGGGCGCCTGTCCCCACATGGAGTTATCCCACATCAGGACTTTCCGCACATTGACAGCCATCAATTTTCGCGCTATTCCTAGTCCAACATGTCCGTCGAAGACCCATCGCTTGACCGGGCACTGCATGCGATTGCTGATCCGACGCGGCGACGCATCCTGCGGGCTCTGAAAGAAGGAATGGCGGCTGCCAAAGCCGCCGGAAAAGGCGCCGGAACCCGGGCATGCCTGTGCGCGGGAGAAATTGAGCAGCGGGTGCAGCTTTCCCAGCCGACGATTTCTCATCACATGGCCATTCTGACAAAAGCGGGGCTGGTGGAGGCGACTAAACAGGGGCAGTGGCGCTGGTACCGGCGCAACGAGAAAGCGATCCGGCAGATGGTCAAGAGGCTGCGGGGGAAGCTGTAGGGGGCGGCGGAAGTCAGAAGTTAGAAGTAAGAAGTAAGAATGCAGAATTAGGATTGGAGAATTAAGATTGCAGATTTTAGATTGCAGATTGTATCCCTAGGCGACGTTCAGCAGGCTTGCCTTCGGAAATCTAGACCGTTTTCGGCCACGGCAAAGACGCTTGTCATCCCGAGCGTAGCGAGGGATCCAGGTTCTAGCTTGTACCACCGGCATCGCCGCCGCAGGCAAACCCCCAGATCCCTCGCTGCGCTCGGGATGACAGTTCGTAATGGGCTACAGTAGTTCCGAAAATGCTCTGACTTCCGCAATCTGCAATGAACCGCACATCGCCCCGCACTCCCATTCTTCACGGCGTTCCCATCGCCCACTTCTCCAAGTCTCCGGTGGAGCGAAGCAGGCCGAGTTGCGCGCGCTGCAGGTCGAAGGTGACGTCCTGCAAAGCGATGAAGCGCTCGCTGGCCTGGGAGCGGGCTTCGTCGAGATCGTGGAGGTTGGCAGTGCCGGCGTCCATGCGGGTCTGGACAGCGGTCAGAGTTTTCTGAGCGATTTCATACTCCAGTTGGGCGACATCGCGGGCGGCCTGCAAATCGGCGACAGAACGCTGCCAGCGCAACGTCTCTTCCGACACCTGGTTCCGGGCAGCCTCGGCCTGCTTGGTGGCTTTCAGGGCGTCGGCATCGGCGGCCTGAGCGCGAGCTCGTTGCGCCGGGCTGAAAAAAGGAAAACGGATGGAAACCCCGATGGTGGCGTTGTTCTGATGGAAGCCGCCGGTTGGGCACAGGAACGTCCCGAGCGATATGGTACAGGGCTTCTCCGGAATGTAGTAGTTCTGGAAGTTGTTGAACGTGGAGAGCAAAGCGTATTGCGCGGCGAAGTCAAAGGTGGGCCAGAAGGCGCGGTGCTCTCCCTCCGCGCGCACGTATTGGGCGCGGGCATGCTCGACGGCGGCCTGTACGGCTGGATTCGCGTCCGGGGCGCGAGTGGAAGCAGATGAGTCCTGGGCCAGGGCGGGAAAATCGGGGAGTCCATCCGGCTCGGTCTGGATGCCGGCATCGGGAAGGCCGGTGAGCTGGGAAAGATGTTTGCGAAGCACGTCGGCTGAGCCTTGCGCTTCGACGACGCGTTGGTGGATGCGCGCGGCCGACAGACGAGCCCGGTCTCCATCGAGTTCACTATCCACGCCTTCTTTCACGCGCTCGGCGACGGCGGCTTGCATCTTGCCGGTGTCGGCTTCGGTTTCCTGCAGGCGGGAGAGGCGCTGTTCCCACTTGGCGAGTTCGGCGTAGCTCAGGACCGCGTCCTGGATAATCTGGTTGCGCTGGTCTTTGTTCTTGAGCGCAGCGACAGAGGATTCGATTTTGGCAGCGCGAACGAAATCGAGCAAAGACGCGTTTAGCAGCGCGGACTGAGTGTTGACGTTGAACAGGGACGGAGCAGAACCTTCAAGGCCGAGAGGGAAACCGTAGGAATATCCGATCCCGGCTCCGGTGGAGATCTGAGGGATGTAATTGTTACGCAGTTCGCGATAGCCGGCGACGGCGCGCTGCTCGTCCGCGGCGGCAATGCCGGCCCCAGTGGCGTGAGCCAGGGCGAGCTCGACGACGCGTTTGAGGGGGACCGGTTCGGCCAGCAGAGAAGAGGGAAGTAAAAGGACTGTCAGAATCCATTTCGCGCGGTGCGCACCACGGTGGGGGTTTTTCATTGCGTCCCTTCCAAAGTGATCTGGAAATGATTTTGTGAACAATTCGATGTCCGATCGATTCTAAATGCGAAGATGGGAGGACGAGTAAAATCCACACTTCTCGCAGAACCGGCGAGAAGTGTGGCACCTGCCTCAGCCCAAAACAAAATCCCCACCCTAACGTCGCAAACAGCGCGACGTTAGGATGGGCCGCCCACTGCAACGTCAGGATCGGTCACCTGTAAAGCCTAAGGCCGCATCAAGGCTCGACTCGTTTCAAATCCTCCTGGGCGTGCGCGTAGGAGTGAGCGAGGGCCAGAGCGGCGCGGTATTCGGCGGCAGCGGCCTGGCGGTCTCCTTGCTTTTCCAGCAACTGGCCCAGCAGATCATGGGCCTTGAAAGCCGGGCCTTCTTCGACCGGAGACGAAAGATAACGGCGCAGCAGGCGCACGGCGAGGGGAAAGTCGCGGCCAGCCCGCAGCAGCACGCTTGCGCCGTCCCGCAAGGCTTCGCGCTGTTCGACTGGAACCGATTCGAGTTTATTCAGCACTTGCTCCATCTCGTCCAAGCGGCCGTTGTGAAAAAAAAGACCAGCGAGGTCCACCCAGGCGCGGCCCAGAGACTGATTGGCGATGATGGCGGCACGATATTCGCGTTCCGCCGAAGCGATGTCGTGGTTTTTCGCAGCAATGCGGGCGGCAATCCAATGCGCCAAAGCGGGATTGAGAGGCGCGATGGCGTCGGCCTGGGCGCGGGCCTTATCCTCGCCGCCGCCGATAATGCCCGGAGCTTCGAGATAGAACTCAGCCAGATCGGTGCGAGCTTCCCAGCTTCTGGGGTCTAACTCGACCGCGCGCTCAAAGGCGGTGCGAACCTTTTTCGCCAGGACGGTGGCGGACAAAACTCCCGCGTGGTCGGCCTTCTCGCCGTAGGCACGGCCCAGCCAGAGCTGATACAGGCTGTTGCGCGGATCGAGGTCGCGCGCGCGCTCGCAGGCAGTAATGCCGCGGTCCCAGTCTTCCAGCATGAAGTAGGCGCGGCAGAGCAGGTTGTAGGATTCGGCGTCGTTGCTGGAATGCTGGACCTGCTGCTGCAAGGTCTGAATGGCGTCGTCGACGCGGCCGGCGGCAAGCAATTCCTTGAGAGGAGACGCAGAAGCGGGCGCACACAGGAGGGCGAGAGCCAGCAGCGAAAACCAGAACGGCTTCATCCGGGAACGAGTTTTCAGTGGCACCGCAGACGTCATGACTCAGGGCACCACTTTGACCGCAGCGCCATCGAAGAGCGGCTTGGACTCTTCGGCCGAGAGAGCGACCTGGGCTCCCTCGGCAAGGCCGGCGGTAATCTCGACGCGGGTGAGATTCTGCAGAGAGATCTCAACCGGCTGACGCTTGAGGTGGCCGTTCACGATGCGGTAGACGAAGATCTTGCTGTCGTCGGAGTGGAGGGCGTCGCGCTGCAGGGTCAGGACGTTGTCGTGTTCAGCAGCTACGATCGTGACCCCGACATTGACGCTGGGCAGCAAGCGAAGATCGTGGTTATCAACAGTGCAGGTCGTCTCCCCGACATTCCTGGAGAGGTGCAGCTTGACGGTGGCGGGAACGGTGCTGACCGTGCCGTTCCAGATGCGGCCGGGGACAGCGTCCCAGGTGACTTCGACCTTCTGTCCGGTCTGGAGGCGCCCGATATCAGGTTCGTCCACGTAGGCGCGCACCAGCAGGTGGGACAGATCGGCTTCCTGCAGGAGCAGGTCACCAGTCTGGACGAAGGCTCCTGCTTTGACGGGAAGGGAATAGACGATGCCGTCGAAAGGTGCGCGCACGCTGGATTTGGTGAGAGCGTCTTCAGCGGCATCGTAGGCCGCTTGCGCTTCCATTGCCTGGGACTGGATCTTGGCGACTTCGGGCGGGGAGTAGCGGTCTTTCTTCTTCTTTTCCGCCAGAGTGAGATCCGCCTGGGCACGCCGCAGAGTATCTTCGGCCACGTGGACTTCGCCGGGCGAGGCTGCGCCTTCCTGCTGCAGTTTGCGGAGGGCATCGAGATTGGCCTGAGCCGCGTCGCGTGCGCTGCGAGCCTTGACCAGTTGAGCGTTCAGGGTGAGCACTTCTTCCTGCGTACCGCCGGTCTTGAGTTCGGATTGATCGGCCTGCGCGGCTTTGATCTGGGATTGCGCCTTGGCCGCCTGGGAGCGAATGTCGGCGTCGTCGAGCTGCAGCAGCAGCTGGCCCTTGCGGACGTGGTCGCCTTCCTTCACCAGCACGCGCTTCACCGTGGTCGCGATGGGAGCGTGCGCCTCGAAATTCTGAATGGGTTCAATCTTGCCGTTGGTGGAAACCAGGCTGCGAATCGGACCGCGCTCGACGCTAGTGGCATATACCTTCAGCGGAGCGGTGTGAAACCAGGAATAGAGCAGGGCCAGAACCAGCAGAGCAAGGACGGGCCAAGCCCATCGCCGGCGGGACGTTGTATTCGAATTGTTGGTCGAGGCCAACCTGTTGTCTTTCAGGGTGCGGCAGGAATAACTGTAAGCAGTAATTTACCACTGCCAGGGCCGCGGCAGGTACAGGATGCAGCGCCAGCAATGGTATCTGATTGGATGCGGGGAGCGTGCCTTCGGCTGCATGGCGGGCAGACGCTACAATAGCGGCATGGCTAAATCGCCTCGCTATACGCCTGAGCACGCAGCTGCGGGTCTGGATGCGAAGTTTCCGGAGATTGAGACCTGGCCCAACCAGTTTCCGGGTTACGAAATCGTGGTGGACGATCCGGAATTCACGTCGGTGTGTCCGAAAACCGGGCTGCCGGACTTTGGAGTGCTGACGATCCGTTACATGCCCGATAAGAAATGCCTGGAGCTGAAGTCACTGAAGGAGTATCTGCAGACGTACAGAAACCTGGGGATTTTTCAGGAGAACGTGGTCAACCGGGTGCTGGAGGATGTGGTGAAGTGGGCCCAGCCGGTGTGGGCGGAAGTGAAAGGCGAGTTCCGGCCGCGGGGAGGGATTTCGACGACGATCGTGGCGAAGTGGCCGCGGCCGAAGAGCGGACCTCAGACCTCGGACTTCGGACCATAAGAATTCTGAGTCTTCTTCAGTCTTCGTTGGCCAGCCTCGACGTACTGACTGAGGTCCGAGGTCCGAGGCCTGAGGTCCGCACCGTGTTATATTCACTCGATCTGTGAGCCAGTCCGAACTCCAACCGCGCACGGCGCTGATCGTCCTGACGGCGCTCAACCTGCTCAATTATGTGGACCGCAACGTGCTGTTTGCGGTGCAGCCGCTGGTGCAGGATGAATTTCACCTGACCAACACTCAGGTTGGTTATCTGACCAGCGCGTTTCTGGGCTTTTACATGCTTGCGGCGCCATTTGTGGGGCCGCTGGCGGACCGCTACTCGCGCAAGCTGATCATCGTGCTGGGAGCGCTGTTCTGGAGCGGGCTCACGCTGCTCACGGCAGTGACGCACAACTACACGGAATTGCTGATCCGACACACGCTGGTGGGCGTGGGCGAGGCGACATTTGTCACGATCGCGCCGACGTTTGTGGCCGACCTGTTTGCCGAGAAGGTGCGGGGACGGATTCTCGGCGTGTTCTATCTGGCGATTCCCGTGGGGTCGGCGGCGGGATACCTGCTGGGCGGGTATCTGGCTCCGCATTATGGATGGAGATTCCCATTTTACATTGCGGCGGCTCCGGGGTTCCTGCTGGCCATCGCGGTTTTGTTTTTGAAGGAGCCGGAACGCGGACAATTTGATTCAACGAAAGACGTTGCCGAGGGAGACCTGCTGCCGGAAGGTTTCAAGGGTCGCTTGCTGCAGGCGGTATTCCTCCGCGTCTTCCTGTACTTGAAGACGCTCTGGCATCTGATTCTCGCTCTGTCCCGCAATCCTGCATTCTTGACCGCGACGCTGGGCATGGCAGCAATGACGTTTTCCCTGGGCGGAATTCAGGTGTGGATGCCGAAATTTCTGTTCAGCGAGCGCGGCTACACGCTGGAGGCGGCAAACTTTGCGTTCGGCATCATCATTGTGGTGGATGGCATCGTCGCGGCGCTGGCGGGGGGATGGCTGGGCGATTATCTGCTGCCGCGGATGAGAAGTTCTTATTATCTGGTCTCGGCGGCGAGCATGCTGCTGGGCATACCGGTCATGATCGTGGCGCTGTTTGCTAAAGGTCCGGCGATGATGCCGGCAATTGGGGTCGCGGCGTTTTTCCTCCTGCTTAATACCGCTCCGTTGAACGCGGCAGTGATCAACTCGGTGGGGGCGCACGTTCGGGCGACGGCGCTGGCGGTGAATATTTTCATCATCCATATTCTGGGCGACGTGCCTTCGCCGACGATGATGGGATGGGTGGCCGACAGACGTTCGTTGCAAGCGGCATTTATTCTGCCGGTGATTGCGATGGGGATTTCTTCTGCCATACTGTTCTATGGGATGAAGTTCGCGCCCGCGGTCGCGGTGGACGGCGCGCCGGCAGGGACTGAATAGGGCGCGGTGGTATCGACCACGTCAAAACACTTAAACCGCAAAGCACGCGAAGAAATGCCGCAAAGGGCGCAAAGAACATCAGAGCTGCGTTCTTGATTTCATCGGGTTCCCGAACAGGATGGCTTACTTCTACTGGATTGCTGGAATCGTTCTGGCGCTGGCGTGGTTTTCGCGCATTGTGGACGCGGCCCTGGGTATGCCCAGCGTGGCGGACGTTTCGCGTCCGGAGTGGGATCGCAACCCGGTTTCGCCGGCGGGGAATCCGCGCGTTTCCATCATTACTCCGGCCCGCAACGAAGAAGATTCTATTGAGCAGGCGCTGAACACTCTGCTGGCGCTCGACTACGACAATTATGAAGTGATCGCGGTGAATGACCGGTCTACGGACCGAACGGGCGAGATCTTAGACTCGATGGAACAAGATCCCCACTTCTCGCAGACGACGCGAGAAATGGGGCACCCAAATCCAGACTTCCGCGTGGTGCATCACCGCGAATTGCCGGCGGGCTGGCTGGGGAAGGCGCATGCGATGTGGACGGCGGCGAATCAGGCGACGGGAGAATGGCTGCTCTTCACCGATGCCGACGTGCTGTTCAAGCCGGAGTCGTTGCGGCGGGCGCTGGCTTATGCCGAGGCCGAGCGCGCGGATCACGTGGTGCTGTTTCCGCAGATGATCATGAAGCGGCCGGGCGAGTACATGATGATCGCGTTTTTCCAGACCATGTTCACGTTCGGGCACCGGCCCTGGAAGGTTGCCGATCCCACGACCGACGATCATATGGGCGTGGGCGCGTTCAATCTGGTGCGGCGCAGCGTCTATGAGGCCGTGGGGACGTATGAAACGCTGCGCATGGAAGTGCTCGACGACATGAAGCTGGGCAAGATAGTGAAGAAGGCGGGCTTTGCCCAGCGCAATGTGTTTGGCGGAGATTTGATTTCGATCCGCTGGGCGCACGGGGCGATGGGTATCGTCAATAACCTGACCAAGAATTTCTTTGCGGTGCTGTCGTTTCAGTGGTGGCGCACGGTGATTTCGGCGTTGGGGCTGGCGTTCGTGAATTGGGGGCCATTTTTCGGCGTGGCGCTGGCGCACGGATGGGCGCGGGTGCCTTATGCGGTGGCGCTGGGGTCCATGTTCCTGATTTATTTCGGGATGTCGCGGCGGTCGTCAATACCGCCCTATTACTTCCTGCTGCATCCGGTGAGCACGGCGCTGTTCATTTACACGCTGCTGCGCTCGATGACGCTGACGCTGTGGAATGACGGGATTGAGTGGAGGGGGACGAAGTATCCGCTGGAAGAGCTGAGGAAGGGGATGGTGTGAGCGTCTAAATTGGCGCTAGGGTGTTTCCTATTTCGCTTTGGACTTTCCCCGCTGACGGACCGATTTGATGGCGTCAGCGGCGCTTTTGAACTCGGGAGTGTTTTTCTTGAAGGTTGATAACTCCTCTTTGCCGTACCGGAGATTCAGTTCTGCTTCGAGGTAAGAGCGGTGAGTGAAGTTTTGGGTGTGATGACTCCAGAACAGACGCTTATCGCGATCGGCACGGTTTCTCGCAATGGCCCTCCACACCTCCGGAGCCTCACGCGGATCGTATCCTGCCGCAAACATGTATGCGAGGCCTGCACGGTCGGCCTGAGTCTCCAGTTGGCGCGAAAAATCGTTCAGCACCCGTCGCTCGGCAATCGTCGTACCGAGGGAAGCCGCGCCGTAGGTGAACATGCTGGCTGCGGCGCCCGCAAGACTGATTGTCACGCGCTCACCGCGGCGATACCTGTAAGCGCGCCATGCCTGTTTCTCTACCGCTCGCGCCATTTCGTGCGACAACATGAAAGCGAGTTGCGCTTCATTGTCGAGAACATCAAACACGTGCGCGCTGACCACGACGATCCCGTTGGGATAAGCGCCCGCCACCATGGTATCGGTGTCGATCAAGAAAAATCTGAACTGGATTTTCAACGGGTCGCTGTCCGAAAGCTCCCGCTGGTACGGAGGTACCAGCCTCATCCCGATTTTCGTGAGGTATTCCTGGGCCTCGGGACAGGGAAACATGTCTCGTTCCGTCTCATCTATCGTCAGTTTGCCTGCACCGGTTTGCGAATCGGAGTAATCGAGGCGAGCCGCTAGCTGTTTCCATGCCCTTGCTTCATCCGCGTCAACCGTGTCCTGCTCGAACTCGATTCTCTTGGTCAGAATGGAGTCGTCGGGTTGACGCGCTCCGGCATAGTGCGCGAATGTGTCCAGCCCAATTTCTTCGGGCGAGAGCGGGACGTTCTCGTCGGAGGCTTCATTCACACTCCGCTGTTGGCGTCCCGTTTTGCTGCGCTTGGCGGTGATCACCGTGTCGGGCGTGACGGTAAGGATTTCTCCGTCGGCAACCAGGGTTCCGGACCACCCGCGGGCGTCTCTCTTAAGGGATGCTTTGTTCTCAACCAGGCCGCTGCCAGCCACGTTTTCATCGTCCGATAAAACCTTGATCTCCTGCGCCTTCACCTCACCGGTGGCCCGGTTGTAATCTCCCTTCACTTCGAGCTCAAGTCCGATCCTGAGACTGACAGGTTTGCCCGGCTCAACTCGCGATTTGCCGTTCTTTTCTCCTAACGATGTCTCATCGCTGATTTTGTAGTCATCGATCTCAAAACTGGTAGACGAATGCACAGCCGTCACAAAGCCCTGAAGCTTGATCTGGTTTGCCAGGCAGAGACTGGACAGCAAAAACGTGAAAACGGCAATCAACAATGAGTGGCGCATTCGACCCTTGTGTAACACAAGTCTGCGACGTTTTTTGCGCAAGCTCAAAATCATAGACCGACCCTGGAACAAATCAAGTGAGCAGGTCACACTGGGACGAAAGGGGAAGTATCCGCTGGAGGAGCTGCGCGACGGAATGGTTTAGGCAGCGACAGCGGTCGAATGCGCGGGATCGGGCTGCGATGCTGTGCGTCGAGCCGCGATTACGAGAAGAATGATCAAGGCTGCAGCAAATATGGCGTTGCCAATCCGAAAGCCAATTCCCGCATTCCCGACTACAGGATGCTGAGTGAATGCACGCCACGCATAGGCCAGCGCGGCGCCGCCGGCCAGAGCCAGCCGATGCTGAGCCTTCCAGCCTTCGCGGTGGCTTAGGACCGACACCACCGCGATCATCGTCAGGTCCAAAAGGAAGTAGAAGCCGACGGCAAACCATCCCCACACGTTGGGGAATACCAGGAATATCGAACCCGCAACCAGGCCAGCCGCGCCGACGAGCCATGGGCTGGGGGTCCAGGCGGAAGTGCGGGGCGCCGATCTGACTGGCAGACGAAAGGCGGCAAGAATCACAACCACGCACACGACCGCGGACCATGCGAACTGCGCTTTGGAAGCTACAAAATGATCGTGCTTGATCTCAAAGCGCGTCGATGCGACCGCGGCCAGGACAAATAAAATGCCGGTGACGGTGAGGCCGATTCCTCTCAACCACGGAGTTGTGGCTCGGTCAGGAACCAGCGCCTCGACCAACGCGATGGAAACCGAGATACTCCACACGGTGTGCAGCGTGAGCACGAAGATCGTCCACCAGGCTCCGATTCCGAGCGCGGGGATATAGGCCGGCTGCAGCAGATGTAGATTGAGACGCAGATAGTTGGGATTGAACAGAGTCTGGGTGGTGAAAGCCTCTTCAAAAACGCCATAGGCAAACGCCAGCACGAAAATCGTGGGCCATCCCCGGCCGGTTCGGCGCACGACTTCGCGGATGAGCAGTGCTCCGCCACCGTACATAGGCGCCAGGATTACCAGAGCGCCCAGCATTTTGATGGGCAGATCACCCAGCAGATATTCCGCTACGAGCGGAGCGATGAAGAACAGGCCGATTGCTGGCGCCACACGGCTGATTCCTGAATTCGACATTCCACTTATTATATAAACTCTGTCGAATCGGCTGTGCAACCGGGCTCCGGGAGCCATCCCTGACGCTAGTCCGGTGGCTCGTCGCTTTCAACGTCGTAGGTTGCGGTGGGGTTGGGCGTGGGCTTGGCCTTCGCCGGTTTCTTGGTGGGGCGTGGAGAGGAACGAAGTGCCGGGTCGTCAAAGAGGGTCTTCCTTAGCCGCTGCTGAATGGTTTGAATCCTGAAAAGGCGAAAGGCCATCTTGTTTAGATGAGTGGGTCTGCCCTGCCTTCCTTTTGTAATCTGTGTGCTGTGTCGCGGGCACTGTTCTGACAACGATAGATTCTCAATTCAAAAAGGAGAGGTCGAATGAAGATTGTTGGGGCGATTGCACGGTATCTGCTGGGTCTGATGTTTCTGGTGCTCGGACTGAACATGTTCCTGAACTTCATTCCCTCAGGACCCCTGCCGACGGGGCAAGCCGGGGTGTTTTTCGGGGTGCTGTTTGCCACGCACTATATGTATGCCGTTGGGGCGGTGATGGTGGTTTCGGGGATTCTGTTCCTGCTCAACCGCTTTGTGGCGTTGGGGCTGACGCTGCTGGGTCCGGTACTGGTGAATATCCTGCTGTTCCACCTGTTCATGTTGCCGAAGGCGATCGGGATGGGCATCTTTGCGACGCTGTTGTGGGCACTGGTGGCGTGGCAGCACAAGGCGGCGTTTGCGGGGATCTTCAAGGCCAAGCTGGAGTAGTGAATCGCAGAACGCCCGGTAAGGGGATGATGGTGGCGGAGAAATGCCCGCGCGCAGATTAGCCAATATTCAACTATTGTCAGCAGGCGATTGCGCTCATCCTATGAGAAAGGATGTCAAGCGAAAACACTTGTCCACTCCTCTCCGTGAGACCTCGATCGGTGCTTGCATCCAGGCCCCTTCTTCTTGGTGGAGAGGATTTGGTTTTAACGCCA
>Ga0181521_10005079_pt1 | contig 14780 bp, 10 predicted proteins | sample PEATcosm2014_Bin_32_FD_119764 | JGI IMG/M metagenome (GOLD analysis project Ga0181521, IMG submission 119764) | Peatland microbial communities from MTU Mesocosm Facility, Houghton, MI, USA - PEATcosm2014_Bin02_60_metaG | ecosystem: Environmental > Terrestrial > Soil > Wetlands > Peat | place...
CTCGCCCAGCAGCAGCGGCAGTTGCTTCATCACCCTCCAGACCAGCACCTCCGGATCGTAGAGCATCTCGGCAGGCAACTCCGGCAGCACCGCCCGGAAGGCGGCGTAGCTGATCGCGCGAGGGAAAGGGCAATCGCAGTTGCTGCAGATTCCGTGCTGCTGAGCCAGCTGGAGTTTGAGCCAGCGGGCCATGCCCTGGCTCTGCACCACCACCAACTCGGGTGCGAGCACCGAGCGCAGGGGCTCCTGGATGGATTGCGCCAGGCTCTGAGCCAGGGCTTCCAAACGGTTGCTGGTGTGCAGGCTTAACATTCAGTTTAGGGCCTGGTGAGGATGAGACTGTGTATCTGGCCGGTCAAGATGGTCCCCCTAATTAAACATGAATCGGCGGCGCACCAGCTCCTGCTGCTTGGTTGCCTTCTTGGTGCTCGATCCGGACTTGCCCTTTTTATCGCGCTCGACCGCCGCCAGCGCCTTGGCCGGGGATGTCCCTGCATAAATCACCGACATAATGGCCGGCAGGAACCGGTCCATGCAGGCCAGGTTGAACATCACCACGTTGTTCAGGAGCCCCGGGTCGAGAGCGCCTTGCGCGAAGGGCAGCGAGATCTTGAAATGAATTCGGCCGGAGTCATAATCCATCTCGAAACACCCCACCATCATCCCAAAGTTGATGCGGGTGAGCAGTTCGGCACACGACACCCGCCTTTGGGCGGGGCATTTCTGAGGGAAAAAGGAGAGCATCAGGAAGGCAGGGTCGTCCTCCGATGCGCCTGCCATCACTTGCCAGTCGCCGTTTTCGCCCTGAATGCCCGTGCGCACGAGATCGTTTTCTTCGTCGACCTCGAATTTCCAATCTTTAGCCCGAAATAGCTCAACAACCTGTTCCAAAGCTTCTGCCATATAGATTTCCTTTCCTGAAGGGACCCGCCCAATCCGGCACTATCCCAAAATCCGCGCTCACCATCGCACGAAGGGTATGACAACCGCTGACACACCTTCGAAAAAGGCCCAAGAAGTTTTCGGAGCCGCTCGTTGCTGGCGGAGGCCTTGCCGGCTGCCATAGAGTCGGCGAATTCGAATTCCATTCCAACCCAAAACGTTTCACCACCGGCGCCTTTCGCTGAAGCTCAAAAGCCGGGGTTAAAGGAAATTCCTGGCGGGTTTGTTCGACAGGAACAGGGTGTGACTGCGGTTGTCATACCCGCTCCGACAGTTTGGGCGCATGAAAATCAGGCATTTATTTCCGGACATCGGCAACGACGGCGAAGTGATTGCATATTTCGGCGATGCGCGACTCGTCAAAACGCTCGACTGCAAATACGAACTGCGTGGCGGCTCAAGCACGGATCGAGCTTCAGCGCAGGAGTGGATATCGATGTTCATGCATGAGGCAGTCCTTGTGGTTCCAGGCAGGGGAGAATCGACGATGCCCAGGAAATGAGGGCGAGCATTTTCCCGTCAGCTCTGCTAGAAGAGGTCCATGGCGAAATGGGTCTACAACCGGCCGTTGGACTGCTGCGACGAAACGGAACTGCGCGTGGCGAAGCTCTTGGCCCGGCTGCCTGACGAGTGGATTGTCCGCTGGGGTTACTATTACGAAAGAGATCGAGAAGGTGACTTTCTGATCTTGGGCCCCCACGGAGGCCTGCTGGTGCTTGAGGTCAAAGGAGGCCAGATCCGAAGGCTGGGCTCTACGGGATGCTGGGAGGGAGAGGCACGGGACCATCCGGTGGCACAACTCTGCGCCGAATGGCGCGCTGTAATCGACCAGATGAACGCGGTCGCCCGCGGGCGAAACTACCCGTTCGTGGCCAAGGCGCTGGGTTTGCCCGATGTGCTGCTGCCGGCTGGAGCCACCTCTTATAAAACGATTGACTGCAGTTGATTCTCGACGGGAACGACTTGGCGGACCTCCCAAAATCCTGGCTGCGCCTATTCCAGGGACATAACCAGAGGGTCGGCGCCCCCTCGCGGGAGGTCTTTCTCCAGGCTTATGGCCAGGATGTCACGCCCCGGTCCATCCAGCATTTCATTTCAGAAACCGACCGGATCCTGCTCCGGCATGCCAGCCAGGAGTTCGAGCTCCTGGAGATGCTCCGCGACAATCGCCAAATCCTGGTGCAAGGAGGGCCGGGCACGGGCAAGACCTGGCTGGCCTTCGAGCAGGCGTACCGGCTCGCCGAAGCGGGCAAAGGGAGCCAAGTGCTGCTGCTTTGCTATAACCTTGCGCTGGCACGCACACTGAATGAGATGGTCTCCAAACGCAAAGCCAGACGCGGGCATATCACGGTTCGCAGTTGGGAAACCTTGGGCAAGGAGTTGTTTGGCTGGGCAAGAACACCCTGGAAAGAGCCGAGTGATAATGAGGAACGCCGGCGATATTTTACGGAGACCGTGCCGGCGACGATGCTGCGGATTGTGCGGGAGAAGAAGTTCTGCCCTCGATTCGACGGCCTGGTGGTTGATGAAGGACAGGACCATGACACGACCTTGGCCGGAACGTCTCCGGGCGGCGACGGTTGGTGGGATATTTACTGGAAGCTGCTCAACGGAGGGCCCGAGGCACCCATGGCTGTGTTTTATGACCCAGGACAACGCCCGTTGTTCCGAGATCCGGCCGCCTTCGACGTCAAGCGCGTGCGCCGCAACCTTTCTGAGTGCGTCCACGTTCACCTGAGCAATGCTTTGCGTTACACCAGACCCGTATTCTGTTTCCTCAAAGGCTTACAGTCCGAAACCACGGCGCCTTTGGTAAACGAACTGCGCCATCGGGGCCGGCTTCTGGAAGGGCCTGACGTGGAACTCCATCAGGCGCAAGAGGGCAAGGCCGCCTCAAAGGTCGGTGAAATTGTGACGCGCTGGATTGCGGATGGATTTTGCCGGGCTGACGAAATCCTGGTCCTCTCCCCGCATGGCGAGAAATCCCGGAGCGGTCTTGCGGGATGCGAAATGATTGGGGCCTGGAAGCTGGCCGATTACGAGCAAAAGCAGCCGGGCCAGGTTTCGTTCTTATCGGTCAACAAGGCCAAGGGACTGGACTCACTGGCCGTGATTCTCATCGACCTCAAACCTTTTCCCGGCCTGGGCGACGAGCAGGACCGGATGGACTATTTCATGGGGGCCAGTCGTGCCCGCCAGCTTCTGGCGGTGGTGCATTGCGACCGGCAGACTTGACCTCGCGCGCAGATGGGAGGGGAGATGAAATTCGCTGCTGTCGAATGATGCGGGCATCATTGCTCAAAGGGCCGCCGTTTCAAACTCACAATTGCGAATTCGGAAGAGCTTGTGTTCTGGCCGCAGCAGGCGAACCAGTTCCTCATGACAAGTGAAGAACAGGATCTGCTGACCGACGCGGCAGCACTCCCCGAGGAGTTCGAAGGTTTTCGCCATGCGTTCCGTGTCAAAGTTGACCGCCACGTCATCCATCAGCAGGGGCAGCCCCACGCGCTGTTGCTGCTGATAGTGCCGGATATAGCCCAAACGGATACAGAGGTAGAGCTGCTCGAGGGTGCCGCGGCTCAGGCTCTCCAGAGACAGCATGGGCCCGGTTTGCGGCACGATTGTCAGGTCAGTCGAATCGAGCGGGATCGTAATCCGCTCATAACGACCGCCCGAGATGAGGCGGAACAATCGGCTGGCCTCCTCGATCGCCGGCGATTGGTTTTCGCGCTCGAATTTCTCCCGGGTTTGCTCGAGCAACTCCCGCGCGGTCGCCACCTTCAGCCAGTCCAGAACACCTTCCCGGAGCTGTTCCCGTAGCGACTCGGCCTCGAGCTGGAGGCTCGCGACCTCATCCGATTTCAACTGGCCGTCGATTTCAATTTCCAATTGCCTGATGTCCTGCAGACCTTGGTCGCGCTCGCCGTGCAGACCGGTTCTTTCCGTTTCGCGGCTGGATTTTTTTGCCTCCCAATCCGGGCGGTGGCCAGAATCCCAAGCTTCCTGGAGTTCAGCCGGTGGGCCACTCTGGCCGAAAATGACCTTCAAGCCGGTGTCCTTTGCGTTAATCGATTGGCTGAGCTCATGGTATCTTTTTGATCGCTCGCTCAGTGCCCCGAAACCTTGTTCACTGGCCGCACCGATCTGGCGGAGGAACTCGTCACATTTTCCTCGTTTGGCTTTGGCGATTTTTCCCGCATCCTTCAAGTCCTTCTTCGCCTTCGCCAAATCTTCAAGTCGCCCTCGACGATGCTCCGACTGCTGGCTTTCGTCCACAACCCGCTGCCGGAGTTGCTCGAATGCGGCGAGTAATTTCGCAGATTCATCTTCGGCGGGCCAGTTTGCCTGCTGCAGGCAAGGCCGCAGCCGTTTCAAGTAAGCATTGGAGATGTCGCGCTGCCCGTTCGCTGTTGCCGTAAGTTTGTGCAGATCATCCAAAACCTGCCGAGCCTGTTTGACTTTGCTGAAAACAGCGAGCGCAGTTTCAGACTGAATGGTCTCTGGCAGGCGCCGATTGCGGAGGAAATCAGTCCACGCCTGTGAGGCGCTGGAGAAAGAAAGCCTGGCTTCTTTAAGGTCCCGTTTGGCCGTGGTGAAAGCGTCTCTCCTGCCGGCTTTCTTGTTGCGGAGTTCTCCCAGTTCGTTAAGGAGGGTGTTGTGACGGTCTGCTCTGCGCTCCGCGGCGGTAATATTGCCTTCCAACTGAGTGAGATGGTCTTCGGTCATCGGCCAGCCGAAACCATGCTGTGCGGCTTCGGCCTTCATCTCAACGTCTTGTTTCTCGACCGCCTTCTGCGCCTCCTCATGTCGCCGCTGAGCAGCGCTCAGTTCGGGGGCGCCATCAACCGCAGCCTGCACAGGGCGGGAGCCGGGAAGGAGCAGACCGATGCCCGCGAAAAGAGCACCCGCGACCAGACCTAGCGCTGCCGCGACTTGCTGCCCTGCCAGGAAGAGGCCAACGGATGCTAGCACCATTACTGCGCCGCCGATAAACAGCGCCGGGCGCAGCCAGTTAGGCACAATGCCCGCGGCTGGCTCCCGCCGACTCATGAATAATCTGACTTGTGTGAGATGGTCATTGGCGCGCTCACATTCGCCCCGAAGCCCCTCCCGTTTTCGCAAGGCCTCCCGGAATCGGCCCAGCTGAAGTCGCTGTTGCGCGAGTTGCTCGGGCGCAAGGATAGGCCCGGCTCGATTCAGGTCCGCAAGTTGCTTCACCTTCAGAGCGCAGTCTGTTGAGAGGGCTCGGGCTTCACGCGCAAGGTTCGCCGCGGTGGTTCGGGTACCCCCCACCAGGTTACGAGCCTCTTGGACCGCATTGGCAAGCCTGCGGGCATCGTCTTCACCCAAAAGGGATACGTCGAAACTGCGAACGGCCTCTTCCGGCCAGTCAGCTCCAAGCTCCTTCGAAAGTTGGCTCCAGCCCTCCCGCGCTTGGCCGGCTCTCGTTTCGGCCTCATGCCCGAGGCGAACGGCGACGTCGTAATCCGCCTTTTCCGCGGCGAGCTCCGTCACCTGCGTGGAAACTGGCAGGGATGGGAACTCGGCCGGCAACCCAATCAACTCCTCCCTCAGAGCCTTTACTTCGTCGCAGATCAAGCGCACGTCGGCTTTGGCTTTTTCGAACTCGGTCTTGCGTGTCGCCCAGGCAGCGTCGCCATCGGCAGGAAACCGATCGGCATCCGCCAATCCCGTTCTCTCGTCCTCGGCCTGGCGCCGTTCAACCCAGAGCGGCCATCCTTTTATCAGTCGATCCAGCCGCTGGATTTCCAGCTCTGCCTCCCGGATCCGACGGTCGAACTCCCCGAGAGCCGTTCTCAGGGCGCCGAGTTCTCTCACCTTGGCGGCGACAGCACGGCTGGTCTCCGTCGCCTGCGCCAATCTCCGCTCCTGTTCACTCAGATCCGCCAACAGCTTCACGAGGCGCGGCGGCGCCTGGGCGTTCGCTCTGGCCCCCTCGCGGAAAAGTGTGTCGGCTTGTTTCTGCAAGTCGTCCTGTACGCTTCGAATTCGCCCTGCCGACTGGCCGATTGAGGCGGCAAAAATTAAATCGCGGACGCCGCTCTGCGAGAGCGAATCCAGATCCTGCAGTTCCTTGAGGCTGAACCCGAAAATGTTCCGGAAGACCTCGGGGCTGATGTGGCCGACTTGACCGGCCAGGTCGGTTTCGGTCATCGCGGTCCCAGCCTGATCCCGAAGTTGGAAAGCGTTAACTCTTCCGGAACGCCTGTGGAGATGGCACATCAGCGCATCGGCCTCGTAAATCAGCGTGCCGCCGTGGCTGCCTCCACGGAGCGGTTCTCGTCGGGGCAGAGAAGCCCTGCCGCCGGGATATCCCAACAGCGTGTAGCGCAGGAAATCGAGCAGCGTGCTCTTGCCGGCCTCGTTGGGACCGAGGAAGAGGTTGAGGCCGTCGCCCAGACCGGGCTCGGGAAGACGCGCGCCGCAAAACACGCCGAACCCGTCGATATGCCAGTTGCGCAACTTCACAACCCGGATTCCGTTTCCAGCAGCCCGAGTAAACGGGCCTCAGCCGCTTGGATCATCGCCCGCGCGCCCTCCGGACCCAGTTCCGGCAGCAGCTTTTCGAACCGCCTACCCGTGAGCAGGGGTGCTCGCACCTTATCCAAAAGTTGAATGGCCTCCTGGTCCGACGCCGTCACTTTGTCGGTCAGTTTTACCAGGGCAGCCTCGAACCCGGTTGAGCGCGCAACCTCGGCGCGGTCCACAACCGGCACCGTGTCCACAATGACCCGGTCAAGCCAGAAACTCCCGTCAGGCAACCGATCTCGTAACGCAGGAAGCAATTGCTCTTGCGCTTCCGCCAACAACAGGTCCCGGTGCGCGGGTGATTGCCCGTGCAACGTGATCCGGGCCAGCAGCAGCCGCGGTTGTGCCTCGGCCATCGCGCGGCCGCTTTCTGCATCGCACGAGGCCAGGACTTCGTCCAAGGACCGGCACTTGCTCACCTCCACGCTCAGGACCGCGAAGCGCACCACGTCCAGAGCCAGGGGTTCCAATTCGACATGACCCTCGGCCCCGACGCGCACCAATGTCGCACCCTTGGGGCCGCACTCGTCAAAGCTGCGCCCCTGCACGTTGCCAGGATACAGCACCACAGGGCCGCCATGCTTCAGCTCCATGCGCTTATGGATATGGCCAAGAGCCCAGTAATCGATGGCACGGTTGCACAGATCCTCAAGCGTGCAGGGAGCGTAATTGTCGTGCCCGGCCTGGCCGCCGACATTGCAGTGCAGGAGTCCTATGTGAAATTGTTCCTCGCCGCGCTCCGCGGGAAACAGCCGGCTCAGATTGCGCGTCTCCTTGCGAGTCCGAAAACTGATGCCATGCACCATCGCGACTACCTGCCCATCTCGCCTCACAGGCACCGCGCGCACCTCGTCGCACTGCTTGATCAGAACCGCCGAGGAGGGGAAATCTTCCGGGCGCAACGCCGACCAGCCTTCGCCAATCGGGTCATGGTTGCCGTGTATAAAGAGGCAAGCAATGCCGTTGCGGTCGAGTTCACGCAGCCCGGCAATAAACCGCGCCTGGGCGCGTGCCCCCCGCTCCGCGCCATCGTAGATGTCGCCAGTGAGCACCACGAAATCCACGTGGCGCTCAACCGCGGCGCGGATCAGGTTGTCAAAGGCCTCCAGCGAGGCATCCCGCAGCCTCTGCTGGAGCATCCCGTCGATTTTGCCTAGACCGACGAACGGGGTATCGAGATGCAGGTCAGCGGCGTGGATGAAACAAAAGGGTGTCATTTACGGCCAGGGGGTTCAGCTTACGCGGGTCTATCCCTGCCGCCTCCCGTCAGACGGGCGTTTCTGGTGCCTTTCGTGAAAAAGCTTAAAGTAGTCGGTAACCGTGCGGCCCGCCCGCGTTTGCCAGCCTGCCCATCTGGCTGCTGGTGCAAGACCTTGTAACGGTCCTGCAGGGCAACAGCTATGCTGCAAAGCCGGACCGCCAGTGCCTGTGGACGGACCACCGTGGCGTGGGTGCCCCAGCTCAGCACCCAACGCTCCGCTTCCTCGATGCTGTTTAGCCGCATCCTCAGCCGGATCTGCCGACCGGGCAACTCGGTCAGTTCCTGGCTGGAATGCCACCGGCGGCCGCGGATCAAGTCCGCTGCCCAGGAATCGAAATCGATGACTACCTCGTAATCATCCCCGCCCTTGAAAACGTTGAAGCTGCCCTGCAGATATTCGTTAAGGCTGAATTTTTTCGACACCGAGAAGCGTTCCTGCATGATTTCGGGCGCGCGCAACCGGGTCAACGCGAAGGTCCTCATAGCATCACGCTTCACGTCAAACGCGAACACATACCAGTGATTGTCGATGCAGGCGATGTGATATGGGCGCACCAACCGCCAGTGCGCCTTGTCGGCGCCCAGATTTCGGTAGAGGAACCTTAATTCCCGCCGCTCCTTCAATGCCCGCGTGATGATCTGAAAGGTCTCCAGGTCCGCATCCTCCGGCGCGAACGGACGGAAGGAAAGCACTTCGTCCAGATTGCCAAGTGAGAATTGGACGCTCCGATCTAGCTGACCCGTTAGTTTTCGAAAAGCCATTTCCAGCGGCCTCTCGAACGGTGTGCCGTGGTATTGGGCGATGGCCTTGTGCGCGACCAGCAGCGCGAACACCTCCGCCTCGCTGATCGGCAGTTGCGGGAATTGCTCAACGGGCCTGGTGTAATGATACCCGTTGCGATGGCCGTCAAATTCAAGCGGCAGGTCCATCCGGTATTTCATGAAGTCCAGGTCCCGCTTTATGGTGCGAATCGAAACCTCAAACTCGCGGGCCAGCGTCGTGCAGTTCGGGTATTCCTGGTTCCGGACCAGATTGTGGAATCGCATCATTCGCTCCCAAGGAGGGCGGACATAAACCTGGCTCTGGACTTTTGGCATAATGCACACGTTTTGCCGTGTGTGACGGCCGATGTCAAACCCCCATTACAAACCTGCCATTACAAACCTGTGAATAAGCCGTAAACGGGTGTGTCAGCCGATGTCATACCCTATCTGTTAGGTTGGTGTCTGTAAAATTGGAAACTTCGGTATTCTTGCCGGCCAAGGAAGTGGGGGAAGGGGAGCGGGGCGCGGTTCATAGTCGCGCTGCCGGTCCCGGAGGTCAGCGTAAAAACAGGCGACCATCCCCATCGCCCGCGAAGAAAGGAAACAAATGGAAAACGCAGTGAAAAGTCGGTTGAAGTCAGTTCAATTCGGAGCAGTTCAGACGCACAAAAGCATCGCCATCGTGCCGCTCATCGCGCCGGCGGACGGCATATTCCAATACCGCACCCTCGGCGAAGCCCTCGCCACCTGGGACATCGCCATCACCGAGATTTCCGCTGCCGGCTCCGTCCCGGAGTTGATGGTCGTCAACCGCGCCAACAAACCCGTCCTGCTCATCGACGGCGAGGAACTCGCCGGCGCCAAGCAAAACCGCGTCCTCAACACCTCGATTCTGCTCAAAGAAGTTTCAGAGACCAAAATCCCGGTCAGTTGCACTGAACAGGGCCGCTGGTCCTACGCCTCCAAGGCCTTCAGCGAATCCGGCAACGTGATGGCGTACAAGAGCCGCTCGAAAAAGACCCGTTCAGTCCAATGCTCCCTCGAGGCATCCGGCACCTACTATTCCGACCAGGACGAAGTCTGGGATGGCATCGCCGATCTTCAGGCCAAAGCCGGCGCACCATCCCCCACTTCTGCTATGAGCGACGTTTACAAAGCCCGGGAAGATGACCTCACCAAATGTGTCGAGATCTTCAAGCCCGTCGCCGCCCAGGTCGGCCTGGTGGTTTTCATCGGGGGCAAGCCCGCCGGCATTGACATGGTCTCCCTCGCCTCCGCCTCCGCCAAATTGCATCCGAAGTTGGTCCGCAGCTACACCCTGGAGGGCCTGCTTGACGCGACGAAGGCCGGCGAAGGCGGTCTCGGCTCCGGACCCTCAACCCCGACCCCTCAGCCGGAGGAACTGATCACCCGCGCCCGGCATTTTCTCGACGAAATCACCACCGCCGAAGAACGCCAGTTCCCGTCAGTCGGCTATGGCACCGACCACCGGTTCAAAGGCAAGGCCCTAGCCGGCACCGCCCTGGTCCACGAAAACGAAGTCATCCATGCCGCCTTCTTCCGCCTTGACGACCCCGAGCAACCCGAGCGCATGGCCTCTTACCGCTCCCGCCGCCGCCGTTTCACGGAATGAACGACAAATATGCCACCACAACCCCGCAGCTCCCCAGCGCTCAGCCAGTCGAGAACCAGTTTCAATCGGCTTTTCATTGTTTTTCTCTGGCGCTATCGGACAGACTTCCTACAATTGTGCCCGAAGGCTCGCCGCACCGGAAATGACTCCGATGCGGAAAAGCCAAAAAACCTTTATGCAAGAGCGCTGGTTGTCCGTCCAAGAAATTGCCGCCCACCTGGGCGTCAATCGCGACACGATCTACAAATGGATCGAGCGCAAGAAAATGCCCGCCCACAAAGTCGGTCGGCTGTGGAAATTCCTGGCGTCCGAGATTGACGCCTGGGTCAAAAAGGGTACCGCGGGTCAGAAGCAGACCTAACCAACCAAGCGCCAAACAACCGCACGGCACACACCACTTCTAAAAAACATGCGTTTCGATTGCCATTCAGAATACAACATCCCTAGCCATCATCCTTCTAAAGGAATCTCGACCGCGAATAAAAGGCTGTGGCCATGCTGAAGCTCCATTGCACGAGGATTAACGCCGTGGCACACGGCCTCCAACCCCTGTTGGAGCGCACGTGAGCGTCGCGCAAAGCTATGCCATCCCCCCCACGTTCCACAGACCCTGATGCTGATGGCCTAAACAACCAGGGTGACTCCTGGCTAGAAGCGCTTAAGACCTGCGACTTCGCTGGCCAGATAGATTTGACCGAGCAGGACCTCAGGCGTCTCGCCGGGCCGGTCCGCCTCGGGTTCGAGACCGCCGTCGTGACGGCGAAAACACACGCCCTCCGCGTTGTCTTCTCGGTCAACTGCGCCTACTACGCCCAGGACGGCGGTTTCTGGAAATACCTCTGCGCGCTACTCGGCTACGAGGACACCCCCCAACAAGAAACGACCCTCGGCAGACAAATCGAGGAGAGCCTTGCTTACTTCAAATTCCTTAACCAGCCCCGATCCGGCCCCTTCCGTTGCGTCGGGCCGCTCTTGGAGCAAGCCGGGGTGACCCTGCGCTCCATGCACAAATTTGCCGAAGCCCTCCGCCAGGCCGCCAGAGGAGACTGGGAACGTCTGCGCACCATAGGATTCCACGAGTTTCGTCGCGTCGTGGACGGCCTTGCTCCAGGCTCATACCTCGGACTCTTTCTCAAAGACGACAGCCGCACGGGCTGGAACTACGCCTGTGCCGTTGCCCGGAGTATCAGCCAACACGAGCGTGGCGTCATATCCTGGCAAGATCTACAGAAACTGCCCGGCTTCCGCCCCGGCTTCTGGACGGAGCTCAAGAGCTACCTGGCTATTGAGCCCACGGTACCCGGAACCACCCGCTCACCACGGGCTCCCCTCCCCAAGCTCATCTTCGATCCAGCCACACAGCAAGTTGAACTGGCGTTCGATCATGACTGTGTCGAGCGCCGCGAGTACCTGTTCGACGGAGACCTCGTTGACAATTCCCGCTTGCCCATCACCTACGCGGAGGACCTCAAGCGCTCTTTCCGCGTCCTGATCAAACGCGATAACGACACATGGAAAGAGCACCACATCCGCGGCTTCACTCCTGGCCCCGCGGAACCTGTGGCCATCTTCCACCACCAACGGGGCTATATTCCAACCGAAGCACCAGTCCCCCTCGGCCCTTCCTACCTCCTCGCACCCCACGGGACCGCCTTGCCCGACTCCCTCGAGTGCCTCACTGACTTCGAGCACGTCGCCATCAGAGATGCCGCATACGTTTTCTGGCAAGTCAACATCACCCCGTCATCGGACCTCCGTCCACTCGGCTACACGCAGGAGCGCGAGCCCGAAGAAATCATTTCCTGGGCTCTATACGGCTCACGGCTCCTCGGCGCATTGGAGCCCGCGAACGTTTTCCTTGGCAAACTCCCGCCAATCCGCGTGACCCAGGCGCACCTTTTCCGCCAGAACCGCCTCGCACTCCTCGTTCAAGCCGGTCCGGTCTCCGAGCGCATAGCCGTCCTCGGGAGCTCCGATACCGAAGAAGTCACCATCCCTCTTCATGCCCCCGCCACCGGACGCATTTGGGTTGAGCCCCTTGGTCGCCAAAGAGTGACCGACCACGTCAACCTCGACTCCAGTTTGACATTTTCCCTGCTTCCCCAATGCGATATGAAGTGGCCCTACGGCCTGTTCTCTCCCGACGCCCGCCCAGTCCTCACCTTCGAGGGCCCCCCGCACATGACGGTCCATTTCCCGGACTGCTCGCCCACCGGCCGCGGTCAATGGCAAGTCCCTGCGAGAGCCGCGTTCGTCGAGGGCACCCTTCAGGCTCAAAACCTCTCAGTCGCCCTCGGCCGAACAGTTTACCGCGCCGAGTTTGCCGACGACGCCACCCCCGAAAAGTGCTTCTTTGAGCCGGCCGAGTTCGACACTGAATTTCCTCTGCACCTCCGCGGTCTTCCTGGAACACCGATTCGTCTCGGCTTGTTCAACACGCTTGAGACCACGGCCTTCGACCTCGCCCAGACCTTCGACCCCGCCGGATTAAAGCGCGTGAGTTCATTCGCTGTCCGTGACGCCCTGCAGAATTACACGGGCCCTGCCGGGGCAATTTCCATCTGGGATGGCAGGACATGGGTTTCCACTGGCGCTGCACTCCTGAACCTTTCCGCGCTGTCCACATGGCTGTTCGCCGATCAACAAGACCAAGCCCCCCCATGGTTCCCGCTTCTGGATGCCAGCCTGTCAACCTGGCTCAAAGAGGTCCTGCGGGCACTTTCGACCCGCTCTTCGGTCCCAGCCTTCTCGCCACCGAAAACTCTTCCGCGTCTTACGCAGAAGTGGGCCGATGAAATCGAACTCGCGCTCCTTATCTTCGAGGATCATCCCGCCGACGACCAGAAAGACCCCTTCGAGGCGAGGAAAACTGACCACCTTGACACCGAATTGGTCAAAGGCCTTCGCTGGGTCTGGGCCGCGCGCGGCCTTGTCGAGCGCGCCAAGTCCGAACAAACCTCAGACGCCGGCGCCCTGGCCACCCAATATCCCCAGTGGCTTCCGCCTCTGAAGGCATGGCAGCAAACCATGCAGGACCTGCTGCACAGCCTCCGCCTCCAGCAGGACCTGGAACTCATGATTGATGAGTGGGCAAGTGAAGCTCGGCCGCCAATGCGTGTCGTTCTCGGCAGTCGAATAGCCACCCAGGCCAAAGGTCGGGACCTTACCGAGGCATACATCTGCAGCCAGCAGGGCAACCACAACGCCGCCTACCGCCTCACCGACAACATCGAGCGGGGTTCACCGTCGGGACTGGTCCTCGACCTCGCCCTTCTACTCAAGAACGTCATACTGGCCAGGCATGGACTACCCTTCCAGGCGCCCGCCGGCCCTGTTCACAGGAAGCTCCACCCCTACTTTTCTGGCCTGTCACAACTGGCCCAGGGCCACTCGGTCCCGCCTCCAACGAATGGGGACCTGGGATCCCACGTCCTCCACCCGCAAAAATTTCCTCTTCACGCCGACGACATTGCCTTGCTTCGCAAGGCGATTGGCCTCCACTAAGCCAACATCCACCAATACACGATTACCAATGGACCAGACCTTACAAGAACGCCTTTCCGCTCTCGCGGAAATTTACAAACAACAGAAGTTCAAATTATCAAAGGCTCAATCCGACGAAGCCGCAAGCCTCCTCGCCCAGGCACTCCTCGCCAGCGTCGGTCCGGCCCACGACACGGTTGACGGCTTCATCCGCGCCTTGCCAGCCGACTCAACCGCTAAAGCCATCGGCGACTCTTGGCCCCAACAGCCCGAGGCTACCAGAAACCACTTCCTCAGGACCCTTCCGAACCTTCCCCGATCCGACCGCTTCGACCGCCTTAAACTGCTCACAGCCGCCGCTATTGTGGACGTCGACCCGCTTAACGGCCTCACGTTTCTCTGCACGGCTTGCACGTCGCTTGCGCCAAGGTCTGGCACTCATTTCGCTGTGGAAACAGTACAAGTCTTCCGCAAAACCTTCTTGGACGGCCAAGACGCGAGAATCCACAGGTTGAACATCACGGCTCACCCAAGTGTCGTCACCGCGGCCCTTCTCAACCTCCTTACCTACTGCCTGCTCAACACTTCCCCCCACGCTCCTACGCTACCGCCAGTATTCCAGCTCCCCACGGTGAAATGGCTCCTCAGCAGTCAAGCATACAACCGCCTCAAGCCGGCCCACCAAACCCAATTGGTAGAAACGATCAAGAAGTGGAACACAACGCTTCAGGACGAGGTCAAGAAAACCCTAGACCTGTTGCCCTCGGGCCCCTCGGGCCTGCCCCCCGGTTTCGAGTTCCTCCTCGCCCCACCGCAACAGCCCAGCACGCCGCAACCACCCACCGAAGCATCCGCCCGGCCTGGCCCCCTAACCCCGCAATTGGAGAAGCAGTCTCTTCACTGGAAAGACCTCCTCGCTGAGCTGAAAACACAACTCACGAACCTTGACCAAGACCTCCTGGCCGCTAACGACCAGTCAGCGAAAAACCAGGAGGAAACCCAAACCCTACGGACGTCTCTCGCAAATGCCCAGACCCACATCCAAAACCTGCGCGAGGAACTGGGCAAGAAGGCAGAGGAAAATGAAAGGAACGCGGCTGGCCTTTCGACCGCCCAAGGTATAGCCACCGAAGCAAAGCGGCGTGC
>Ga0181521_10005080_pt1 | contig 14778 bp, 11 predicted proteins | sample PEATcosm2014_Bin_32_FD_119764 | JGI IMG/M metagenome (GOLD analysis project Ga0181521, IMG submission 119764) | Peatland microbial communities from MTU Mesocosm Facility, Houghton, MI, USA - PEATcosm2014_Bin02_60_metaG | ecosystem: Environmental > Terrestrial > Soil > Wetlands > Peat | place...
GGCAACTTTACCGAGTTCGTATTCTCGGCACGGACAGCGAATGTCCCGTTCACGGCCACCGGTCTCAGTCTTGGAACGTTGGAAGCCGCCGATGACGGCCCGTCCATTTTCGGCTTCACTTTGAATTAGGCGCGGCGGGCACGACGCGGCGCATGGGACTGGCCACGCCGCCGGCACCTGTCCTTACACCAGCACCGTGAAAGTGGCTTCCGTCCGCTCCACCGGGCGGTAGAGAGTGTCCCGCTCCACCGGCTGGCGGCCCGCCTTGCGGATCAGTTGCAGCAACTCGGCGCGCCGCAGACCCTGCGTGGTGGTGGCTCCGGCGTCGTGGTAAATCCGTTCCTCCACAATGGTGCCGTCGATATCGTCGGCGCCGAAACGCAGCGCGATCTGCGCGATGCGCGGCGTCATCATCACCCAGTAGGCCTTGATGTGCGGGATGTTGTCCAGCATCAGGCGCGCCACCGCGATGTTCTTGATGTCCGCGAAACCCGTGGTGCTGGGAATGTGCTGGAGCGCCGTGTTGTCGGGATGAAAGGCCAGCGGGATGAAGGCCATGAAACCGTGGGTTTCGTCCTGCAGCTCTCGCAGGCGGATCAGGTGGTCCACGCGGTCTTCCTCGTTTTCGATGTGGCCGTACAGCATGGTGCAATTCGAGCGAAGACCCAACTGGTGCGCCGCGCGCGCGGCCTCCAGCCACTCTTGGCCGTCGATTTTGTGATCGCAGATGATGCGCCGGACGCGCTCGTTGAAGATCTCCGCGCCGCCGCCGGGCAACGAATCCAGGCCCGCGTCGCGCAGCCGTTCCAGCGTCTCGCGCACCGGAATCTTCGTGCGCCGCGCCAGGTAGGCGATCTCCACCATGGTCAGGGCCTTCAGGTGGACCCGCGGGAAGCGCTGCTTCAAGCCGCGCAGCATCTCGCAGTACCAATCCAGCGTCAGCTCGGGATGCAGGCCGCCCACGATGTGGAACTCGGTGACCGCCTCGCTCCAGCCCTCGCCGGCGCGCTGCCACACCTCTTCGAGCGACATGGTGTAGGCCTTGGGATCGCGCACGCGCTTGCCGAAGGCGCACAGGCGGCAACTGGCCACGCAGACGTCGGTGGGGTTGATATGGCGGTTCACATTGAAAAAGGCGACGTTGCCGTGGAGCCGCTCACGCACCAGGTTGGCCAGGTAGCCGAGCGCCAGGATGTCCGCGGTGCGGTAGAGCGCGATGCCGTCGTCGAAAGAGAGCCGCTCGCCCGCCTCAACCTTGCTCCGGATGGGGACAAGACGGGAATCGTCGATTACCACTTGCATACTTCAGGCACCCGGTTTGAGGAGGAGTATATCGGCAGCCCAGAATAAGAAGAATAGCACGCTCACATAACCGTTCATGGTGAAGAAGGCGGCGTTGACGCGCGAAAGGTCGTGGGGCTTCACCAGGCTGTGCTCGTAAACCAGCAGCGCCACGATGGCGGCGACTCCGGCCAGCGCCAGGGCCCCCAGGTGCAGCGTCCAGACCAGCGCCAGCAGGCAGACCACCATCAGCGCGTGCATCGCCCGGGCGGCCCATAACGCTCCGGCGATGCCCAGGATGCGCGGCACGCTGAAGAGCCCTTCGGCGATGTCGAATTCGTAATCCTGGCAGGAATATATCACGTCGAATCCGCCGGTCCAGAAGGTTACCGCGGCGGTGAGCCAGAGGATACGCGGGTCGAGCGAGCCGCGCACGGCGATCCAGGCGGCGGCGGGCGCGATTCCCAGGCACAACCCCAGCACCAGGTGCGAGAAAGAGGTGAGCCGCTTGGTGAAGGAATAGAAAAACACCGTGCCCAGCGCCACCGGCGCCAGGCGCAGGCACAGCCGGTTCAGTTCACCGGCGGCCAGGAAGAAGAGGGCCGATGCTGCCGCCACGAAACCCCAGGCAAAACCGCGAGACAGCAGACCGGTGGGCAGGTGGCGCATCCTGGTGCGCGGATTGCGCGCGTCGATGTCGAAATCGACCAGCCGGTTGAACGCCATGGCGGCCGAGCGGGCGCACACCATCGCCAGCACGATCCAAACCAGCTTGCGCGCAATTTCCCCGCCGCCCGCGCGGCCCTCGCGGAACGCCAGCAGAGCCCCGGTGAGGGCGAACGGCAGCGCGAAAACCGAATGCTCGAACTTGATCATTTCGAGCGTCAGCTTGAGGCGTTTCCAGAGCATCGGGAGAGTAGCACCATTTTACCGCCTGCCATCGGCTAAAATTGCGGTTTCAGCCACGGCTACGCGCGTGTTACAGTTTGAGCGTATAGCCGGGCGCCTGAAGGGAGTAGCGGGAATGTTGGAAGCCTTCGCGTTGTCGGACCAAGGCTGCGTCAGAGCGAATAATGAAGACTACTGCCTGATCAAACCGGAGCTGGGACTGTATGTGCTGGCGGACGGGATGGGCGGAGCCAGGGCCGGCGAGCGGGCATCGCAATTGGCTGTCGATACGGTGGCGGAAGTGGTGCTCCAGGCCCAACACCGGGATTCCCAGGTGGTGCTGAAGGCTGTCGAGGAGGCCAACCGCCGCGTGGCCGAGGCGGCGCAGAGCGATCCCAGCCTGGAAGGCATGGGCACCACCCTGGTGGTTGCTCTCGAAACCGAGGAAGGCCTCTTTATCGCCAGCGTGGGAGACAGCCGCGCCTACTTGCTGGATGACAACGGCTTCCGCGCCATCACCGACGACCAGACGTGGGTCAACGAAGTGGGCCGGCCGCTCGGCCTCAACGAGGAGAGCCTCCGCAATCATCCCATGCGGCACGTGCTGACCATGGCCATTGGAGCCAGCGCGCCGCTCACCGTCAACTACTATTGCGTGCCCTTGAAGGCGGGCGCGCTCGTGCTGATTTCGAGCGACGGGCTGCACGGCGTGCTGGATGCCGATCGCATCGAGCGGATCCTGCGCGGCGGGCCGTATGGCTGGACTCTCGAAGAAACCTGCCGCCGCTTGATTGAGGCGGCCAAAGAAGCCGGAGGCCCGGATAACATTACCGTCATATTGGCGAGAAAGTCCGGTTGACTCCGCCACTAATTGGGTTGAGACACATGCTTAGAGCCTTTCCCGCAACGGCGTTGGTCCTGGCGCTCGGTTGCACGGCGACGGCTCAAGTCGCCATTCTTCACATCCGCGTCGTCGAGGGCGAGGGGGCGGTATACGCTCCAGGGTCGCGCAGCGCGCGCCCGCTCACCGTCGAAGTCACCGACGAAACCGGAGCGCCCGTGGAAGGCGCGGCCGTCAGTTTTCACCTGCCCGAAGAAGGCCCGGGCGGTCTCTTCGCCAACAACATACACACGGACGTGGCGGTCACGGACAGCCATGGACATGCCAGCGTGCGTGGCTTGCAGTTGAATCGCACTTCTGGGCGTTTCATGATTCTCATCGTGGCCTCCAAGGAGCAGGCGCGCGCCGGCATGGCGTCGTTCCAGTACATTGCCGAGGCGGGAAGCGGGGCGGGGCCCGGAGGGCACCCCGCCAAGGCCGGCAGCTCCCACGGACATAGAAAGTGGATTGCGGTGGCGGCGGTGGCCATGCTGGTGGGCGGCGGCGCGGCGGCGGCCATCCTGGTGGCCGGAAGGTCGGGAAGCACCCCGGCGCCGGCTCCCACCATCACCCTGTCCATCGGGACACCGGCCATCACGGTGGGCAAGCCATGAGCGCACCATTCCTTCGCGTGCTGCTGCTCGCGGCCTCGCTCGCGCCCGCGGGTTATGGGCAGTTTCAGTTGTTCGTGGTGAACGGCAGCGCGGAGCAGCCGGCGCCGGCCGTCTACAATTTAGGCGCGGTTTACCCGAACCAGGCGGCCTCCGCCCACTTTCGTTTGCGGAACACCTCCAGCGCCGCCGCCACCGTGACGGTGCTGTCGGTGGCGGGCGCCGGGTTTACGCTGAATGGGCCGGCGCTTCCGTTCCCGCTCGGCGCGCAGGCGGCCGTGGATTTCACCGTGACTTTTCTCGCGCCGGACGCCGGTTCCTACAGCGCCCCGCTGCTGTCGGACGGAGTTTCGCTTCTGCTGCTCGCCACTGTGCTGCCGCGGCTGACTTACGAGGTGGATACGGGAGCGGGTCTCCAGCCGCTGGGCACGGCTCCGGTGGATTTCGGCTCGGTCGAGTTCGGTTCCAGCGCGGTGCGCCATTTCGTGGCCGTGAACCAGATGACGGTAGTCCTCACGGTGCCGGCCATCGCCGTGGCCGGCGGCGATTTCGCTTTGAGCGGCGTCGCGCCCAGCGGCACGGTGCTCCAGCCCAACCAGAGCGCCGCTTTCGATGTGCGTTTCAGCCCCACGGCCGCGGGCTCGCGCAGCGGCTCGCTCGTCATTGGCGGCCAAACCTACGCGCTGGTGGGGGCGGGCGCGCAGTTGACCTACGAAGTGGACGCGGGCGCGGGTCTCCAACCGCTGGGCGCCGCCCCGGTGGATTTCGGCTCGGTCGAGCTCGGGTTCACCGTCGCGCGCCATTTCGCCGTTGCCAACCAGTCGGCCATTGTCCTGACGGCGCCGGCCATCGCCGTTCCGCCCGGCGACTTCGCCTTGAGCGGCGCTGCCCCTGGCGGCCTGGTGCTCCCGCCCGGCCAGAGCGCCGACTTCTATGTGCAGTTCACTCCCACGGCCACGGGCGCCCGCGGCGGCTCGCTCGTCATTGGCAGCCAAACTTACACGCTGATTGGGACGGGCCTGCAGTTGACTTACGAAGTGGACGCGGGCGCGGGGCTCCAGCCGATCAGCGCCGGCCCGGTGGATTTCGGCTCGGTCGTGCTCGGTGTCAGCCTCGCGCGCCATTTCGCCGTTGTCAACCAGACAACCGTGGTCCTGACGGTGCCGGCCATCGCCGTTCCGGCCGGCGATTTCAGCCTGAGCGGTGCCGCCCCAGGCGGCCTGGCACTCCCGCCGGGCAAGAGCGCCGACTTCTATGTGCAGTTCACTCCCACGGCCACGGGCGCCCGCGGCGGCTCACTCGTCATTGGCAACACCACCTACGCCCTGATCGGGACGGGCATCCAGCCGCCCCTGCCCAACCCGGGTCTCTCGATCGGTCTCCCGCAGCCCCTGAGCGCGCAGCAGGGAGCGGTCACGGTCACGCTCGACGCAGCATCCATGACCAGCGGCAGCGGAACGCTGACGCTCGCCTTCCAGCCTGCCTCGGGGCTCACCGACGATACCGCCATCGTGTTCGTGTCGGGAGGGCGAACGGCCGCCTTCACCGTCTCGCCCGGCGATACCCAGGGACACTTCGGCGCCCAGCTCACCGCGCCTTTTCAGACCGGCACCACGGCGGGCGCGCTGGTTTTCACCGTGCAGTTAGGCGGGGTGACGGCCCAGCAAACCATCACCATCCTGCCCGCCTCCGTCGGAATCACTTCGGTCCAGGGCGTGCGGTCCGCAACCGGCGTTCAAGTGCAGGTGACGGGCTTCGATAACACGCGCACGGCCGGCCTGATCGCCTTCACGTTCTTCGACACCGCCGGCAACACCATTGCGCCGGGAGCGATTAGCGCCAACGCCACGGCCAGTTTCGCGAGCTATTTTCAGAATTCGGGGCTGGGCGGCGTCTTTCTGCTGACCGCCGTCTTCCCGGTGACGGGAGATCCATCGCAGATCGGCACCTTCCAGGTCCAGATCGCCAATTCCGTGGGGACCGCACAGACCGCGCGGACCGCATTTTGATTCTGCCCCCTACGCGCCCTGCCGCAGCCACTCGCCGAGAGCATGGCGATCAAGGACGATGCCTCTCCGCGAGTACTCGAGGTAAGCCTGTTTCCGGAACTGGTTCATGTAATGCGTCACGATCTCGCGCGAGGTGCCGACGTACTGCGCCAGCAGCTCGTGCGTGAGCGGCGCCATGCGGACCGATCCGTTGTCTCCGCGCGTCCCCTGACGGTCGGCAAACCGGATGAGCGAGCGAGCCAGACGCCGCGCGATATTGTCCACGGACAAGCTCTCGATGCGCTCGGTGAAATCGATCGAACGTCTGGCCAGGATTTGCAGCAGCGCCACCGCCAGGCGCGGCCGCTTCGCGACCATGTCCTCGATTTCCGCGGCCGACCAGGCCATCAGCCTGGTATTGTCGAGAGCCGTGGCCTGTTCGGACCGGTGGGGAAGATTCAGGAGAGCCGATTCACCGAAGAACTCGTCGGGCTGGTAGATGTCCACCACTACCTGGCGGCCGTCATCCCCCATCCGCGACACCTTCACCTTCCCCTCGATCACTAGATAGATGCTGGTGGAAGGCTGGTCCTGGTCGTAGATAAGCTGACCCTTTTTGTACTCCGCGATGATCGAGCACGACAGAAACGCAAGTGGGTCTTCCAATGCTTTCTGAGGCGCCACCCTTGCAATACTGGATGCCATCAGTCTCCTCCTTGGACGGTTTCCCTCTACCCTCTGGTCCAATGGCTGAGGTGCGCGTGCATGTCTAACAACACCCTCGATGCCACGAACCCTATCCTTACGATATCCTACAAGCATTTCGCGTGCCAAATCGCACCCCCTTTCACACCTGCTTGGAGCGGTTCCGCAAGTGGCGGGTCTCACTAAAGATAAGGGGCCTCATCGGGCAGTTTTGATATAGGGTCGCACCGTGGCATTCTTCGCCATCGGGAATCCAAGATGACGCAGTTCCGGTCTCCGGCGATTATGATGGAGAAGTGCCCGCCGCCTGGCGCTTCTCGTTGGCGCTTCTGACGTTCAGCCTCCCCGTCGCCGCACAAACCTACTCCGCGCCGGCCGGCATACGCCCGGCCCTGCGGGGCCCAGTGGGCACCCCCGCCTCGTCGATTCTTCCCGGCGGCCGCATCATCACCCCGCTGGGAGAGCAGCACTCCACCGGCTCTGGCCCTTTTGGGCTGGTCGTGAGCGCCTCGGGCAAGACGGTGGTCACCTCCAACGGAGGGCCCGGCAGGAATTCCCTCACCATCATGGAGCGCGGGAAGGGGGGCGGCTGGGAAGTGGGCAACCTGGTGGCCCGCTCCGTCGATATGCTCGACGAGTTCGACGCCCGCGATTGGCGCGGCGTGTTCATGGGGCTGGCCCTCTCCGGCGAGCATGCAGTCTTTGCCTCCGAAGGCGATTCCGGACGCATCAGCCTGTTCGATTGGTCCACCCACCGGCGCCGCGCGATCAATCTCAACCAGGGCGGCTTCGACGACAGCTACACCGGCGACCTGGCTTTCGACGCCGAGCGCAATATCCTCTACGCCGTGGACCAGGCCAATTTTCGCGTGGCCGTGATTGATGCGCGGTCGCGGCAGGTGCTGGCGTCGGTGCGGGTGGGCCGGCTGCCCTTTGCCCTGGCGCTTTCGCCCGACCGGCGCACTCTCTACGTCACCAACCTCGGCATGTTCGAATACCGGGCCATTCCCGGAGCGGACCCCCAACAGGCGCGGGCCACCGGCCTGCCGTTCCCGGCCTTCGGATTCCCCAGCGCCGAGGCTGCCGCGGGCGTCGCGCGCCAGACCGCCGGCGGCCCGGTCATGGTTCCCGGCCTGGGCGATCCGAATGCGCTCGAGTCGAATTCGGTTTGCGTGGTGGACGTCTCCACCCCCGCCGCTCCCAAGGTGGAAACCTTCATCCGCACCGGCGTTCCCTTCGGGGAACAAAGCTACGGCGGCAGCAGCCCGTCGGGCATCGTGGCTGCCGCCGGGAAGGTCTTCGTCTCCAACGCCAATGACGATTCCATCACCGTGATCGATGCCGTGGCCAACCGTGTGGAGGCCGAGATTCCGATTCGCATTCCCGGTCTCGAAACATTGCGCGGCGTGTTGCCCATCGGGATGGCATACCACGAGGAATCCGGCTGGCTGCTGGTGGCCGAAGCGGGAATCAATGCCGTCGGCGTCGTCGATACGCGCCAGCGGCGGGTGCTTGGGCACCTTCCCGCGGGCTGGTTTCCCACCCGCGTGGCCATCGATCTCGACACGGTATTCGTCGCCAACGCCAAAGGCAATGGGGTTGGGCCGAATGTCTACTTATGGGCGGCGTTCAATGGAGTTCTTCCCAGCGAACTGCGCCAGGGCTCGGTTTCCGTTTTTCCCCTCCCGCGCGCGGACGAGATGGCGGCGCACACGGCCTTGGTCTTCCAGGCCAATGGCTTCGTCCCTCACGCCGGCCCGCCCCAGGCGTTGCCCGAAGGCATCCGCCACGTGGTCCTCATTGTGAAGGAGAACCGCACCTACGACGAAGTCTTCGGAGACATCCGCGAGGCATCCAACGGGCGGGCCATGGGCACGCCCCAACTGGCGCGGTTTGGCAGCCGCGGTTATCTCGACGGCCAGGGGAAGCGGCTCAGCATCAGGGACCTCCCAGTCACTCCCAATCACCACGCCATTGCCCGCCAGTGGACTTTCAGCGACAACTTCTACGCCGATTCGGACGTCAGCGTCGACGGCCACCACTGGCTGGTTGGCTCCTATCCCAACGCTTGGACGGAAAGCTCGCTGCTGGCAGCCTACACCGAGAAAAAGGACTTCCGGCTGGGCGCCGCGCCCGGCCGCCTGTTGTTCGCCGGATCGGCTTCCTCCGTGCACCCCGAGGAACAACTCCAGGGCGGCACCATCTGGCACCATTTTGCGCGCCACGGCGTATCCTTCTATAACTTCGGCGAAGGATTCGAGCTGGCGGGAGTCGACGAAGGTGGCGATCTGGAACCCACCGGCGCCCGTTTTCTCACCAATGTGCCCATGCCGGAGCCGCTCTACCGCAACACCTCGCGCCAGTATCCCGGCTTCAACATGAACATCCCGGACCAATACCGCGCCTCGCAATTCATCCATGAGATCGCGGAAAAGTACGTCGCTACTGGCGTGGACCTGCCCCAATTCCTGTTCATCCATCTGCCCAACGACCACATGGCCGACGCGCGTCCCGAGGACGGCTATCCCTACCGCGAATCGTTCGTGGCGGACAACGATCTGGCGCTAGGCCGCATCCTGGAATACCTCTCGGGCACGAAATGGTGGAACCAGATGGCGGTCTTCGTGACGGAAGACGATGCGCAAGGCGGCGTCGATCACATCGACGCGCACCGCACGGTCCTGCTCTGCGCCGGTCCGTGGTTCAAGAAAAACTACGTCTCACATACCAACACCAGCTTCCCCGGCCTGCTCAAGACCATCTTCCGGCTGCTCGATGTGCCGCCGCTGAATCTCTTCGATGGAACGGCATCCGACCTGAGCGGCTGTTTCGCTTCCCGCCCCGACCCGGCCCGCTACAAGGCCCTCCCTGTGGACCAGCGCATTTTCGACCCCGCCACCGCCCGCGAGTCGCGCGACGGGCGGCCCAGCCCCCGCATGGACGACCCGAGGTAGGGGCCGGGCATGCCCGGCCCCTACGGAGCCGCTTGATTCCGCAGGCCCATCCGATCGGAGCACAGTCTCTTTGGGTCCGGGGTCGGGCCACCCGTTCGGCTCACGCCTCACGGATGCCAGCAAAGGAAAGGGCTAGGTGCTAAAATTGTCCTTGACATGTGCCACGTGGCGCGTTACGGCGCGGGATGATACGGACAATCCGCCACAAGGGGCTGAAACGACTTTTTGAGCAGGACGACCCGAGCGGCGTAAACGCGGAACTAGCCCATGACCATGAAAAACCCGCCGCACCCCGGCCTTGTTGTGTTGCAGGAATGTATCGAGCCTTTGGGCTTGACCATCACGCGAGCAGCCGAAGCCCTTGGAGTGACGCGCAACACGCTTTCGGAACTCGCAAACGGGAAGCGCGGCATATCTCCCGAAATGGCCGTGAGGCTATCGAAGGTTTTCGGCGGCACCGAGGGAGGCTGGCTTGTGCAACAGGCCCAATATGACCTTGCCCAAGTCCGCCGCGACCGGCTGAAGCTAAGGCGGCTCGAAGTCGCGTAAGCTTCAATCCCCGCGCCGGGGCCTTATAAGCTCAGCAGCAACACTGCTCGATTCGATTCCAGGAAGAACCCGGAAGAATGTCGGCAAGCTTTCGAATCAGCTTCGGCGAGAGGTTCTGATCCAGGAGAACGCGCACTGGTCAACGACCGCCGTAGGCATACACGGCTGCAAAGTCTTCTTTCTCCAGGCCTGGGTGTTCTTCCAGAATCTCTTCTTCTGTCATGCTATGGGCCAGGCAGCCGAGAACGTCATTCACCGTAATCCGCATTCCGCGAATGCAGGGTTTGCCGTCGCGCTTGCCAAACTCGATCGTGATGCGCGGGTGAACGGACATCATGCTTCGATTATCTTACTCGCCCGCCTGATTGCGCCGGCCCGACTTCTCAATCCAGTTGGCGAACATGGCCGTGAACCCGCGGGCTTGCGCGTCCGATCGCAACTGCTCCACGCTGAGCCGCATCTTCCTTCCCCAATTGGGATACTGCCATGTAGTCCCAGGCAGGTTCTGCTGCTCCAGTTCCAGGGTGAGGTCTTCCTGGTTGATGGCCAGCAACTCCGATGGCGTGAGCGCCAGGAATCCGACGATGGCATTGTGCAGCTCGCCGCTCAGCTCCGGGTAATCGGCGGCGGCACGGGGCAGTTCGGGCGGCAACATTCCCGTCTCAGACAGCACATCCAGCATCTTCTGCTTGTCTCGCGCGCGACTCTCGATTTGCGACCGGTAGCCCGGTTCGTCGATCATGCCGGTGCGGCGGCGGGCCTCGATGTCGGCCCCCACCCAAAAGCCGGCCAGCGTCGGAAGGTCGTGGGTGGTCGAGGAGACCAGCGCCTGGCGGGGGTATTCTTCGTACCGGCGGAACTCGCCGCGCTCGTTCTTCTCGAAGTAGAACAGCCGGTGACTGAGGATGCCGAAGCGCGCCAGCGTGTCGCGCGTGGCGGGCTCCACCGTTCCCAGGTCTTCTCCCACCACCACCACCTGGTTGCGGACGCTCTCCAGCGCGAGGATGCGCAGGAAATCCTCGGAGAGTAGCCGAACGTATGCTCCCTGGGTGGCGTCGAACCCGTCGGGAATCCAGTACAGCCGAAAGAGCCGCATGACGTGGTCGATGCGCAGCGCGCCGCCGTGGCGGCAGTTCTTACGGATGGATTCGGCAAACAGCCGGTATCCGTCTTCGCGGTGCCGGTCCGCGTTGGGCGGCGGAAACGCCCAGTCCTGGCCATTCGGAGAGAACTCGTCGGGGGGCGATCCCACGCGGCAGCCCGGAACGTAAAAGGCGCGGTACCCCCACAGGTCGGAGCCGAAGCGGTCCGTGGCCAGCGCCAGGTCGTGATACGGGCCGATAGAAAGACGGTGCGCGCGGGCCCTCTGCTGCGCGCGGCGCAGTTGGATGTCGATTTGCCACTGGAGGTACTGATAAAACATCACGCGCCGCCAGTGTTTCTTGCGGAATGCGCGCGTTTCTTCCGACGAGGGGTCTTGATAGGGGCCGGGCCATTGCGTCCACATCCACACCTCGGGATCGCGCTGGTGCAGGTGCTCGTCGAGTGCGCAGTAGGTGGCGAACCGCTCGAGCAGATCGCCTTCGCGTTCCAGAAACACCTGGAACTCCCGCGCGCGCGCCGAGCCTAGCCGCCACTCTCTGAGGAACCCGGCGAACAGCAGCTTCAGGAAACGCAGCTTCAGCGCGCTTACCCGCTCGTACTCCACGAACGGCGCGCCGCGCAGCGTTTCGATCTCGGCGGAAACCTCCGGAGACTGGCGCAATCCGAGCGCCCGGCGGTTGCGCGGGTAGTCCTCCATGTTTTCGATATCGAGGTACAGAAAGTTCTGGTAGAAGCTCGAATTCGGAAGATAGGGGCTGGTATTGAAGGGGCGCCGATTGTGTATGGCGTGCAGCGGGTTGAGCGCCACGAAGCTGGCGCCGAGATCTTCTGCGGCCCAGTCCACTACCTGGAGCAGGTCGCCAAAATCGCCGCATCCCCAATTGCGGGCCGAGCGCAGTCCGTAGAGGCTCACGGCCACGCCCGCCGCCCGGCCGCCGCGGCCCAGGTGGGGGTCCGTCCAGGCCCTATCCGGCGTCACGATGTAGCGTGTCGCCGCGCTCGTGCCGCCCAGCTTCACGGATATGTCGTGATAGCCCAGCGGCAGGCTGATGGGCAGACGCGCCTGTTTCCGCACCCACGTGCGGCCATCCATTTCGATGTGGGCCGTTGGCGGAAGCTCCCCGAGGTTGCGCTCGAATACGGCGGTAGAACCGTCCTCGCGGCGGACCGCAAACTGTGCGCGCTGTCCCAGCGATTCCGCGGGCACGTTCAAAACCAGCTCCGTCTCGGCCGATTCGCGGGCCACTACCGCCGGCGGCAGCAGCCTCTCCCACTCCCGGTGCGTGAGCGCGGCCAGCGATCGCTCCAGTTCTTCCAGATTGTCCGCGGCAAATCCCAGACCGCGCAGAATGGCTTGCTTGGCTTCCGCGGTGGTGGTGTGGTAATGGCCCCAGATGTCCCAAAAACCGGGATCGATTCCGAATGCCGAAGCGGCGCGATCGAGAAGCTGCTCGAATGTTTCGGGCATGAACAAGAAGGGTAACTTTGATTCTACAAGAGAAACACCGGGAGCGGCCAACGCGTCGCAAGCCGCGCTCTTGCTACGCCGGCGAGACGGAATGTGGCTGACGGCTTGGGCTTCAGGGCTGTTTCGCAGTCCTGGCCCTGGCCCTCGATGTTAATCCGGCAAGCGCCAGCGCGGCCCGATCGCGGGCGCGCTTGCACTGCGGCCACGGCGGCAGATCCCTGGGTGCCGGGTAGTACTCGCCGCGCGGCGCCGCGATGGGCATGAACTGACCGCCGATCGCGGGAACGAACACCAGAACATCGGCGCACTTCACTGAGTCCTCACTCGACCGAGTGCCGTTTGATAGCCGCATTTTGGCCGCCCGCCGGCTCAGGCGCAACTCTTGGCCTCTCCTGTTGACATGCTGTGTTTGTTGACGGCCTCGTCCAACGTGGCCGCCCGCGGTGCGAATGAATCAAAACCTGTCGACGCCGTCGGGAACGGCCTGCTTTTGCGAGCGCTTCCAGGCGTAGCATGACTTTGCACAGTCATAGCACGAGGCTGTCAATCGCATCGCCTGTCAAGCGCTACCTGGGACCGTGGCAGACCGGAGTCGAGCCGGTGCCAGAGGGGTTCCAGGTGACTTCTTCGGCCGGGGATCGCAAGCGTGTCGGGCATGACCAGGCAAAACGGACGCCCCCGCGTGAATGACATCCCTGCGGCCCCAGCAGGCCTCGAGCGAAACGCTGCCCTCGCTACGTCTCCGAGTGGAAGCGCGAGAACCAGGTTCTCTTCTTGACCTCCATCTCAGCGAACGGGAGGTCCGCGCCGGTCAGAGCAGCGCGCGGGTTCGCCTCCAGCAGAAGTCGCGCCGTCTCTTCCCCGTAGTGTCTGGCGATGTAGCGCCACGCCTCGTCCAGAAGCGGCGGGCGATGCGTACAATCGTGCGCATCGCTCGCCAGGAAGTGCACCAACCCGCGCCGCAGCAATGCATCGCTCGCCGATTTCGCCGATCTCCCGAACCTTCCCGGAAGCGATTGCGCCGTCACTTGTATCAAGCACCCTTGCCGGACCCATAACTCCAACTCGGGCAGTTTCTTGAGTAATAGCGGATTCCGCTCGGGATGGGTTACGATGGGCCGCAACCCGGCATCTAACATCCGAGTGAAGATACTGTCCATCTTCCTGGGAACCATGCTGTCGGAAAGTTCGACCAGTATGTAACCATGGTGATCGATGGAGTACTTACCGGGTGCCGCAATGGCGTCTTCGATGTTCTCCGGCGTCAGGTGAAAATCGCACCCATAGTGAATGCGCACCGCATCTCCCGCCGCCCGCTGCAGTTCCGCGATCTTCCGCTCCACCACCGCGGGATCGAAGGCAAACCGGCTGTTGGCGTGCGGCGACGCCACTATGTCCGTGGTGCCGGCCGCGGCCGCCATGTTAACCATGGATAGCGCTTCTTCGAAGGTGGGGGCTCCGTCGTCCTGATCGGGAAGAATGTGGCTGTGGATGTCAACCATTGCGCTGTCGGTCCTGCCCGGGGTGGCGACTACCAGTGCACAAATCCGCCTGCCGCGGCGCGGTGGAAGAGCAAATCGATCGGCTCACTGAGTCCAAGCGCCTGCTGCAAGGGCGGTTGTCGAAGGATGTCATGGAGCGGTTCTGCCTGCAGAACCGCGGCCTGTTTCCTCGCCGCACATCTCAGTATCTCCCGACCCTGCAAACATGGAGCGCCCGGTTGCGTACCGCTCATCCAGCGCGCATTACCGAAGTTGGAATTCGGCGATGAAGTCGTCACATGTGTAGCCCCCCCCGTTATGATTCCCCAGCGCAGTCGCGCCGATCGCGAACGACGACGAAGCCCCCCAATTCGGTGTTGCCGCCGTATACGGAGACGTCGCCACCTGGACATCGTTCCAGTACAGAACGCTATGGCTCCCGTCCCAGGTCAGCCGGAACTTCGCCACCACCCCTTGCCCGAACATCGCGTCCTCTTGCCCCACCGGTACGGAATAGTAACTTCCGCTCACCGTGCCTCCGATCGCGCTCACTCTGCTCCCCGTCGTATACTCCACCACCAAACGCCCCTGGTTGGTCAGGATGAGGAACCTAAATAGTTCGCCCGTGGCGTCACAGACGTCAAACACGTACCGGGAGTTATTCGGCGGCAGCGCCTGCCGTTGCGCGAAACTGTAACTCGATTTCACGTAGAACGTCAGATCCCCCTGGTTCACGTTGAACACGCTGCCCACCTGCGCCCCGGAAAAACTCAGAAACGCGGTGTTGGTGTTCTGAGCGCCCCCCGGCCCAAACCCCACTCCGTTCCCATTCACCACCGGCGAAAATGCCACCGAGCCGGTGCCTCGGA
>Ga0181521_10005084_pt1 | contig 14771 bp, 14 predicted proteins | sample PEATcosm2014_Bin_32_FD_119764 | JGI IMG/M metagenome (GOLD analysis project Ga0181521, IMG submission 119764) | Peatland microbial communities from MTU Mesocosm Facility, Houghton, MI, USA - PEATcosm2014_Bin02_60_metaG | ecosystem: Environmental > Terrestrial > Soil > Wetlands > Peat | place...
CCGTCTTGGCATTTGGGTTGATCAATACCGTACCGGCCCACAGCTTCTTCGAACCCACCCGCCTGAAATCGATCGCGGCGGCGCGCAGCATGCCCGGGGTCTGGGCCGTATGGGTATCGAGCTGATCGCTCTTGATGACCTTGACCCCGTCGGTCCGCCAGTCGCGCCGCTCTGACGTCTCCATCGGCGGTTCGCTAGAAGGAATAACCGACCGCGATGACCAGCACCTGCGGAGCGAAACTGATACGAGTGGTGCGAATGATTCCGTCGGTATCGGCGGTGAGATTCGTCTTTACCTGCGACGCGGAGTATGAACCCTCGACCTGCCAATGTCCGGGAAGGCGATAAACGAGGCCAATCGTGGCTGCGGGTCCCACCGACGCGGACAGCGAAAGCTTCGTCGGACCGCCGTTGGCCGCGTTCCCCGCGGCCGTCGAGTCGCGGTCGTAGAACGTGGTGTAATTGACTCCCACCCCGACGTAGGGACGCAGCGGCGAGCTCTCGCTCATGAATTTGTACTCGAGGAACAGGGTCGGCGCGATCCATCGGGCGCTCGAGATCTCTTGGCCGTTGTACGGCACCGAGCCCACCGTCGCCGGACCCTTGCCGTCGACCTTGGCGAGCGGCGGGTAGCCTAAGGCCAACTCGACGTCGAATTGCGAGGACAGACGGCGAATATAGGCCGCATACAGTGTCTCGAGATTCTCGGCGTTGAGGTTGACACCCGGGGGCACGTAGGGCCCGGAGATATCGTCCGCGCTGGTGTGATAGAACACGCTTTCCGAGCCGAGGCGGACGGTGTTGCTCGGATAATCGTCGGCCGAGGCCGAAGCGCAGCACAGCAGGGTGGTGAAGGCGGCGAAGGCAATCTGCAGCCCGCTCAATTTGATTTTTTTCATTGGCCGATCCCCTTAAAAATGGCTGAAGAATGCGCGGGCACCCAACGCACAAAACGGCTGTACGTCGGTGTGATAATTCTCCAAGACCTGCGCCTCCGCGGCCTCGAGGGTCAGACCGCCGCCGGCTGCCGTCTGCAGCTCCGCCACCGTTCCTGCCTCAAACTCCTGAAAGGCGGTTTGCAACGGTGCGAACGCGCCCGCGGGCGTGGCACTGACATCGAGTACGGTCACCAGCTCGGCGGTTAGTGCGGGCGGCAAGGCCTTCCATGCCGGCATGGCCTGCCAGAATGCGACCATGGTCTCGGCGTTCAAACTAAAAAACACGGTCGGATCCTCATCGCCGCCGCACAGCAGCGTGGGCACGGTCGGAATCCAAGCGACGTTGCGCAGGTCATTGAGATACACATCCTGCCGAAGACCCTGCGTCGGCTTGAGCTTGGCCACCGGTACGCCCGCCACGGGCGTCGGGAAGGCGCCGTCGGGATTGCTTGCCGCATCTTCCACATAACTCACTCGGTAATCGTTTTCGATGAGGTACGGGTTGCCGAAACCGGCGTTGGAGAGTGGGTCTACGGGATGGCTGGGAATCGCCAGCGCCGCGGTCAATGCCGGCTCGCCCGCTATCACCGGCGTGGTGCTGTCGAACACCGCCGCATCCGGCAACAGGCCCTCCTGGAAAAGAGTATCGAGGGGCATGGTGCTCGGCAGCACCGTGAGGGCGTCCGGATAAGTCGTGGAGAAAATCGGATTCGCGGCGCTGACGATATTGCCGTAGGCATGCTGGTAGCTATTCGCAAACAGTGGTATGAACTCGGGCCCACCCCAGGCGACTCCGCCATACATGACCAAATCAGTCTCGGCTTCCAAGGCATACAGGCCGGACAGCGGCGCGGCAGCGGTCACTTTGGCGCCGACGGCTTCCATCGCCCGCAGCGTCGCCATGGCGACGAAACCGCCCTCCGAGTATCCGGTGAGGAACAGCTGCCCGTTGTCGCTGGCGGCCGAGGACAAGGTGTTGGGCAGCGCGGTGCGCGCGGCAGCGAGGATGTCCATCATCTCGCCCGATTGCTGGACGGCGTTAAAGAACGGGTGGTACCCCAAGGTGGAAATGTCGTAGCCGGCGTAGTTCGGCGCCACCACGATGTAACCCTGCGCCGCGAACACGGCCGCAAGAACCTGGCCCTCAATGTTCGACGGATCTTGGATGTTGGTAATATTGAACGTTTGGCTGAATTGAGTGGCGTGCGCATATAACACGATCGGCCGCGGGCCCGAGCAGGCCGGCGCCGCACCGGTGGGCACCATCAGGGCGCCCGAGGATACGGTCGACTCTCCCGCCGCACCGACGGTCCAGTACGTGATGTAATACAAATCCACGCCGCAAATGGGGTTGCCCGCGTGTTCCAGTAGATAGGCACCTTGCGCAGTGGCGCCGATTAGCGCTTGTACGGCCGCCGCATTATCCGACCCAATGCGAAACGGCGGATTCTGCGCCAGCGTGCCATGAGCCGTGGAGGTGCTGACGGTGCCGGTTTGCGAACTGACGGAGCTGCTGCAGGCGGCCAATACGGCTGCGCCCAGCGCCACGGCTGATAACTTGAGAACTTTGAACATGCCTGTCTCCCCGACTGCCGCAAAAGCGCAACAACGTATTGACGCCTGCGTTCAGTGTGCTTTGTTGTGGGGCGAGTGCCCGCCCGCTGTGCGCAGATTACACCACTCAGGCCGAAGGGGCACTAACACCGACGCTTGTTGCGGCTGTGCCACTGGGGCGGCCCGCCAGCCAGGCGTGGACTTGGCCGACAATGGCGAGTGCGATCGCTTCCGGGGTGAGCGCGCCGATGTCGATGCCGACGGGACCGCGCAATCGGCTGCGCAGCCCGTCGGCCTGGGCGCCCAATTCCTGCGCAATTCGCTGGCGTCGCGCCAACGGACCGAGCAGGCCCACATAGGCCGGCACACCGGCAACGCTCAGCTCGCGCAAGTACGCCACATCGGAAACCAGGTGGTGGCTCATGACGACGACGGCATGGCAAAGCCGGAGATCCACCGCCGCATGCAGCGCGTGGGCGTCGGCGAGAATCACCTTCGCGCCGGGAAAACGCTGCGCGTCCGCGTAGGCGGGGCGATGATCGACCACGGACACGCGCCATTCCATGGCGCGTGCCGCAGCCACCACGGGCTGCGCATCCGGGCCTGCGCCACAGATGAGCAGATGCGGAGGTGGGGCCAGATACTGGACGAATGCGCGCAGGCGCTCATCGCCTTGATCGATGACGATCTCGGACGAAGAGGCATCGGCGAGCGATTGCTTGGCTGCCGCGACCAGGACGGGTGGCAGTGATGCGGCGCTGTAGGTGCCAAGCGGCAGCTGCCGCGACTCGTGGACTGCGACCAGAAACGTCGGTACACCGGCACGAGTGGCCTGTCCCGCCACGGTGAGAGCGGCGGCCGCCGGGCTCGCGGCATGCGCCGGCTCGAGCAGCACGCGCATCGCGCCCTCGCATCCGGCACCGATGCCAAACAAAATATCATCCGGCCCGCGCATATCGTATTCGATCGCGCGCGCCACACCGCTGTCGATCACCTGTTGCGCATGGAGCTTCAAATCCGCTTCGAGGCATCCGCCGCTGAGCAGTCCGAAGTAACTGCCGTCGGCCATGATCAGCATGCGCGCGCCGGCCTTGCGGTAGGTGGAACCGGCCGTCGATACCACGGTGGCGAGCACCCGCGCGGGCGGCTGTGGTGGCGCACGCTCGAGCAAGAGCTCGAGGCTGGTATCCAGGCGCACAGAAATCCGGTGGGCGAGCACCCGGCGGGCGTCGGGCGCTTGATGAGTATTCGATTGCATCTGCATGCTCGGTATTGTCGCAAACTGGATCATCATCCGCGAGCGGCCGGTCGCGGGCCCGCTGCGCGTGAGCGTGTCCAGGCGTCATGTCGTCGTGGGCCGCAGCTCAATCTCCCATTTGGCGACCCGCCCTGCATGCGCGCTCCGCCCACGGTGAGCGCGAGTTCGACCGATGCCGAAACTGGTAACATGCCGCTATGCTACAGGCGCACCTCAGTGAGAAATCGACCGAGCACGCCGAGCCGCCGCAGGAGCCGCCACCGGGCTATGCGTTTGCCAATAGCTACGCCGCGCTGCCGGAGAATTTCTTTGCACGGCTCGATCCGACACCGGTCGCCAATCCTCGATTGATCAAGTTCAATCACGCTTTGGCGTCGGAGCTCGGCCTGGACGAGTGTCTCGACGTCCACACATTGGCGGCGATCTTTTCCGGCAACTTGATACCGCAGGGTGCCGAACCCATTGCCATGGCCTATGCCGGTCACCAATTCGGTCAGTTTGTTCCGCAGCTCGGCGACGGGCGCGCGATTCTTCTGGGCGAAGTGCGAGACCGGCTTGGCGTTCGCCGCGACATCCAGCTCAAGGGCGCAGGACGGACCCCCTACTCGCGCAGCGGCGACGGGCGCGCGGCGCTGGGGCCCGTGCTGCGCGAGTATCTGGTCAGTGAGGCCATGCATGCATTGGGAATTGCGGCGACACGGGCGTTGGCGGCGGTCGCAACGGGCGAAGGAATTTTTCGCGACAGGAGGGTGCCCGGCGCGATTTTGACGCGCGTCGCCGCGAGTCACGTGAGGGTGGGGACGTTCCAGTACTTCGCGGCGCGCGGGGATCAGCACGGCGTGAAGTGCCTTGCCGATTACGTCATCGAGCGTCATTACACCGATTTGAAATCGGCGAAGCAACCCTATCTGGAGCTGCTGCGGTCCGTTGCCGCGCGCCAGGCCAAGCTCGTCGCGAGCTGGATGCACGTTGGCTTCATTCACGGTGTGATGAACACGGACAATATGACCGTATCCGGTGAGACCATCGACTTCGGACCGTGCGCCTTTCTGGACGACTACGATCCTGCGACGGTCTTCAGTTCAATCGACGGCATGGGTCGTTACGCCTACGCGAACCAACCGCCGGCGGCACAATGGAATCTGGCGCGATTCGCCGAGACGCTTCTGCCGTTGATCGACGCCGACGGCGGCCGAGCGGTCGAGTGGGCAAGCGAAGTCATCGCGGAATTTCCCGGGCAGTTTGCAGAGCATTGGCTTTTGGGGATGCGTGCAAAGTTGGGACTCTTCACGCGCGAACCGGACGACCTGGAACTGGCACGCGCATGGCTCGATGTCATGCATCGCAATCCGAGCGATTACACGCTGAGTTTCCGGCGGCTATGCGATGCCGCGACCGCGACCGGAAACCCCGCGACCGGGAACGCCGCCCCGGGGAACGGCGATAGCGCGCCTGGCAGCGCGGATGCCGAACTGCGCGCATCGTTTGCACGACCCGGCGAGTACGAGGAGTGGGCGCAAAAATGGCGATTGCGATTGGCGCGCGAACCGCAAACGGGAGGCGAGCGGGCCGAATCGATGCGGCGGGTGAATCCCGCGTTCATTCCGCGCAATCATCGCATCGAGCAGGTCATCTCTGCGGCGATAGAATGTGACGACTTCGCGCCCTTCGAAGACCTGCTACTCGTGCTTTCGCGACCCTTTGAGGATCAAAAGACCTTCGAGGCCTATGCGACTCCGCCGCTACCCGCCGAGCGAGTGCTGCAAACGTTTTGTGGAACTTGACCGGCATGAACGAAGCAGTCCTCGAACTGATCGAGACGAAGATTGCGTATTTGGAGCGCGCCAACGCCGAATTGAGCGATGTGGTCTTTCGCCAACAACGGGAAATTCAGGCGCTCGCGGCGCAGATCAAAATGATGGCGGAGCGCGCACAGACGGCACAGCGCGAGGAGCGACCGCCTACGCTGGATGAAGAACGTCCTCCGCATTATTGAACATGGAATTGATGTCCGACGTTCTTTCGACGCCGCTGTGGCAGGACCATGCCGCGATACCGGTGCTCCCCGAGCTGCCGATGCCCGCCGAGGTGGATGTGCTCATCGTGGGAGCCGGATATACGGGCCTATCGGCGGCCCGCGAGACCGCGGCGGCTGGGCGCAGCACGCTGGTGGTCGATGCCGGTGCCGTGGGCGCCGGCTGTTCGGGCCGTAACGGCGGGCAAGTGGCATACAGCATCAAGCCGTCGTTCAAGGCGCTCAGCGCGCGCTATGGCGAGAAGCGCGCCTTCGCGATTTGCCAGGAAGGTCGCGAGGCCGTCGCATATCTGCGCTCGCTGGCGACGCGGGACGGCGTGGATTGCGATTGGCGCGAGCGCGGTTGCTTTTACGGAGCACACACCCGGCATCATTTTGCGGTCATGGCGCGAGAAGCGCGGCAACAGCCGCAGGGGCTGGAGCAGAGGATCACGGTCGTGTCGCGAGCGCAACAGCGGCAAGAAATCGAGAGCGATTTCTATCATGGGGGCTGTGTGTACCACGATGACGCCTCGGTCGATCCCTTGAGGCTCGTGCTGGCGCTGTTGCGGCGGGCGCAAGACAGCGGCGCCGCCGTGCGGGATCAGTGCGCGGTGCAGGCCATCCGAATTTCGCGCATCGGGTTCGACGTGCTGACCTCGCGAGGAGTCGTGAAGGCGCGTAACGTCTTGCTGGCGACGAACGGATACTCCGGACCGCTCTCCCCGTGGCATCGGCGACGCGTCATTCCGATCGGTAGTTACCAGATCGCCACCGCGCCGTTGGGGGTCGAGCGGGTGCGATCGCTCATTCCGCAGGGGCGCAATGTCGTCGATTCGCGGCGCGTCGTCGTGTATTTCAGGCCGTCCCCCGATGGTGAGTGCATCATATTTGGCGGTCGAGCTGCATTGGCCGAGAAAAATCCGCTTGCCTGCGTGCCGCGATTGCGGAGCATGATGGCGAGGATATTTCCGCAATTGCAGTCGGTTCGAATCACCCATGCCTGGGTGGGTTGGGTCGCTTACACTTTCGACACGATGCCACATTTGGGTCAACACAAGGGTCTGTACTACTGCATGGGTTATTGCGGCCAAGGCGTGCCGCTCGCTCCCTATTTTGGCAAGAGGATCGGGCAGCAAATGGCGGGGCTCGAGGAAGGGCGCACCGCGATTGATGATTTATCATTCCCATCGCGGCCCTATTACTTTGGCACGCCGTGGTTCCTGGCGCCGTCGGTGTGGGCCTATCGAACGATGGACGCCGTAGGGATCTAGAGGAGCCCAGCCTTGACCGGTAAGCGACACTTAAATAAGTACGGCTCGTATGCAGAACTCGCTCGCGGTGAAGTGCAGGGCAGGGACTATCGCGTCAGGGTGAGGGAAAAGCCACACTCGCCGGTGCTCATCGTAGCGCCTCACGGCGGCATGATCGAAGTCGGCACCTCCGAGATCGCACACGTTGTCGCGGGCAGAGACTACAGTGTATTCAGCTTCGAAGGATTGAAGCCATACGGAACGAACCGCGACCTGCACATCACGAGTCACCAGTTCGACCATCCCGAGTGCTTGGCCCTGGCGGCGCGCTGTGAAGTCGTGCTCAGCGTGCATGGGTGTGTGGGGGAATCGCAGATCCATATCGGCGGGCTCGATGCGGAATTGTCGGCACGACTTGCGCAGCAACTGTCTCGCGCCGGGTTCCCCGTGGATCCCGAGAGCCAGAAGTACCCGGGGCGGCACCCGCTCAATATTTGCAATCGCGGATCACGGCAGAAGGGCGCGCAGCTCGAAATTACCTATGATTTGAGAACGGGTGACTCGCGCGGGGCAATTGCCCGCGCGGTCCGACTGGCAATTGCGGGTTACCAGCGTCCGCATAGGGTGCGCGCACTTGAATCGGAGGATCGCGACACACCGTGAAACCTCAGCGTCGGCCTCCGCTACTTGGGCGGTTCGATGGGTTTCACATCGCCGCAGTCTGAACCCAAGTAGTGCATCTCCGACTCGGTATGCATCACGCGCGTCTTCCCATTCGCAGCATGCGACGTCATGTCCATGCGATTCGTGATCACATCGCCGGCCGCCGTGACCTGGCCCTTGCCTTCACTCGCATTACCGTTGATGTTGCAGCTGAACTCGTAGGTCGTTTCGTTGCCGCTGTGGGTTACGGTGCCCGGCTGGCAGCGCCCTTCCTTGTCGACCATGGGCGCGTTGCGCTTGGCCATCTCGGGGCTGACGCAGATGCGGAAGCCGCCGCTACCGCCCTGTCCCGCTCCATTATTTCCGACCATGGCCTGCATGCGGGCGCGCTGCTCGGGCGGCATGTTTGCCATCGCCTGCTGCATATTGGCGCTCGCCGCCGCTATTTGGGCCGTCATGTCGCGGCCATCGATCACCTGCTTGATTACTTTGACCTCCCATAGCCCGGGCTTTAGGCCCATCCCCGCCGCGAAGGCCGACAGCGCGGCTAACACCAACAGGCAGGAAAACAAAGATTTCGACATGGCGGTTCTCCCTCTTGGAATTAAGAGCGCAGCACGGCGCTGACGCATTCTAGCGCACTCCTCAGACGTCCTGCGCTGCGAGTTGGGATTTCGTATGGCGTAGGCCCTTGTCGATTTTCGCCCTGATAAAGCGTGGTCGGATTGAATACAGCCGTCGCCCGAGCCGGTACGCCTTGCCTTGCAGTGCCCGGCGCTGGCGCGCGAGACGGTCGAGCAGCGCCTCCACCGCGTCGTTTTGGCTCGCGGCATTCGGCCCCTTGGCATACTGAAGTATTTTATCGTTCAACAACGCCAGGTCGTGATCCTCACCCAGGCACTGCGCCAATCGATGGGATCTCTTATGGCTGCTCGCAAATCGTTTGTGGCCGAGCGGCAAAACGATCTCGAGCTGATGCGATAGGTACGAGACCTGCTTGCGCCATTCATGCAGGCGCTCATCGGTGGGTCTTTTCCTCACGCGCGCAAACGCCTTGCGGCCGGACTGATACGTGCGCTTGAGGCCCATACCGAGAGCTGCCGGATCGAGTCGCGATTCCGAATCACCCTGCACCCGGCGCTCGACCGCACGTAATACAGCGGCAGCGGCGGCCAGATCCTTCGCCCGCACTTGCCGCTGCGCGTCCTGCCGCTCGTGCCGCAATGTGCGGTAGAGCTGCCGCACAAACGTATTGTGCTCTTTTACACCCGTTTCGGGTTCCAATCGCCGCAGGGTTTCCAGCAACACCTTGGCATCGCGCGCGGGCGTGAGAGGCTTGGCCGCATCGCGGATCAATGCGTTCTCGGAGTGATACGCATGGACGCCGAAGCAGGTGCGCAGAAGCCGCAGTGTGGCGCGCACGCGCTTGAGTTCCTTGCGAACACCGTGCACCGCATGAGCGGAGTGACCGCACCGTTTCAGTCCTGCGATGGCCTCATCAAGCTGCCTGACCAGAATGAGGCTAACGGCGCGCATCGCCGCATCATCCGAAAGAGCGCCTCCTTTCACGATCCCCGTCCATATCGCTGACCCAGCGCATGATTGTAACCCACCTAGACACGCGCACGGTCGTAGGCGCGCACGGTCGCGGGCAGGGGCATGTCAGCGGCGTGGGCGGAAACTCCATGGCCGAGCTAATATAATTCAAGAGCCGAGGAGGCATTGTCCGCAGCAATCCGCCTTGTGTGCAATTTACCGCCCCCGAACCTCGATAATCGACTATGCCAGACACATTGAAGCTAAGTCCGGCGCTTGGGGTCCTGTGGGCGTTCCTCAAGCTGGGCATGAGCTCCTTCGGCGGACCGGTCGCTCACATCGGGTATTTCCGAGAAGAGTTCGTCGTGCGCCGTCACTGGCTCGAGGACTCGGCCTTCTCCGATTTGGTCGCGCTGTGTCAGTTCCTGCCCGGCCCCGCAAGCAGTCAAGTGGGTTTTGCCATCGGGCTGATGCGAGCAGGTTATTGGGGTGCTCTGGCGGCGTGGATTGGATTCACGTTGCCATCCGCGGCGGCGCTCGTGCTCTTTGCGGACGGCGTGAGCGCACTGCGCGGACCGATCAGTGTGGGCTTGGTGCATGGCCTCAAGCTCGTGGCCGTTGCGATCGTCGCGCAGGCCGTCTGGGGCATGGCGCGCACGCTGTGCCCTGACCGGCAACGGGCATCGATCGGCGGCGTTGCCGCCTTGATCATGCTGTTGGGTGCGCCATGGATTCCGCAGATCGCGGCGATCATCGTGGGCGCCGTCGCGGGTCTTTGGTTCTGTCGTAACCCCGCCTCCGCACCAAAGGCAGGCGCCGCCGCACCGATGGCCACCACCGCCGCACCGATGGCCACTACCGCCATACCGGTAGCCACCGCTGCCGCACCGATGGCGGCCATTGCCGTACCGGTCTCGCGTAGGGCCGGGCTCGTGTCGCTCGCGATGTTCGTTCTCTTCGCAGTCGGGCCGCTGCTTCTTCGGGGGCTCGAGCTACCACCCGCCGTGACCCTGTTTGATGCGTTTTATCGCTCCGGTGCGCTGGTATTCGGCGGCGGGCATGTCGTGTTGCCTTTGCTACGCGATGCCTTTGTGTCGCCGGGTTGGGTCAGCGACGATGCCTTTCTCGCCGGCTATGGCGCCGCGCAAGCGGTGCCCGGCCCGCTTTTCACGTTCGCCGCCTATCTCGGCGCCGTCGTCTCCCTGTCACCGCACGGGCTGGCGGGCGCTATGCTGGGGCTCATCGCGATTTTTCTTCCGGGGTTGTTGATCCTCATCGCCGCGTTGCCGTTTTGGCACACATTGCGCACGCGCGCGGCCGCGCAAGCATCGATGCGCGGCGTCAATGCCGCAGTGGTGGGACTGCTCGGTGCGGCGCTTTACAATCCCGTATGGACCAGTTCGGTCAAGACGCCGAGCGATATTGCCGTGGCACTCGTTGGCTTCGTCCTCTTGACCATCTGGCGCGCGCCACCGCTTCTCGTGGTCATCATGGGTGCGCTCGCCGGCATCGGGTTGGTGTAAAAATTCGCTCATCACGCCGCAGGCGGTCGATGTGCCGACCGGAAGAGGATTGAGAATCGATGAAGAAGCGCGTCTGTGTGTTCTGCGGCTCCAATCCGGGCGCGCGTCGCAGCTATGCCGCAGCCACGGCCGACTTGGCGAGCCGCTTGGTGGCCCATGGCATCGGCATTGTCTATGGCGGCGGCAATGTCGGCCTGATGGGCATCCTCGCCGATGCGGCATTGGCGGCCGGTGGCGACGTGATCGGCGTCATACCGGGGGCGCTCGTTGCGAAAGAGGTCGCGCACCGACACCTCTCTGAGCTCCGAGTAGTCGGTTCCATGCACGAGCGCAAGGCGCTCATGGCCGAGTTGTCGGACGCCTTCATCGCATTGCCGGGCGGATTTGGCACGCTCGACGAATTCTGCGAAATCCTCACATGGACTCAATTGGGCATCGTGCGCCTGCCGTGCGGGATCCTGAACGTCGATGGCTACTACGATCACCTGTTGGCGCTCTTTGATCATGCCGTCGACGAGGGGTTCTTGAAGCCGCTTCACCGACAGCTGCTCATCGTCGATGACGGCGCCGAATCGCTGGTCACGCGTCTTTTCGAGCGCGATGCGCCGGTCGTTGAGCAGTGGATTACCGGGGAAGAGAGGTAGCCGGCACTGGGCTAGCTTGGCATCGATTGACGAAGTCCCCTCAAGCCTTCCACGATCGCTCTCTCGTCGACGTTCCCGTAGCCCAATACCAGCCCCTGCAACGCCGGCTGTCCCGCGTAGTAGCGGCGCAGCGCGCCGATTAGCACACCTCTGTTTCGGGCACTTGCAATCACCGCTTCCTCCTCGCAACCCGGCTCGAGCCTGAGCGTCACGTGCAATCCCGCGACGGACGGCAGCGGCTCCAACCGACGGCCGAACGTGGAATGAAGTCCCTCGAGGAGCAAATCACGTCGACTGCGGTAAATGCGCTGCATCCTGCGAACGTGCCGGGCCAGATGGCCTTCGCTGATCATGAGTGCGAGTGTTGCCTGCGTGAGGGCATTGCACGGTCCGTCAGCGACCCGCTTGGCCGCGACCAATGCGGCCAGCGCCCACGGCGGTGCCACGATATAGCCCAGCCGAAGTTCGGGCATCAGGATCTTCGAGAACGTGCCGACGTAGAACACGGATTGCGCGCGGTCGAGCGTCTGCAGGGCGTCGAGCGGACGATCCACGAACCGGAACTCACCGTCGTAATCGTCCTCGATGATGACGGCGCCACGCCGCCGACAAAATTCCAGTAGTGCCGTCCGCCGCTGCACGGACATCACGGCGCCGAGCGGGAATTGATGCGAGGGCGTCACGCAGACCACACGCGTCCGCGCCGGTATTCGCTCCACGATCAAGCCGTCTTTGTCGACCGGCACGGATGCGATCCGCGAGCCGTGCGCCTCGAATGCAGCGCGCACCGGCGGGTAGCCGGGGTTCTCGAGAGCGACCGATGAGCGGCCCCGCGTCGTCAAGACGCGCGCGAGCAGGTCGAAAGCCTGCTGGGCGCCGGCGGTCACCACAATATCCTCCGGGTTGCATGCGACGGCGCGCGCGAAGGACACGTGCTGCGCGATGGCCTCGCGCAACACGGCCAATCCCTGCGCATCGGCCCTGAATGCGGGTCTGGCGCGGAACCGACGCAGTGCCCGGTTCGACAGGCGGCGCCACGTGTCGAAGGGAAAACTCGAGAGGTCCGGCACGCCGACTTGGAACACGTAGCGTGCTGTTGCGCCCGTGTCACCGACGGTCGCCACGGATCGTCCTCGCCAGTATCGATTGAGCCGCCGCTGCGCGCCGGCTTGGGTTTCAGCTCCACGGAGATTCGCGGCACCCGGCAGCGATTTGGCCACCACGGTGCCCGACCCGCGGCGCGCCAGAATGTACCCCTCGCTCAGCAGCAAGTCGTACGCCGCGATCGCCGTATTTCGTGACACTCCGTGGGCGGCGGCCAACGTGCGCGTCGAGGGAAGGCGTACCCCCGGTTTGAGGCGGCCGTCAAGAATCGCAGTGCGCAACTGACCGTGCAGTGAACTCAGGAGCGACCGCGCGCCGCGCCGCGGAAGAGCGATTTGAAGCTGGAAAAGTGGTTCCATGGATATCAGGTGAAGTGGCTCTTTTCTAAGGTCCATTGGCAAGCGCAATCTTCCGCCAGATGCCGCGACCTATTCAAGAATACTTGCTGCGAACTGCGGATTGGCCCCGAATCGCATTCTTGCGCCATATTGCGACGGCAGTGATCGTCGCGCTCTCGCCGCTCATGGCTTGCGCCGGCGGCGACACGGCTGCGCCTCCGGCCAGCATCGTCAAGGAACTGCTGGCGCGAAATCTGGTGGGGACGAGTGGCAAAGAGATTCGGATGCTCACGGTGGAATATCTTCCCGGTGGGGCCTCGCTTCCGCACCGGCACAACGCACAGGTGTTCGTGTATGTGCTCGAGGGCGCCGTTAGGATGCAGGTCGAAGGCTCGGTGCCGGTGACCCTCGGTCCGGGCGGGACCTTTTACGAGGGACCCGGGGACATCCATGCCGTGTCGGCCAATGCGAGCCAGACGAAGCCCGCCCGGATTCTGGCGTTCATCGTCAAGGACGTGGGGGCGCCCATATCGGTTGCGGTCCCCGCGAAAGAGCGCCGTTGAGACTGGACCGTACCGTGACATGAGGCGGAAACTCGCCTTCGGCATCGTCTCGATCATTGGGCTGGCGGTGGCCAGTGGCGCTGTCGGCGCCGCGACGAGTGGTGAGCAGTTGGCGCAAAGCGCGGGGCGGCCGCTCATCGGCGCTCAGGCTCCACGCCTCGTTCTCAAGACCATCGATGGTGCGACGATCGATCTGGGTCGTCTGTACGGCAAACAGGCGGTGTATTTGAAATTCTGGGCCACCTGGTGTGTGCCGTGCCGGCAGCAGATGCCGCACTTCGAGCATACCTACGAAACCGCAGGACCGGATCTTGCGGTCATCGCCGTCAATACCGGATTCAATGACTCGATCGACAACGTCCGGGCGTACCGCCGCCAGCTCGGCATCACGATGCCCATCGTGCTCGATGACGGCCAGGTCGGCGGCGCCTTCAATCTGCGGGTCACGCCGCAGCACATCGTGATCGGTCGCGACGGCCGGATCCAGTATGTGGGACACCTGGCCGATGCGCGCCTTGACGCGGCGCTCGTGGTGGCGCGCGCTCCACCCGCCGCTGCGGGCGCTGCGAATGCCGCTGCCCCCGCGACAGCATCCGCAGAGAGGCGCCACTACGCCGTCGGCGACCATCTCCCGGAACAATCGCCGCCGACGCTCGACGGCCGGCGGTTTCGCTTCCGAGACCCGGCCGATCCTCGCCGTATCGTTCTGGTGTTCCTCTCGCCGTGGTGCGAGTCGTATCTCGCGACCACGCGGCCTGCCGTATCGGCGAACTGCCGCCGGATGCGTGAACAGGTGAGCGAGCTCGCCGACGTTCGCGGCGTTCGCTGGCTCGGGATCGCCTCGGGTCTATGGGCAACGCGCGATGATTTGCGTGACTATAGGAGCAAGTACGGCGTCCATATACCCCTGTCACTGGACGAATCAGGCGCTCTGTTCCGTGCCTTCAACGTGACCGAGTTGCCGGCGGCGCTGGTCGCCGACGGGGGCGGACGAATCGTCCAAAAAATAAACGGCTCCGACGTGGCGACGCCGGCGGCACTGCGCACGGCGATCGACGCGCCGTAACCGGCATTTACCACATTCGCCTGAGCACGCCGTCGTGCAGAACGAATTGGTGCCAAAGCGCCGCCTGGGCATGAATGCCCGCGACCGCGAAAAGCCCATAGGCTAGATAGCCGTGGATGTCATACGGCGTGCACATTGATCCAGAACGGTTGGGTTCGCTTGGGCCAGGAATCGTGCAGAAGACCGAGAACGCCCACGCCGATGACGAGCAAAAACATGACCCAATGGAAGGCGATGGCGCCTTGTCCGTAGCGGGCCGCTTGCCGCGAAGCTTCACTGCGATCATTCACGCTTGACACGAATTACTTTGCAGTACA
>Ga0181521_10005087_pt1 | contig 14763 bp, 16 predicted proteins | sample PEATcosm2014_Bin_32_FD_119764 | JGI IMG/M metagenome (GOLD analysis project Ga0181521, IMG submission 119764) | Peatland microbial communities from MTU Mesocosm Facility, Houghton, MI, USA - PEATcosm2014_Bin02_60_metaG | ecosystem: Environmental > Terrestrial > Soil > Wetlands > Peat | place...
GTGATCGGCCCGGGCGGCCTCCCGTGCCCCCCCTCGGACTTCTCGGTACTGGGCCGTGACCGCGGCACGTCCGACGTGATCGGCCCGGGCGGCCTCCCGTGCCCCCCCTCGGACTTCTCGGTACTGGGCCGTGACCGCGGCACGTCCGACGTGATCGGCCCGGGCGGCTCCCCGACGAAGACGGCGAGCTTGCCCACCCGGCGGGTCAAGACGCCCAGCAGGTAGCGGGCCGCCACGACCGAGGCCAGCGCCCGCTCGGCCCGGCGGCGGTGCTCGCGAACGACGGCGCGCTACATCCGCCCGGCCCGCGCTGCGGGGCTGATTCCCTCTGTCGACCAGGTGATCAAAAGCAATCGTCGCAGGCGATGCCGTCGCCATAACCGGGCGACAATGCCCTGGACAGTCCCGTTCGCCGTTGCCCACAGTGGCCAGGCAGTGAGGCCCCTGCGGAGAGACCTGTGCTCATGAAAGTAACACCGGGCAAATCCGAGGACCAGGACCGGGACGTCACCAGCTGGGCCCTGGCCCGGTGGGATCGCACGCTGCGGTTGTGTGCGATCCGGTTGTCTGAGTCGACCCCGGCGTTCGTGCCGCTGGTGTGGTGGCTCGCTGTGCGCCGGTAGTTGACCCGGGACGGCAAAACGCGGCGCCAGCTGGTGTGCTGGCGCCGCGTTTCTGGTGGCTGGACGCTTAGGCCCCTGCCTCCGGTTCGATGATCGGCTGGGACGGGCCTTGCTCGATCATCGACGTCCAGGACCGGACTGCTGGATGATCGGCTGGGACGGGCCTTGCTGAATAATGGGCTTACCCATGTGGGTTTCCCTTTCTGTCCGGGGTCAAGGCCGGTTGCCCTGACGCACCCGGTCGGGTGCACGTCCGTTGTGCGGGTGGACGTGCGCCCTCGGGGTGAATCAGGCCCCGGCCTCGTAATCGGCCTCTTTGGTGCGCTGCGCGTACGCGGGTACGCCGTGCGCGTGCCAGTAAGACTCGTAGGCGGCCATTTCCAGCTCCGCTGCCGCCTCACGGTCGGTCGCGGTGGCGGTGGGGCCGGCGTTGACGGCAGCGGTCCACATGGATGCGCGGGCGGCGTCTGCCCGGGTCGCCGCTTCTGGTCCGTAGGTGATGCTCATCTGCCCGCCTCCGCCAGTTTCCGGTTCACAGTCCCGACCGCTATCCGGATGGCCTGGCAGTGGGCGAGCGTGCCCTGACCGGCGCCGTCCGCCCAGGTCACCCAGACGGCGTTGCGGAGCGGCTTGGGCAGCATGAACCAGTGCGGGCGGCAGAACAGCATGGACGGGCTGACAGGCGTCGTGCAGCCTGTTGCCGGGCACTCGTGGCTCATTGCCCTGCCTCCCGGCCTGCTAGGGCTGCGTCCCTGGCCTCGGGCGTGTCGTAACGGGGCTGCGATCCTGCCGCCAGGTAGGAGCGGACCGCGTCGGCGGTAGGCCCTTCGCGTTCGAATGCGGCCCACGCTTCGGCCAGGGTGGCCGGTTGGCGGCGAGTTTCGTCCTCGGCGCCCCGGTCCTCGGCGCCGGTGTCCGCGTAATCGGCTGGGTATTCATCCCGCTCAGCCTGTATCCGGTCCATTTCCCGGGCCAGTTCGCCCGGATCAGTTACAGGCTGAGGTGCCCGGCCGCCGTACACGGCCCTCGACGAACAACGGAACAGCCAGTCACGGTAAGCGGCTGAGTTGATCTTCCTTACCGTGACTGGCTGTTCCAAAGCGCGTCGGTCTCACAGCGACCTGAGGGATCTTGGCGCTGTATGGGCTGTTCCCACGGCATGTCAGGCAGATGTGCGCCGTGCGCCCGCGGGCGTGACCATTGAGCGCTGGCCTGGCACACGGCTTGGTGCTACCGGTGCGGTGGGTGGGGTGGCGGCGGCGGGATGGTTGCTACGCTGGGCGCGGGTTCGGGCCAGACCAGCAGGACGGGGCAGGGGGCGTGGTCGACGATGAAGCGGCTGGCCTGGCCGAGGCTGCGGGGTCCCAGGTGGGTGCGGTCGCCGTCGCGGGCGAGGATGAGAAGGCCGGCGCCTTCCGCGGCGGCCACAACTTCCCGCTCGGCGCGGCCGGCGCGCTCGCTGCGGGTGCAGGGGCGCCCCAGGCGCGTCGCTGCGGCGGCCAGGAGCTGCCGGGCGGAGGCGGAGGCGAGGTGTTCCAGCCGGGTGCCGGGGTCGCGGTCGGGGCGGGCGCGGCCGAGCAGCCCGGCGTAGGCACCGCGAGCGGCGGCGGGGACCTCAGGTGCGGTGACGTACAGCAGCGTGATGTCGGCGTCGGCGGGTGCGTAGATGCGGGCGGCGTCCACGCAGGCGGGCCAGGTGCCCTCCACGATCCAGGCGATGACGGTCACGGTGATCAGCCTCCGATGGCGGTCAGCGAGGCCCACAATGCCAGCGCCGCGAGCACCAGGGCGGCAGGCACGGCGAGCAGGCCAAGGCGGGTGAACTCCCTGATGTCAATCTCTGTGTCGTGCTCGCGCACGATGCGCCGCCACAGCAGGGTGGCCAGGGACCCGGCGTAGGTCAGGTTGGGGCCGATGTTCACCCCGAGCAGCACCGCGAGCACCGCGCCGGGCCCGGCCGGGGTGATCAGCGGCAGCAGCACTAGCACGGCGGGCAGGTTGTTGATGATGTTCGCCAGCACGGCGGCCAGCGCAACGATCGCAAGCAGAGCCGGCAGCCCGGTACCGCCCGGGACCAGATGCCCGAGCGCCGTGGCGAGTCCGTTGCCGGTCACCGCGCCAACCACGATGCCCAGCCCCAGGACGAAGGCAAGGAACGGCACCGCCGCCGCGCGCACGATGGCCGCGGGGGTGGTGCGGCGCTGAGCCAGGGCGCGGGCCGCGAGCACGGCCGCGCCGGCGAGGGCCGCCCACGCGGGGCTGATCCCGAGGGCGGAGGCAAGGACGAAGCCCGCTAGCGTGCACGCCACCGTGGCCAGCGCGAACACCGGCACCTCGGGCGCGCCGGCGGCGGGCGGGGCCAGGGCGCCGGCGTCCAGGTCGGTGGCGAAGAACCGCCGGAACACCACGTATTCGGTGCCGATCGCCACGAGCCACGGCAGCCCCATCAGCGCGGCGAACCGGGGGAAGCTCAACCCGCTGGCGGCGAACGCCAAAAGGTTGGTCAGGTTAGAGACCGGCAGCAGCAGTGAGGCGGTGTTGGACAGGTGGGTGCAGGCGTACACGTGCGGCTTGGGCCGGGCCCCCAGCCGGGCGGCGGTGGCGAACACCACCGGGGTGAGCAGCACGATCGTGGCGTCCAGGCTGAGCACCGCGGTGATCACGGACGCGACAGCGAACACGGAAACCAGCAGCCGGCGGGGCCGCCCCGCCGCGGCGCGGGCCATCCAGGCCCCGCACGCGGTGAACAGCCCCTCGTCGTCACACAGCTGGGCCAGGACGAGCACGGCTGCCAGGAAACCGATCACCGGCCCCACCCGCGCGGTCTCGGCACGGGCCTGGCTCAGCGAGATCGCCCCGGTGCCGATGACCACGACGGCGGCCGGGACGGCGACGACCGCCTCCGGCCAGCCCCACGGGCGTACTACCGCGCAGGCCAGCACCGCTAGGAGCAGAACGGCGGACAGAGCCTCCGCCAGCGAGGTGCTCAGGGTCGGGTCCTCTCCCGGTAGTGCGATCTGCCGGCCTCGGGGGCCGGTGCACGCGCCGGCCCGGGGATCACCGCAGTCTCCCCGGCTTCGGCGAGCGCCCGGTACAGGGAGGCAACCGACGGGTTCTTCCCGGCGTTCTTGCCGGCCTTGATGGTGAGCTTCTTCGCGATCCCGGGTACGGGGACGCCCTTGTCCCTGAGGGCGATGGCGAAGGTGAGCATGTCGTCGTCGATGACCTTGGGCCGTCCGCCGTGGTTGCCGTGGGCGGCGGCGGCTTTCTGGCCTTCCAGGGTCTTCTCCCGGATGTAGTCGCGGTCCAGCTGCCCGGCCACCGCGAGTACGGCAAACAGCATCGAGCCCATGCCGTCCGGGTCGTAGATGCCGGTGAGCGGGCCGGTGAGCAGCTCGAGCTGGATGCCGGCGGCCTGCAACTGCGCCGAGAGCGCCATCAGCTCGGCCGCGTTGCGGGCCAGCCGCTTGAGCTCGTGCACGGTCAGGATCACCGGCTGGCCGGGAGCGGCCTGCCTGATCTCGTGCGCCAGCGCGAGCGCCTTCTCCAGCTCGGGGCGCACCTTCACCCTGGTGCTGATCTTCTCGGAAAACACCCGCCTGCAGTCCGCGCAGTCAAGCGCGTCGAGCTGGCTGGCGAGTTCCTGCCCGGCGGTGGAGTACCGGGCATAGCCGATCCGGATAGGCATGCCCGCCACCTCCGCCGCGGCGTCGGGCGGCTGGCCGGGTGTCCATGCCTTGCCGGGGCCGCGGGCCGCGGGCACCGCGACCTCCAGGTCTTCCTTCAGCGCGGGCACCAGGATGAACCGCGCGGTGTGGTACTTGATCGCGGTCCTGCCGCCCTGGGTGCGGCAGGCGCTGCCCGCCGGCGCGGCGCACTTCGGGCAGTCGCGGCGCTCCACCGCGGCGCCGGCTTGATCAGGAGTCAGCCCCATCTCCCGATCTTCGCAGAACCTCTCTCACAACATGCGGGGTTCTGAGAGGCGTTTTGCGAACGGCGACCTGGGCGGACGCAGCCCGCAGGCGACCGTCTGCGGAACTCTCACATCTGGCATTTGTGAGAGGCGGCGGGACGCGGGCGCGGGCTACTCCCGGTCGTCGGGTCTCGCAGATCACCGGTACCGGGTTCGGGCGGCTGGACCTGGAGTCGGCGGTCCCGGCCCGGCGGCTGACCGAGCTGGCCCGCTACGGGATGACGGCCAGCGCTACCCAGATCCGCCGGCATCCGCCGGCGCGCCGGCTCGCGACGTCGCCGAGGCGGCGTGGAGCCCCGAACTGGCAAAGGTACACGGCGAAGATGCGCCCGAACGGGCGCTCAAGCGCCTCCTGGTGCGCTGCTCCCGCAGGCTGGCCCGGCCCCATAGTTATATCCCCCGGTTCCGGCACCACAATGTGGCAGACCGGTCGGCTCTGGCAAGGCGCCGTTCTCGAGGTCAGTAGCGGCGTCACGTGGCCGCTGGCTGGCCGGGAGCGTCCGGCCACGCCCACTGGGCCAGGATGTACCAGGCGGCGGGTTCCCCGGGTGCCGGGTCACCGGCGGGAATGACGCCGAACACGATGGGGTCGAGGCCGGCCACCAGCCCGGCGACCACCGCGCCTGCCGCTAGGAGCGGCGCGGCGGCAATCACGAACGGCGCGGCGGCGATGGCTCCGGCGATGGGCAGGGCGGCGCGCAAGACGGTCAGCAGCTGCTCGGAGCTGTGGCCGAGCCGCGCGGCCAGCGCGCTGGTCTCGGCGGGCGGCGGGACCGGGCCGACGGCTTCGCCGACGGCAGCGTGGTCGAGCGTCACCGGCGGGTCGCTGGTCCCGGTCGGCAGGGCGAGCCGGTCCTTGGGGATCTCGTGGGCCACGTAGACCCGGGGGAAGTCGAGGCCCGCATGGACCAGCCATTGCAGCCGGTCTAGCTGGGCCGCCGGGATGATGCCGTCGCTGGGGTCGGCGGGGCGGATGATCCAGTCGGTCTGCGGTCCGGCGTATGCCCTGGGCTCGTCGAACAGCGGCGCGATGCCAAGGTATCTGATGTCCACCCCGGCCCGCTCGGCGGTCTTGATGAGCCGCGGGCTGCTGCGCTCCAAGGTCGCGACCCGCCGGGCGGTCTGAACGGTGAGGCGGCTGGCTGGCTGGGCTAGGTGCCCGGCGGCCCAGGGCGGCTGGGCGGGGTGCCTGACGGCGGTGGCCCGGGCGGGCCGACGCTGGTTGGGATACATGGCTACCTCTATCTGGGTTGGGTGTTACACGTTCACCAGGACGATGACGACAGGCAGGGCCAGGCCCAGCAGGGCGGTGCCGAAGGCGGCCCGGTGCGCCCAGGCCGGGCCGCGGCGGAACCCACGGCTGTAGATGGCCAAGGCCAGCGCGGCGGTCAGGGCCGCCGCCACTAGCCAGCCGCCGGCCACGGCGGCGTGTGCGGTGTCGGCCAGGAGCAGTGCGGCGCCGAGCGCGGCCAGCAGGCCGACACCGATCCACGCCACCCGCCTCAGCGGCCCGGCCATGTTCACCGCCATTCGATGGTGCGGCCGCCCGGTCGTCACCAGGTCGGTGAGGCTGGTTCCCTTGCCGGGAACGCCGCTTGCCGCAGGGCGTGGCGGGGGCTGCCATTCGCCGGCGCCTGCCCATGGCGGGGGCTGCCATCCGCCGGCACCGGCTGCGGCGCCGTTCGGGATGCCGGCGGTCTGCGCGGTCTCCCAAGCCTGGATCTTCTGCTCCGCGACCCGCGTCCAGGCGGCTATCCTCGCGAAGGCAACGTGCACCTTCGCGTCGAGCCAGGCCAGCTGGATGTCGGACGCTGCCTGGCGTTCGGCGCGGCGGAGTTCGGTCGCGTCGTAGGCGTTTTCCTCCTCCAGGGCGGCGCGTTCCTCCTCCAGGGCGGCGCGCAGTATGACCTTCTTCCGCCTCGCCTCTAGCAGGCGGTTGTACGAGGGGGTCTTCGAGCTCAGTTTGGCGATCACGGCGGCCAGGTCGATGGCGATGATGAGGCCTTCGAGGAGCCACACCTCGAGGCGGATGCCGGGCGAATGGCTCTCCAGCTCACCCAGGGCCCGCCACCGCGCGATCAGCCCGTCATTGCCGTCATACCGGGCCTGCGCCTGGGCGTAGTCGCGCTTCTGGTTCACCCCGGCCTGGGTGAGGTCAGCTTGCGCCGCCGTGATCTGCGGCGACAGGCGGTTCTGGGTGGCGGCGGCCTGGGCCTGCGCGTTGGCCAGGCTGGCCTCGTCGTTCTGCAGCTCGGTGAGCCTGACGTTGTATACCTGGCCCTCCCCGACCAGGCCGGTGCCCTTTCCGCAGCCGACGAACTGGGTGACGCCCTGCGCCTCGCAGGTCGCCTGGACCCGGTCGTTGGCCACCTTCTGCTGCCACCGTGCGGAGACCGCGTTTGGGATCATCGACGTGCGGCACAGAGATGCGTAGGCGGAGAGCGATCCGCGCGACGTCTCTGTCGCTGATGGTGGTTTCAAGCCAATCAAGGAGCGGGTCCAGGAGCCAGTCCGGGAGACCGTCGGATTGTTCACGATCCGGCAGCCGTGCGCCGATCCGAACGCTGAAAAGGGCATCAGGCTCTTGCATCACATGCAGCAGTATCTATGTCGATTGCTCGCCAAACCTGGCTTCAAGGTCTACAGGTCCCGAAGCCTGCCGCGATTGTCCTGATGGCTCAAGAGCGCATCGACCGCGGTAGGCCCAGCACGCTCGACGGCCACCAGCACCACGAGGTCGAGCCCGGCGACTCGGAGGCGCGACCAGGCCGCGGTATCGAGAGCAGCCACCAGCTCGCCGTTGACGTCCTCGGCTGCCAGGTCTTCGTCGGTTAGTTCATTGTCCGCATCGAGGCCGAGGATGCTTCTACGGAGCCCCCGCGACCATCGCACTGCGCACAGAGCGCGGGTGACGCGGCTGAATTCGCGCCAGAGGTCGCGCGGGTGTCGCCGGTCTGGTAGTAGTCGGCGAGGATCTGGAATGGTGTGCGGCTGCCGGTGCGGCCGGTCTTGAGATCGCTACGGGTCATCTCTTCCGCGGGGGTCCAGTCGCCGCCTTTGGCGACGTACGCGCCAGCGTTCGTGGCTGAGACGTTGGGGTCGAAGCGGACGGCGTGGAGCTGGTCGGGCTGTCGGAGCCCGTGGTTGCCGCAGCTGGCGGCGAGCCGCGAGTGGATGTGTGCGTGCAGCTGGGTGATGGCGGCCGCGTCGAGGTCCTGATCGTGGATCAGGAGGACGTGGTAGTGGGGGTGCCAGCCATTCTCGTCGCCCCAGGTGAACTCCAGGGCGATGATGTGCCCGGCGATCCCCAGCTTGCGCTTGAGCCGCTGCCAGGCCGCACCCTGAGTGACGTGCTTCCAGGCGTCCCGCTCGGCGTCGAGAAGCTTCGAGAGCCGATCGCCGAGGTCGTGCGGGACCGTGATGGTTACAAGGCTCGCCGAGTGCCCGTCCGCTTCCCAGGTGCTGAGAGCGTCGCGGAGTTCGGCGGCGCGGCGGTGGTGGATCTTGGCGGAGCAGACGGGGCACAGCCAGACGTTGCCGCAGGTCTCCAGCCCGCAGTAGTACGCAGAGCCGTCCTTGATCCGGATCTCGACCCGGTCACCAACCGGAACCACTCCGCACCTGCGCTGCCGCTCGGGCGTATCAGGATCTGCGACCGCGAGGGCCCGCAGGTTCATCCGTGCTCCGCGGCGCCATCCGGCCGGATCGTCGCAGGCCACCAGGGGGTGGTTCGTAACTTCGCGTCTATACCGAGACAGTGCGTTCGCGGGGGCGACACGAACAGCAGGGGAACGGAGAGAAGATGATCGGCGGCCTACTGCGCTTCGCGCCCGGCCGCCCGAGGGCGCGCCAAGACCGCGCGCCCTCGGGCTGCTGGTTCCGGTGGTGGGTCGGGTCGTAGTTGTCATGTCGGCCTCGCAGACGAGCTGGACACCGAGGCCCGCACACGGTGGCGGGTCTCCCTTGTCGTCGTGGGCCGGGATGGCAACCGGCAGCGCGAAGCGTCGCGATGCGTGAGCCGTGGCTGGCTGAGGGAAGGTCCAATTGATAGAGCTCGTGCTGGGGCTGGGGCTGGGGCTGGGGCCGGGCGCCAGTACACCACCGGACCCGCCACCTACCCGATCTGAGGAGCGCCGTCCCACGCCCTGAGCTCCGGTCACGACTCCGCCAAGATGGCACGCGGGCCTCAGTGGGCTCGTGAGCTGAGCCGCCGAGCTCCGTATCCCAGCGTCTGGATGAGCGTTGCCTCATCTGGCCAGTGGGGCCAGTGGGGCCAGGCTCACCTGACGGGAGGCGGGTTACCGTCGGCGCTGTCGGCGAGAGACATGTCCCATCCGCAGACATAGCACGCGTGGCGGAAGGCGGAGCGCGCGAACTCCAGACCCGCGGCGTGCGGGTCCGGCGCCGAGCGGAGGTCGTCCCACTCTAGGACGTACTCACCCAGGGCGCTGTCCCAGTGCGCGCCGTCGGGGCCGAGGGCCGCCCGGTCGAAGCCTTCGGCGGCGGGATGCGCGTAGGCGTAGAACGCGGCCTGGCCGTGCCGCGCGTCACCCGGCCACCAGCCGACGGCCACCTCCTGGGCGTCCATAGCGTTGCGCATGATGAAGTCGTCCGAGGGAGGCCGGGCCGGAAGCCCGGAGAACAGGCTGACCGCCAGGTCGAACGAGCCCCACCACGCGTTGACCGGTGTCGAGCGGCCGCGGAAGGGCGCTCGGTAGTCGGCCAGGATCAGCGCGGCCTGCGTCGCTGCGGCGAAGTATTCGTCCACCTGGCCAGGGTCATAGTGCGCGTGCTCGTCGTCCTGGTTCAGCGGAACGGTCCACGCAACCTCTTGCGGGGTGGGGTCGATCTCCACGTAGCCGCCCATGCGGCGCAGCGCGGTCAGAACGTCGCGGGTGACCGCTCCCACCGCACGGTGCGGGGTCAGCGGGATCCGTTCGGCCTGGCCATTACTGTGCTCAGCCACCGCCTCGTGCGACCGCAGGTCAAGCGCGGCCACGAGCGAGCCGGAGCCGTCGGGGGCGGGCAACGGCAGCGTTTCCCACCCGCGTGCCGTCAGGCGAAGCGCCGCGTGCTGCAGTTGCGGCTCCGGTGGCGCGAGCTTCACCGCTAGCTTGCCGAGAACCTGAGTGTGCGCGTGCAGCGTGTCGCACGTCGCCTGCCACTCCTGGTAGGGGCGCAACGGCCATGGCAATTGGGACATGAGCCGCAGGCTAACACCGGCCGGCCGGTCAGGGCTCTACGCGGTCAGGGCTCTACGCGGGCGCCGGCCACCGCGGCCGTGATTGTCTCCGTTCTGGCCCGGACGACCTCGCCCGCGATCAGGACCGTCGGCGTGGCGGCAACTCCCAAGGCGGCGGCGCGGTCGGTCACGTAGGACGGCCAGGTCAGGTACGAGCCGTCGTCTCGCTGAACTGCTGCAGGAACTGCGGGTGGCCGGGCTGGGGGTGCAGGTCCGCGGTCACCGCGGGCGGATCACTCCACCGAACGGACCACTGCGCGACTTGTCACCACGCCGGAAGGTTGAACGGCCGCAGGTACGGAGTGGGCTGATACCGCAGGAACGCCGGCGCGGCGGCGGAGACGGTGGACCGGCTGCCGAAGATGTTGTACGCCGACCCGAGCGCCGTGGCCTGCGCGTCAAGGGCACCGGGGCTGAGGGCATCGCCGTCCCAGCGCCCCCTGTCGAGCCGGTTCAGCAGAGTCTGGGCGGCGGTGATCGTCTCGGCCGGGGTGAACGCGCAGTGCCCGGCGCGGTGCACGAAGATCTGCCGCAGCAGGCGGCCGTCACCGGCGCGGTCGACCACCTGCTGGTAGGCCTGCTCGTTTTCTGCGACCACCAGGCCGTCGCCGGTGGTGTGCATGGTGAGCACTGGCACCGGAAGCTGGCCGTCGAAGGCGATGTTCTGCGCCAGGTAGCGCACCGCGGACGGCTTGGCGCTGATCCGCGAGGCGTGGTTGAGGGTCTGCAGGTCGCGGGTCAGGCTCAGCCCGGCGGCGTGATAGAGCGCGACCACCTCGCTGAGGTCGGCCGATTTGGCCAGCTGCGCAAGATAGTTCACGCCGGTGTTCCAGGACGGGTTCCCGCCGGCCCTGGCTTCGAGTTCGGCGCGGAACGCGAAGATGAACGGGAAGTCGACCTGGGTGTCCCACTGGTACTGGTTGGCTTCCTGGCTGGTGACGTCGCTGCGGGCGGGCTCGGGGGAGAGCGGGGTGAACCAGCCCGGCGTGTCACTGAGCGCGGCGGCCAGGGCCAGCCGGGCGCGGCCCTGCGGGGTCTTCTGCGCGGCGCCCGCGGCCGCCTCGGCGCGGGCCAGGTTCGTGCTCGGGCTCGTGATGTTGACGACCTGCACCGATGGATCGATCAGTTGCTGGAATCCGAACGCTCCGTCCAGAGCGGTATTCCAGGTGGCTACGCCACCCGCGAGCACTCCGCACATCGGCAGCGCGGCACCGAAACGGTCCGGGTACCGCTGGATCAGGCCGGCGGTGATGATGCCGCCCAGCGAATGCCCCCAGGCGATGGTGCGGGTGGGCGTGCGGTACGTCTGGTCGAACACGTTCAGCGTGCTGATCTGATCGGGGAGCGCCTGCTGGATCGCCCAGCCGGTCGTCGCGTAGGAGGAGCCGGCCAGCGCGTAGCCGTGGCCGAGCAGCCAGCCGCCGGTGACTGGATCGCTGGCATCCTGGGCCGGGTTCGCCGTCCCGGGCACTACATATCCGTGGCTGTAAAGGAAGAGCGTCCCGTTCCACCGCCCGGCAGGACATTGGATCAGGTAGGTCGCGTGGTCTGGCAGCGAGCCAATCAGGGTGGTGACCCCGCCGGACGCGCCGCACGCCTGGCTGGCCAGTGCGGGTGCCCCCGCGCTCAGCCCCGTCGTCAGCAGGACGGCGGACAAGGCAACTGCACCAAGCCGGCTCGGCTTCATCACAACCACGCTCCATTGCGCAAGAACGCAAAATTTGCGACTGCGCATGGACCATAACCCGAGATATGACCCGGTGACAGTCCGACACGACGGTGATATCTGTCGTCTCCTAGCCGATCTGGGTTCCCGGATCCGGCCGGACCGTCGGCCCGGCGCGATGCCAGAGCGGCTGTCGGACCCGCCTGTTACCATCACCCTGCGGATACCTGGACCGGGTGCGAGCCGAGCAAACCGGAAAGGCTGACGGGAGAAGACGATGGCGTCTCAGCTAAACCCATACCTCAACTTCAACGGCACCACGCGCCAAGCGCTGGAGTTCTACCAGAGCGTGTTCGGGGGGACCCTCAACCTCAATACGTTCGGCGATTTCGGGGCCAAGGACTCGCCCGACGCCAATCGGATCATGCACGGGGTGCTCGAGACGGACGCCGGCTACACGATCATGGCCGCCGACGTTACCAGCGACATGCAATACCATCCCATGGCCGGGTCCTCGCTGAGCCTGAGCGGTGACGACGAGGCCCTACGCGGCTACTGGGAGAAGCTTTCCGACGGCGGGGCCGTGACCTTGCCGTTGCAGAAGCAGGTCTGGGGCGACGAGTTCGGAATGCTTACGGACAGGTTCGGTGTCCCCTGGCTGGTCAATATCTCCCAGCCGCAGGCGTAACCGGCCACACGGTCCCTCTGTACGGCCACACGGTTTCCCTATGGACGGGGGGCGCCCACACGGGGGGTCCCTCATGGGCGGGGGCCGCCCACACGGGGGTCTCCTATGGACGGGGGCGCCCACGCGGGGGTCTCCCGTGGACGGGGGCGCCCACACGGGGGTCCCCTATGGACGGGGGCGCCCACACGGGTGTCCCCTATGGACGGGCCACACGGTGGCCTTGGACGGCCTGCGGTGACCCTGGACGGCGGCCGTGAGGACCCGTAGGCCGGACGGCCGCGATTAGCCCGCCCGGTTGGCCGCAGTGCGCCAGCCGGACGGGCTACCGCGATGCGCCCGCCTTGGACGGGCTCTCGCTTTGCCGACGCCGGATGCCGCCTTGAGCCTGCCTCTCCTCGTCGTTCACCGCTACCCTCGACGGGATCTCGATAGATCCAGCTACGCCAGCAACCGAGAGAGGCGATTATGAGCATCGGCAAGCCCGAGGTCGACTTCCCCGGCGGCGAGCCGCCGGCCGAGCTGCAGGTTACCGACATCTGGGAAGGCAACGGTGGGACCGCGAAGGCAGGAGACACGGTCCAGGTCCACTACGTCGGGGTCGCCTACTCGACGGGGGAGGAATTCGACGCCAGCTGGGATCGCGGCGATCCGCTGGAGTTCCAGCTCGGTGCCGGCCGCGTCATCGCCGGCTGGGACCAGGGCGTGCAAGGGATGAAGGTCGGCGGCCGCCGCCAGCTCGTCATACCCCCGGATCTGGCCTACGGGAACCGGGGCGCCGGCAACGTCATTGCGCCGGGGGAGACTCTCATCTTCGTGTGCGACCTGGTCTCCATCTGACGGAGGCTCCATCCGACGACGTCCCGGCGCCGGGTACGTGCCCGGCGCCGGGCACGTACCCGGCGCCCGGACGCCAACCCGGCCCTGTGGCCCGCCCTGCGTCCCGGACCGCGAGGTCGAGTTACCGCAGGGGCGCCAGGGCATTGCCCCGGTGCCGCCGGCCGGCGAGGTGGAGTTCACTGCGGGCGGTCGTCTGCCCCGGGCTTGGGCCGGGTCAGGTGACGGGGTGCTGCTCGGCGATCGGGGTCGTCTTGCCTTCGCCGGGGATGATCACCCACGCCGCCAGGTAGGCCAGCACGCCCGCGCCGCCGGTGAGGACGGAGACGACGGCTACGACCACCCGGACCAGGGTCACGTCCAGGCCGAAGTAGTCAGCGGTTCCCGCGCAGACCCCGGCCAGCATGCGGCCCTTCTGGGGGCGTACCAGGACCTTGGTTCCGTTTCCGCCGTTCATGTCGGCCATCCCCTTGCGGTGGCCCCGGGGGTAGCGGGCCGCCGTCGGCGGCTGATCCCGGTGCCTGTTGCCAGGCTATTCTTGTAATCCGAGACTAGCAATATTTTTCCGGAAATAAGGAACAGAACCGGGTGACAGGTGCGCCCCCGTGGTGCGACAAGATCCCCTGCGGCCGAAGCGCCGATTCGATCTGGCAGCGCTGAGTCTCCGGCTACACCGATTACCCGGTCTGGGGCGGCCCCTAGTTTGAATTTCGAGGGCCGGTTTGGGCAGGCGTGCCGAGAGCGATTTCGGGGTCCCGCTTCGCCGGGCAACAGGGGACATCGGCGTTGTGCAGGGCGCCGCGGCAGATGACGTCCGCTCGTGACCTTGATCACTATCATGACCACACAAAAAGACCACAGAAACGAATTTTGCAAGAGGCCCGACTGCGCGCTTCTGGGCGTCCGGGCAGCGGCCGATTACGGTCGGCCGATAACGGGCCGGTAACGGGCAGGCGCGCAGGTCAACGGGTGGGTTCCCGGGTGAACCTACGGACGGCGGCCGACCGGGCAGCACCCCCGCATCTCACCTCTGAGCGCCGCCGTCTGCATCAGCCCCCCACCGGCGGGCCGCAGAGCCGGGCGAGATGGATATGTTTACCCACCTTTGACGGATTTGAACCCATACGTTTATGCTCACGGCCTGTCAGGCGCTCCGAAGGCTGTTCGCACCCAGGTGACCTAAAAAGCACCGCGTCCAGCCCTCCCCGTGAGCGCGCCCAACCCGGGAAGGAGCCTTTTGGGCCGCCCAGATAAACCCGCACACATCCGACGCCCGCACCGGCTGCCAATCGCCGCCGCGCCCACGCTGTTCGGCTTGGCCGCCGCGGCGGTTTGCTTGTCGGTGCAGGCAGCACCCGCGGGTGCAGCAACCGCCTCGGCTACGGCGCACCACGCTGTGGCCGCCGTCCACACGGACTCCTCGTCCGCCCGCCTGATGTCTGTGGCAAGGAACGCCGCGGCGCACAAGGCGCACCTGGCGCACAAGGCGCACGTGGCAAGGCCCGTCCTGCTGACCCGGTACACCGTCCGCTCGCAGGGTGCCCCGAAGGCCGCTGCCGCGGTCACCTATTCCGGTAGCGGCTCGTTCCGGTCGTGCGTGATCGCCCGCGAATCGGGCGGCAACAGCCAGGTCATGAACTCCAGTGGCCACTACGGCCTCTACCAGTTCAGCGCATCGACCTGGGCTGCTTACGGGGGTTCCCCCTCCACGTTCGGCAACGCCACCGTGGCGCAGCA
>Ga0181521_10005088_pt1 | contig 14762 bp, 16 predicted proteins | sample PEATcosm2014_Bin_32_FD_119764 | JGI IMG/M metagenome (GOLD analysis project Ga0181521, IMG submission 119764) | Peatland microbial communities from MTU Mesocosm Facility, Houghton, MI, USA - PEATcosm2014_Bin02_60_metaG | ecosystem: Environmental > Terrestrial > Soil > Wetlands > Peat | place...
AAGCCAGATAGCGGTTGTCGTACTTGTAATGGATCACCTGAATGATCACCGTGCGGCTCACGCCGTTGTCCTTCATCAGGCCGAGCAGCGTCTCCGGCGCGGCGTCGCGCGCGGGAACGTGCGCTCCTTCGGCGAAGGGGAATTCGGCATCGTGCTTCCAAACGTGCACGTGGGGATCGATGATGCGGTAGTCCGCGGGATTCGTGCCGGCCATCAAGGTGCTCGCCGCCGCGGCCGCCAGTAACTCGCGCCGCGATATCTCAAGCATAGATCGGTTCCAGTTTGTCCACCACATAAGCGCCCGAGCGCTCGTAGCTGGCGCGCGGGCCTTGCCGCGCGATGTCCAGGTCCACAATCAGCCAGCCCTGGTAGTGAATGGAGCGGAGCACGCGATGGCAGGCGGGGAAATCGATCTCGCCATCGCCTAAATCGAAAATGGTGTTGCGGTCGAAGCGGTCCGGCGAAGCGTCTTTCGCGCGGCGCGCGTCTTTGTAATCGGCCAGCATCAGGCGCGCGGAGTATTGGTCCAGGGTCTTGGCCACGTCGCAGCCCGCCAGGTAGAGGTGCGCGGTGTCGGGCGAGAAATGAAATAGCCGGGGATCCGTCAGGGCCATGCAGCGATCGATTTCCTGCGGGGTTTGCACCATCTGGCCCATGTGATTGTGCAAGCCGGCTTGAAAACCCATGTCGCGCGCCGCCGCCCCAATCTGGTTGAACGTCTGGCACATGGTTTCGAACGCTCCGGGCGCGGCGCCGTTGGTGCGGTTGGGCGAAAAAACCACCAGCCGGCTGGCCTCGAACTCTTTCAGAAAATTCATGGCGGTGCGCGCGCCGGCCAGGACTTCGGCGCGCCGCGCCGCATCGTGAGCCGCGCCGTTGAAGGAAATGGTCACCACGCGGCAGCCGCGTTTGGCCGTTTCGTCGCGCATGCGCTCCACGGTGATGTCGTAAGTCTTGAGGATTTGCGGAAACTGCGTCAGCCGGATGCCTATGAAGCCGGTATCCTTCATGACGTCCAGAATGTCGGTGAAGGGGACGCGCGGGAAGAAGTTCCAAAGGTTGGAACCGAGCCCCCACTTGACGTTGCGATTGGCGGGCAGGCGCGCCGCCGCGCGAGCCAGGGTTGCGGCGAGAAGCGCCAGTGTCTCGCGGCGTGTCATCATTCCGGCACCTCGTATGTATGATACGCCAGATCCCGATTCGCCCCGATCCCTCAGGAAAATACTAAGAGTTCTAAGAATTATCCTTAGGTAATAGCAGTTCTATTGTCAGTACCTTAAAGGGAATTCAGACCTTTTCATCCCCCCGCTTATCTGGCATCATTAACTTGAGATGTAAGGGTGTTTCCGCCCCTTATAGGGCCCAAATATGAAATATTGGATTGTGCTCATCTCGCTCCTGCTCGCGGCAGTGCCAGCGAGCGCCGATACCATGATTACCTTCACTTGGAGCGGTGAGGGTCAAAGCACCGGTCAACTGGGAACCTCCGCTACCTTCACGCAGAGCGGCGTGAGTTTGACCGCCTATTCGTATTGCGATGACGGAAGCACGAAATATAGCGGATCGTGCGCCACAGGCACCACGTACACCAACGATCTATACAACAATGCCGGCGGCTCGGGCGTCGACCCGGGATTGGGCACCACCGAAGGCGGCGACGCAATCGACACTGTCGACTATGTTGAAATCGACTTCTCGAACGTGCTCACCAACTACACCATCGAAAGCGTAACACTTGAAATCTCGCCCCTGGACACCGGGCAAGCCGACGATTGGGCGGTATACAGCGCCAGCACCGATGGGGGATCTCTGCCGGGCACCATGACAGAGGATGCCACGGGGACAAACAACACAGCCTACACGCTCACCAACGTTGTCAGCAGCAGCAAACCCGTGCTGGCCGTTACGGCGGATTGTGACATCGTAATACAGCAGGTGGAGCTGGATCTGGTCGCCAAAACGCCCGAGCCGGCCACCCTGGGACTGATGGCCGGAGCGCTGCTGCTGCTGGGATGGCGCGCCCGCCGCTCCCGCGCGTAACCGCGTCTACGCCGCCAGGGCGCCGTTCAAGCCGCGGATGGCTTCGTCGATCTCCGCGATACTTTTGTAGCCGATCGTGACCGAGTCCACGCCGGCCGTCTGCATGGCGAATTTCAGCGAGGCGTCGCGATCCTGGGGATTGGTGAAACGCCCTTCCCCCACCAGCTTCATGCTGATGATGCCGGCTCCTTGCGCGTGCACCTTGCGCGCGTTCGCCACCACTTCCGGCACATTGCCCCCCTGGCTCGAACCCTCGGTGGGGCCATCCATGATGGTGCCGTTGTGATTCATGCGGATCATGGCGATATCCAGCCAGGTATTGCCGGGGAAGGTGCGCAGGGCCGGCAGGCCGTGGACCGACGCGCCGTGCGCCAGAATGATCTTCTTCTGCTTGGCTTCGGAAAAGGCGTCGCGATGCCGCTCCATATCGCTGGACCAATCCGGGCTGGTCACGCAGTGGAGCAGCAGAATATCCATGTAATCGGTATTGAGCTGGCGGCGGTATTCGTCGATCTTGGCTTTGGGATCGTCTTGCGGCCGCACGGTGCACTTCATCATCAGGCGGTAGCTGTCGCGCGGAATGCCCTTCAGCGCGATGGCCAGCATTTCGGGCATGCCGCCATAGCTTTCGGCGGTTTCGAAAAAGCGGATGCCGCTATCGTAGGCATGGAGCGCCTGGCGGGTGAACTCATCCTGCCCCAGCGCGTGCTGCACATGGCCGCCGTGCGTGCCCGTGCCGAATGCCAGGCGCGTTACCTTCACGCCGGAATTGCCCAGCGTCACCCAATCGGTTGCGGTGCGTTTGGCGGCGGGAGCCGCGAAGGAAGGCCGTAAGCCGCCGAGCATACCGGCAGCCACGGTGGACTTCAGAAAGTCTCGCCTGGAATAACTCATGAGTACCCCCCCACCGCCAAAATATCACACTCTCCGCTATCATGAGCCCATGCGAATGGTGAGTCTGGTGTGGATTGTGGCGCTGGCGCACGGCGCGTCGCTGGAGGACGCCATCCGGGCGCGCATCGCCGAATTCCCCGGCGCGGTCTCGTTTTATGCCAAAAACCTGGACACCGGGCAAACCGCCGGCGTGCGCGAATCCGAGCCGGTGCGCACCGCCAGCACCATCAAACTGGCGATCATGACGGCGGTCTTCGACGCCGTGGCGCGCGGCCAGGCCAAATGGAGCGAGCCGCTTGCCGTCACCCCGGCCGGGAAAGTGGCGGGCTCCGGAATCCTGGGCAGCGAAATTTCGGATGGCGTCACGCTGCCCTTGCGCGACGTGGTGAACCTGATGATCGTCCTCAGCGACAACACCGCGACCAATATGATCCTGCAGCGCTTTTCCGCCGATGCCGTCAACGCCTGGCTGGATCGCCTGGATTTGCGCGGCACGCGCTCCATGCGCAAAGTCATGGGCAGCGAAGGGCATCCCGCCGACCTGGGTTGGTCCGCCGCCGGCAAGCTGCCCGAGAACCGCAAGTATGGCATCGGAGTTTCGACGCCGCGCGACATGGCGACCCTCCTCGAAAAACTCGAGCGCGGGCAGATCGTCAGCCCGGCCGCGTCGCAGGAGATGCTTGCCATTCTCAAACGCAACCAGGACAACACCGGCATCGCGCGCCACATGGAGGGCTGGCCCGTGGCGCATAAGAGCGGCGCGCTGGATGCGCTGCGCAGCGACGTGGGGATTGTCTATTCCAGGAACGGCCGCGTGGCGCTGGCGATTACCGTGGACAACATGCCGAAGCCGGACTGGAGCCCCGATAACCCGGGCTCGCTCCTGATCTCCGGCGTCGCCAAAATGCTGGTGGACGGGCTGACTGCAAAATAGCGCCAAAGCGCCGGACTCCGGCGGTTTTAGCGGGCCGCCGTGCTCTCCCGCACGATCAAGGTCGGCTCGGTGAGCAAGGTGACCGGCGCCTTTTTGCGCTTCGAGCCAATGGCTTTCATCAGGATTTCGGCGGCTTGCTGTCCGATTCTGGTGCTGCTCTGGTCCACCGTCGATAGGGGAATGCGCAGCAGATCCGAATAGTGCACGTTGCCGGCGCCGATCACCTTGATCTGTTGCGGAATGCGAATGCCGGCTTCCAGAATGGCTTTGAGAGCGCCGGCCGCCACGGGGTCGTTATAACCGAAAATGCCGTCGGGCGGATTGGGCAGCGCCAGCAACTTGCGCGTGGCCTGGTAGCCGCTCTCATCGTCGCTGGCGTGGACCACATACGATTCGGGGGCCGGAATCCCGGCGGCCTCCAACGCCTCTTGATAGCCCTTCAAGCGGCTGACGCCGGGCGTGTGCGCGGGGCCGGCCAGGTGGGCGATCCGGCGGCAGCCCACGTCGATCAGGTGCTGCGTGGCCAGCCGTCCGATGGCTTCGTCGTCGGCGCCCACGTAGGACGCGGCGCGGCTGGGAAACCTCCGGTCGATTAAAACGTAAGGCACGCCGCGCGCTTCGATGCGCTCGAAAATGTCCGCCGCTTCGGGCGGCTGCGCCGATGCCAGGATCAGTCCATCCACCTGGCGCGCCAGCAGGCGCTCGATCTCGCTGGCTTCCAGTTCGCAGCTTTCCTCCGAATTGCAGATCACCACGTCATAGCCGAATGGGCGGATGGAATTGGAAATCCCCTTGGCGATTTCGGCGAAAAACGAGTGCATCAAATCGGGCACGATGAGCCCGATCATAAACGTGCGCCGCGCCGCCAGGCTGCGCGCCACCCAGTTGGGCTGGTAGTTCAACTCCTTGATGCGCGCCAGCACGCGGCTGCGCGTTTCCGCTCCCACATCGGCGCATCCGCGAACTACTTTGGAAACGGTCATGACAGACACGTTGAGATCGCGGGCGATATCCTTCAGCCGCACGGGGGCGGTGGGCGTATTAGACGACATGACGATGCCGCGTGGCGGCTCTCATCCTTCCGAGCACTATGGTACTGGAAATACGTAACTGCTACAATCTCCTCAACCGGGAGGCGGGCGAGCGCCCTTCCGGCGAAGGAGGCTACGATGGACATTCAAATGGCGCCCGAGACGCGGTATTGCTCGGAATGCGGGCGAGCCACTCCCGCCGACGAGCTGGCCCGATTCGGCGACCGCCTGGTGTGTCCTTACTGCAAAGAGGTCTACGCGCAGAAACTCCGTGAGGGCGTTCGCCCCCTGGCCGCCGTGCAATACGGAGGGTTCTGGATCCGCTTCCTGGCATATTTGATAGATGCCATCATCCTGCAAACGGTTGGCGGAATCATTCAGTTTATGACGGTGGGCAGCTTCATCACCATCCCGCGCTTCGAGCCGGGCGAAAACCCGCTGGAGTCGATGGGGCCGTTGATGGCGCTGATCGGCACGGCGTCGCTCATCAGCCTGGCGATTTACTGCGCTTACGAAACCTTCTTCGTGGCCCGCTTCGGCGCCACTCCCGGCAAGATGGCGTTGGGACTGAAAGTGGTCCGGCCGGGCGGCGGCCCGGTGGACGTGGGGCGCGCCTTCGCCCGGTCGCTCGCCCGGATGCTGAGCGGGCTGATCCTGGGGATCGGCTATTTCATGATCGCGTTCGACTCCGAAAAGCGCGGATTGCACGACATGATCTGCGATACGCGCGTCATCAAGAGCCGCGTGTAACCGAGGCATGCCCGTCCCCTGCGCGCGCTGCCAAATGCCCTTGCCCAAGTGGGAACTGGCGGGCGGCGATACCGCCATGTGCACCTCCTGCGGCAGCAGCAACACGGTGCGCGCGTTTCCCGCGATTCTGAAGCAGTCCGCCGCCGAGCGGCCCGAAGCGGCTCTGCCTGGAGACGCCTGCTGCTACGACCACCCCGCCAAACGGGCGGTTGCCGCGTGCCGCCAGTGCGGCCGCTTCGTGTGCCAGTTGTGCGCGGTGGAATTCGGCGGCGAGACGTGGTGCCCCGGCTGCGTGGCGGCGGGCGCGGGGCAAGCCAAAGAAGCGCGCAGCGAAACCACGCGCACCCTCTACGATTCCATGGTGCTGCTGCTGCCCTTCGGTTCGCTGGTGTTTTGGCCGGCCCTGATCCTCACCGGACCGGCTACCGTTATCCTGGGAGTGATGAAGTGGAAGCAGCCGCTCAGCCTGGTGCGGCGCTCGCGATGGCGATTCGTAGTGGGGATGCTGCTCGGACTGGCGGGCAGCGCGGGCTGCGTGTGGATGATCATTTACCTGATGACGATGGGAAGGACGCTGGCCAGATGAGCGACGACGTCCGCATCCGTTACCGCAAGCTGCCCGGACATCGGCGTGGATTTATCCGCGGCGCCAGCGTATGGCTCGGTCCGGACCATCTGCTCTCGGTAAAATCCATGCGTTTTCGCGAGGAATACCGGCGGTTTTATTTTCGGGATGTGCAGGCCATCGCCATCGCCAAGGCGCCGCGATTCCATATTTCCACGCGTGTGGTGCCGGTCGTGCTCATGGTGCCCGTTCTCTTCGGCTCACTAGTGGCGATTCGCAATGTGTTTCCGCTGTTCTGGCCGGTATTTTGGATCGTGGCCGCGCTGTTGCTCGCCGCGTGGGTGATGGTCTCGTCCCTGTTCAGTTGCCGCTGCCGCATCTACACGGCGGTGAGCGGCGAGGAACTGCCTTCGGTCTATCGCACCTGGACGGCGCGGCGATTTCTGGCCAAAGTGGAACCGCTGATCCGGCAGGCGCAGGGCGCGGTCGAGGGAAATTGGGCGGAAGCGGTGGAAGACCGCGGCATGGGACCGGTGCAGACCGTGGACTCCTCAGCCCCGCCGGAAGCCCCCGCGGCGCAAGAGGGAGCGCGCGGTTCGGTGGCCGCCATGTGCTTCGCCCTGGCGCTGTTAGGAAGCAGCGCATTCGATTTCGCCACCTTGCAGTCGCATGCGCCCTGGCCCACCGTGCTGCCGCTGTACTTCGCAGTCGTCAAAATGGCTGCGGCCACCGCCGTGTTCGTGCAATACGCGCGCGGCCAGGCGACGCTCGCCGTGCGGCGCCTGGCAATTGCCGAGCTGATTGCGCTGGGCATCCTGGTCTACGCGAACCAGTTCCGCGCCAGCATCGCGGCTGCCAACCCGAAGAACCGCACTGTGACGATCTCCACCGTGGTGCTGGGCGGCAGCCCGGTTCTTCGCGGCATCGAAGGCGGCGTCGATCTGGTTCTGGGGATGGCCGCGGCAGTGCTGACCATGGCCGCGAGCAAAGAGGCATGATGACCGCCATTCAGCAGCGCTGCTGGAACCACGAAACGCGCGAGGCGGTGTGCCGCTGTCCGGAGTGCGGCCGCAGCTTTTGCCGCGAATGCGTCACCGAGCATGAAGCGCGCCTGTTGTGCGCGGCGTGCCTGGCGAAAATCACGGAGGCGCAATCGGCGCGCCGCGGCGGGCTGCGGCGGCTGGCGCCGGCCGGCATGCTGGCTGCGGCGATCGTCGCCGCCTGGATTTTTTTCTTCGCTCTGGGCCAGACGGCCATGACCTTGGTGGAGCGCGCGGAGCGAACCTCATGGCAGCAGTAGCGCCTGGCCGCGCCGTGACGGTCGCCGAAGATGCCGTGCGCCTGCTGCGCAACACGGGCTTCGCCGCCATCGCCTTTCACTGGATGGGCAGTGTGCCGCTGGCGCTGGCGCTGTTGTTGTTCTGGAGCGCGCTGGTGAGCGGCGGCATGACCAACCGGGCTTGCGCCTGGTGGTCGCTGGCTTTGGCGCTGCTTTATTTATGGATGCACTCCTGGCGCGCGGTCTACGCGGGGCGCTTGCGGCAAGCGCTGGAAGGAAGCGGGCGCGGGGCGCGCTGGACCGTGCGGCGCGTGGCGCGGCTGGCGGCCGTGGAATCTTTTCTGGGCGCGAGCAAGCTTGCGGTGTGGCCCATGGCTCTCCTGGTGGGATTTCCCTTCGCGCGCATGATCGCGTTTTTCCGCTACGCGGCTGCGCTGAGCGGCTCTGGCGATCTCGACAGCCTGCAACTGATCGCGCGGGCGCGGCGCCTGGCCCCTCTGGATAATGCTCTAAACTGGTCCATTTTGCCCATTCAGTGGCTGCTGGGGCTCGCCGTTTCGGCCAACCTCGCGCTCACCTTCGCCGTGCTGCCGGCGCTGGTGCGGATGTTGACCGGCTACGAATCCGCATTCAGCCGCAGCCAGGGCGCTTTCACTTCCAGTCCTTTATTCTTGCTGTTCGTGCTGGCGGCGTCCTGGGTGGCGTTCGATCCGTTTGTGCAGGCGATTTACTGCGTGCGCTGTTTCCAGGCCGAATCTCTGGAGACCGGCGAGGATCTGCGGGCGCGGCTGCGGCGCATGCGCGGCGCGGTTGCGGCGGGCGTGCTGGCGATGCTTCTGCTGGCGATGCCGTCGCGCGCGGCGGCATCGGTTTCGGCCGGAGAGTTGGAGCAGGCGGTGCGCGAAGCCATGCAATCTCCGGAATACGCATGGCGCCTGCCGCGTCCGCCGGTGACGGGAATTCGCGGTACGCCGTGGGTAGTGGCTTTGACGGAGCGGCTGCTGCATGCGGGGGCCAAGGCGCTGCAATACATCGGCCGCGGAATCGCGGCGATATTGAAGTGGATCTTCGGTCAATTGGGCGGCATGCCGGATTCCGAAGGCGGCGCCATGCCGCGCGCGGCTCTGCACTGGAGCGTGTATCTGCTGATTGCCGCGGCGGCGGGCGCGATCCTGTTCCTCGCCTGGCGCAAGCGCATTTTCCGCCGGCGCAAACAGCCAGCCGCGGAAGCGCCCGGCGCGGCGGCCATCCGCCTGGAAGACGAGGACGTGGCGGCCGACCGGCTGCCGGAATCGCGCTGGCTCGAGTTGGCCGGGCAATTGCTCGGCGCGCAGAATTTCCGGCTGGCGCTGCGCGCGTTCTATCTGGCCAACCTGGCTTGGCTGGGACAGGCGCAATGGGTGACCATCGACCCCGGCAAGACCAACCGCGAATACCAGTTGGAGTTGGAGCGGCGCGCCCGCGCGGCGGCCGAAGCGCGCGCCCTGTTCGCGGAAAATATCGCGGCGTTCGAGCGCTGCTGGTATGGAATGCACGGCGTTGCGCGGGAGGACGTGGAAGCGTTTCGCGGGCGCGTGGACGAGATGAAGGAGCGCATGGCATGAAGACCTGGCGCCCACTCCTGGCCATGACCTTGCTGGCGGCCCTGTTCGTTGCCGGCGCGCTGTATCTTTTCGGCATCCAGTTTTCCGCGGGCGGGGTGTACCCGGAATACTCCACGCTGCGCAGCGATCCGATGGGCGCCAAGCTTCTCTATGACGCCCTCGCGCGATTGCCCGATGCCGCCGTCGAGCGCAATTTCCAGCCTTTCGAATTCCTGCCGGACAGCGGATTCACGCTGGTGATGCTGGCCGTAAAGCCGGATGCGTTCGCCAACGAACAGCCCTATCTGCATAGCATCGAGACCATCGCGGCGCGCGGCAACCGGGTGGTGGTCGCGCTGGCCGCGGCAGATAAAATCGAGCCCAAGGACACCCCGGCGCTGCTCGAAAAATGGGGCGTGCGATTGGGCGTGGACAGCGCCAGGGACGCCTCCCATCGGCTGTATTTCGCGGAAGCCAAGGGCTGGAACGGCGTGGAACGCGTGGGGCCGTCGCTGCTCGCCATCCAACGAAATTTCGGCAAAGGCAGCGTGGCGCTGCTCGCCACCAGCGCGGATTTCGATAATGCATCGACCGTGACGAGCGACCGGCTGCGCCTGGTGGCGGCGGCGCTGGGGCCGGCGCAGCGCGTCATTTTCGACGAACATCACTTGGGAATCGCCGAATCGGGCAGCGTGGTGGCGCTGGCGCGGCGCTTCCGTTTGACGGGGCTGGCGATTGGCCTGGCACTGTGCGCGGCGCTGTTTTTGTGGCGCAACGGCGCGGCGTTTCCACCGCCCGAAACCGCCCCCGAAGCGCGCCCGCTCGAGGGACGCACGGCGCAGGCGGGGCTGGCCACGCTGCTGCGGCGCTATATTCCCGCGCGCGAACTGGCGGCGGTGTGCTGGCGGGAGTGGCTGAATGGAAATCGCGGCGCAGCCAACGCGCAGCGGCTGCGGCGCGCAGAAGCCATCGCCGCCGGCGCGGACGAGCCGCTGGCGGCGCTGCGCGAAATCGAAATCGTGTTGCATGCGAAAGGAGAGCTTTGAACCTAGATCAATTGGGGCCCGCCATGGAACGGGCGATTGCCGGAATCCGCCAGGTGATGATCGGCCAGGACGATGCCATCCGCTATTCGCTGGTGGTGATTCTCTGCAACCAGCACGCGCTCATCGAAGGCGTACCGGGGCTGGGGAAAACCCTGCTGGCCCGCACCCTGGCGGCAGTGTTGGGCTGCGAGTTCAAACGCATTCAATTCACGCCCGACCTCATGCCCGCGGACATCACGGGCACCAACGTCTTCAACCTGCAGCGCAACGAATTTTCGCTGGTAAAGGGGCCGCTCTTCACCACCTTTCTGCTGGCCGACGAAATCAACCGCGCGCCCGCCAAGACGCAGTCGGCGCTGCTGGAAGCCATGCAGGAGCGCACCGTCACCATCGACCGCGAGAGCTACCGGCTGCCGCCCAACTTCACCGTTTTCGCCACCCAGAACCCCATCGAAAGCGAAGGAACCTATCCCCTGCCGGAAGCGCAGAAGGACCGCTTCATGCTGAAGATCGATATGACGTGGCCGCAGCGCGAAGAAGAGCTGGAGCTGGCGCGGCGCAGCCTGGATGGTTCCGCGCCGGAGTCCGTGCTGCTGCGCGGCGAGGTGAGCGCCTGCCTTTCGGAACCGGAGCTGGTGGGGCTGCGCGGCGCGCTGGAGCAGATTCAGGTGAGCGCGCAACTGGTGGATTACGCGGTCGAGGTGGTGCGCCGGACGCGCACCGACGACGCCATGCTGGTGGGCGCCGGGCCGCGCGCCACGCAGGGACTCTTGCGCGGGGCGCGCGCGTGGGCGGCCATCGCCGGGCGCGATTTCGTCAGCCCGGACGATATCCGCGCGGTAGCCATGCCGGTGCTGGGGCACCGCCTGCTGTTGCGGCCCGAATCGGAGCTCGAAGGCGTCCGCGCCGTCGAGGTGCTGGACCGCATTCTGCACGAGGTGCCGGTGCCGCGATGATCCTTCCGGCCATTGTGGGGCGGGTTGGCAACCTGCGGGCCGATTGGCAATCGGCCCCCACGGCGGCGCCGCGATGATGGCGCCTTCCACACGGCTGCTGGCGGCATCCCTGCTGGTGGTGGTTCCTTTGGCCGCGGCGGCGGGGATGTCGCCGCATCTGGCCAGGCCGTGCCTGGCGGCGCTGGCGCTGTGCGCGGCGGCGGCGATTTTCGATGCCGTGCAGGGATGGCGGCGCGTCCAGTGCGTGCGGGTGAGCGCGCCCCAGTTGTTGCGCATCACCAAGGGCGTGACGGCCGAGCTGCCGCTGGCCTTGGAAAATCGCGCCGCCATGCCGCTCGATCTGCGCATTGCCGTGGCGATGCCGGAGGGGGTGGAAGCCATCCAAAGCGTGCGCTCGATTCGCGTGCCGGCGGGAAAATCGGCCGTCGAGTGGGCCATCGCGGGACGAGCCAGGGGAGACTTTCGCGTGCAGGCCGTGCACCTTGAAACCCCTTCCCTGGTGGGGCTCTGGATGGCGCGCGCCACGCGCGCGGTGAACTGCTCGCTGCGCGTCTATCCCAACCTGCGCGACCACGCCACGGCCTCGCTGTTTCTGAAAACCCGCGACCTGGGCATTCGCGTCTACCGGCAGGTGGGCAAGGGGCGCGAGTTCGACAATCTGCGGCAGTACATGCCCGGCGACAGCTTCGAGGACATTCATTGGAAAGCCACCGCCAAACGCGGTTTTCCCGCGGTGAAACTGTATCGCGTGGAGCACGCCCAGGAGCTGTACGCGGTGATCGATGCTTCGCGGCTTTCGGCGCGCGAAGGGATTCTGGAAAGCTATGTGGACGCGGCCCTGCACCTGGCGCTGGTGGCGGAGCGGCAGGGCGACCGCTTCGGCCTCGTCACGTTCAGCGGCCATACCCGCGATTTCGTGCGGGCGCGCCATGGAATGGACCATTTCCGGCTGTGCCGCGAGACCATTTACAACCTGCGCGCGGAGCGCGTGAGCCCGGATTTTCGCGAAGTGTTTACCACGCTGCTGACCGCGCTGCGGCGCCGCTCGCTGGTGATCTTTTTCACCTCGCTGGACGACGCGCTGCTGGCGGAAACCTTCGAGCGGGAGGTCCCCCTGGTGGCCCGCCGGCACCTGGTGCTGGTGAACGTGCCGCGGACCGCGGCCACACGGCCGCTGTTTACCGGAGAAGCTCCGGAAAACCTGGACGCCGCTTACCAGCGGTTGGCCGGCCAGATGCTCTGCAACCGCATGCGCACGCTGAAAATCGCGCTGCAAAACCACGGCGTGCGCCTGGCCATGGTGGACGCCGAACGCATCAAGCAGCAGGTTACCGCGCAGTATCTGGACGTGAAGCGGAGGCAGGCATTGTGATCCTCGACCTGCGGCGGTTTGTGGCCAGCGAGCGCGCCTATTGGGACGAGCTGGACGCCCTGCTGCGGCGCCTGGAGAGCGAGCCGGAGCTGCGCATGACGCTGGAGGAAATTCAGCGCGTGCAGTATCTGTACGAGCGCGCGTCGGCGGACCTCTCGCGGCTGGATACTTTTTCCACCGAACCGCGGCTGCGGGAATTTTTGGAAGCGCTGGTCTCGCGCGCCTACATGGAGATTCACGAGACGCGCGCGCCGCTGAAAATCCACTGGAAAAGCGTGGTGCTGGAATTTCCGCGGGCCTTCCGGCGGCGCATGGGGGCGTTCCGGCTTTCGCTGGCGGTTACCCTGGTGGGCTGCGCGTTCGGCTGGTTCGCGATTCATCAGGACCCGCGCACCAAGGCCGTGCTGATGCCGTTTCCGGGGCTGATGCAATCGCCCGCCCAGCGCGTGGCCCAGGAAGAGAGCGCCAAAAGCGACCGGCTGAAAGGAGTGAAGGCTTCGTTTTCCGCCGAGCTGATGACGCACAACACGCAGGTCACGGTGCTGGCGCTGGCGCTGGGGATGACGTGGGGCGTGGGCACGCTGATTCTGCTGTTTTATAACGGCGTGATTTTAGGCGCGGTGGCCACCGATTATATTACCGGCGGGCAAGGCGTATTTCTGGCGGCGTGGCTGCTGCCGCACGGCTCCATCGAGATACCGGCGATTCTGTTGGGCGGCCAGGCGGGGTTCGTCCTGGCGGGCGCGCTGATCGGATGGGGCGGAGGGCTGCCGCGCGCGGCGCGATTGCGCGCGGTGGCGCACGACCTGTTTGCGATTATCGGCGGCGCGGCGTGCCTGCTGGTATGGGCGGGAATCGTCGAGGCTTTCGTTTCGCAATACCATCGGCCGGTGGTTCCCTACGGGTTGAAGATCGCATTTGGAGCGGTCGAACTGGCGGCCTTGTCGCTGTTTTTGGGATGGGCGGGAAGGGAATGAGCGCGCGGCAGAATTCGCTGGCCATCGAAACCCCCGAGGGCGTGGTGTTTTCGTACGAGCTGGCCACCCCGGCGGTGCGCGCGCTGGCGTGGTCGGTGGACGCGGCGGCCATCGGGACCATCGTATACCTCGCCGGAAAGGCGACCGAAAGCGTCGGGCACGTGAATGCCGATTGGGCCGGCGCGCTTTCCGCGATTCTGTTTTTCGTGGCGCAGGTGGGTTACGGAATCGTGCTGGAATGGCGATGGCGCGGGCAGACCATCGGCAAGCGCCTGCTGAATCTGCGCGTGGTGGACGCCCAGGGGCTGCGCCTGCAATTGCCGCAGATCGTGCTGCGCAACCTGTTGCGCCTAGTGGATAGTCTGCCGCTCTTGTACCTGGTGGGCGGGATTGCCGCGCTGGTGAGCCGGCGATGCCAGCGGTTGGGAGACCTGGCGGCGAATACCATTGTGGCGCGCCAGCGCGCCTTCGAGGAGCCCGACCTGGAACAGATCGCCCCGGCGAAATATAATTCGCTGCTGGCGTATCCGCACCTGGCGGCGCGCCTGCGCGCGCTGGCGGGAGCCGAAGCGGTGGGGATGGCGGTGCGGGCGGTGGCGCGGCGCGACGGCTACGAACCGCGCGCGCGCGTCGAGCTGTTCGCCGAACTGGCGGAGTATTTTCGCGGGCTGGTGGAGTTTCCGGCGGCGGCGCTGGAGGGCCTCACCGACGAACAGTATGTGAGAAGCGTGCTGCGCGTGATCTACGGGGGCGCGCGGTAGAGAAGCCACTCCTAACGCCCTCGCAGCGGCCCGCGGCTAACATCATCCGGGCCGCCGGAGAGGCGGAGCCCATCAAGAGAAGGGGTTTAGGACCCGCACGCGTCCATATCGCTGCCCGTGACTCAAGTCTTCGGAGAAGACCGTGTCAGCTCCGAGCGCTTCGGCAGCCGCGAGAATAGCCGCGTCCCAGTAGGAGATCGCGAATCGCTCGGATTGCTCGATCGCGATTCGCACTAACTGATGGTCAATCGTCTGACAGGGAAAGGCCGTCCACTGCTCAATCCACTCCAAGGCTTGCGCGGCGGAAAGCGGGCGTGACGCCTTCCTTACCACGGTCACAAAGAATTCCTGCAAGACTTGCGCCGAAGTGCCGAAGTCCGTCGATTCAATGAGCTCCATAGCGCGCTTTCTCTTGGGTTCGTCCTTGCCCGCTCCTACCGCCGCGTAGACAAGAATATTGGTGTCGAAAAACGCCTTAACGGTCATGCAAATCTTCCCGCGTCCACGTTTTCTTGCCGAGCTGCCCTTGAGATTGCGCGCTTAACTGCCGCAATCGCGCTCGGGCGCGCTTCGC
>Ga0181521_10005089_pt1 | contig 14758 bp, 14 predicted proteins | sample PEATcosm2014_Bin_32_FD_119764 | JGI IMG/M metagenome (GOLD analysis project Ga0181521, IMG submission 119764) | Peatland microbial communities from MTU Mesocosm Facility, Houghton, MI, USA - PEATcosm2014_Bin02_60_metaG | ecosystem: Environmental > Terrestrial > Soil > Wetlands > Peat | place...
CATTTCGTCTCTCGCCATGACGAGCCCTGACGAAGCCGTGAAGGAAGTCACCCGCTCTGTCACTCAGCTCGGTGCGAAAGGAATTCAGCTCTACACGAATGTGGTGGGTAAAGCTCTTGACGAACCCGAGTTTCTTCCCGTGTTCGAAGAAATCGCGCGCCTCGATGTTCCCATCTGGCTTCATCCCGCGCGCGCCGCGAATTTTCCCGACTACCTTACGGAGAAGAAGTCCAAGTTCGAAATCTGGTGGACGCTCGGCTGGCCCTATGAAACCAGCGCCGCCATGGCGCGCATGGTTTTCTCCGGTTTTTACGACCGCTTCCCCAAACTGAAAATCATCACCCACCACATGGGCGGCATGATCCCTTACTTCGAAGGGCGCGTCGGGTACGGCTGGGACATGCTCGGGTCCCGCACCACGGACGAGGGTTACGAAGAGTTGCTCAAGTCCATGAAGAAGCGGCCCATCGACTATTTCCGCCTGTTCCTCGCCGACACCGCTCTGTTCGGCGCGCGCGCGGCGACCGTGTGCGGCCTGGAATTCTTCGGGCTCGACAATGTCGTATTCGCCTCCGATACGCCTTTTGAACCGACGCCAGGGCTCTACATCCGCGAAACCATCAAGGTGATCGAGAGCCTGGATCTTACAGCCGATCAGAAGGATCGGATCTTCCGCCGCAACGCCCAAAAACTCCTGAAGATCGCGTAGTGGCTTGTGGCGCTGGCGGTCTTTGCCGCCCGCGTTTTTCGTCCGCAGACCAGTGAGCGACGGGAAGGCTGGACTTGGGTTGTGTCCGTGCTCGCCGAGCGCTTAAGTGGGGCAGGATGGCATCCTGCGCGCCGATTGGCAATCGGCGCTCTGTTTCGAACCTGTGAAACCACCTGCTCAGCCCGGCTTAAAATGATGGTGAGTGCGATCTCCAAATCTTCGAAGAGCGGAGGCGGGCACGACGCGGGCGCCATGGCTTCGTTAGCATTTGAGGAAGCGAGACTGCGGGTGGGAACCCTCAGCATCGGCGCTCTGCTGGCGGCCGCCGGAGGTTTTCTCGATGGCTTTACGTATGTCGGACATGGCCATGTATTCGCGAACGCCATGACCGGCAACGTGGTCCTCCTCGGCATCAATTGCTTGGCCGGCTCCTGGCGTACCGCCCTTCACCTGCTTCCCGCGATCCTGGCCTTTCTGGTGGGCGTATGCGTGTCACAAACGATGCAGTTGTATTCGAGACATCGCGGTGTCAGCGCCCCATATGCCGCCGTTCTCGTTCTGGAGATCAGTGTACTGCTGGTATTGAGTCTGCTGCCTGCAACGGCGGCGGATATCCTGTTCACAACCACCATCGCTTTCGCCGCTTCCGTGCAGGTACAGACCTTCCGCGAGGTGAACGGACACAATTTCAACTCGACCTTTACCACCGGCAATCTTCGCACGTTGAGCGAGGCGGCCTTCGCGTGGTTCTTCGAAGGCCGTAGACCGGAGGCAGTTCAGGTAGTGAGGGATTTTTCGGTCATTTGCGCCGCATTTCTGGTGGGCGCGACCGCGGGCGGCTATGCCGCTCAGGCCTTCGGCAACCGGGCTCTCTGGTGCGACATTGTCCTGCTCGTTCTGGTCGCGATCAGCGTCCAGGCGCGTTTACGCTTGCCGTTGATTGCACTGGAACAGGAGGTTCAAATGAGCCAGGCGGCTCCGGAAGAGTCGCCAGTGTTTCGCTGGTGGAAGGGCTGACCCAGCTGTCCTCAGCCGCCCCCCGTCTGGTTTTGTGGGGCGGGACCCCTGTCCCGCGGCCGACGCCCTCGTCGGCTTCCCCGGACTCCTGGATTCAGCCCATTTAAGTCGATCGCCTTTCGTCACCGGGAAGGCCTGCATACTTTTTACAACACCGTTACAGGAGGAACCTGTAGAATGAAACAATCGGGCTTCAAAATCGCAGCGTTCCTGCACCGTCTCTGACGACATGTCTGTCCTTGCCGATAGATCTTCAACCCCGGTTCTTGTCGGGACCAAACCAGGTTCCAAACAAAATTTCTTCCGCTGAAAAACATTCGGTGGAGTTCAAAGGGAGATCGAAATGCTAAATCGCTCGTCACGCGCCGGTCTATTCGCCGTCGGCCTGCTTGCAGCCATGGCACTCACGTTTGTGACACCGGCCCTCGCCCAGTCCACCGGCGCCATTCGGGGCACGGTTACCGACGTTTCGGGCGGGGCCGTTCCCAACGCCACGGTGACGGTAAAGGACCCGGCTCACGGCGTCGACCGGACGCTGGCTACGGACTCGGCCGGTATTTATTTTGTACCGTCGCTGCCGGTTGGAACCTATAGCGTTGAAGTCAAGGCTGCCGGCCTTGCTCAAACGGAGGCGAAGGGCCTGACCGTCGAAGTGGGCTCGACGGTGACGCAGGACTTTGCGCTGGCCGTGGCGTCTTCCACACAGGTGGTTGAGGTTCAGGCGAGCGCGCCGCTGGTGGATACCAGCACGGCTTCGCTCGGATCCGTAGTCAACGAACAGGCTGTGCAGGAGATTCCGCTGAACGGCCGCCACTTCGTGGATCTGGCCCAACTGACTACGGGAACGGTGGAGGGGCCGGCGGTCGGCAATCTAACGGTCCCGCTGCGCGGCCAGGGCACATTTTCGTTCAACTCGGCCGGAGGCCGGGAAGATACCGTCAATTTCATGGTCAATGGCATCAACATGAACGATCCGAACAATCAGCAGGTGACGTTCCAGCCGACGATCAACACGGTCGACGAATTCAAGATCGACAATTCGACTTTCAGCGCGGAATACGGGCGGAACTCCGGCGCGATCGTCAACGTGGCCACTCGCCCCGGCGTGGACGTCTGGCATGGCGAAGCCTACGAATATATCCGGAACAACGACTTGGACGCGCGCAATTTCTCCAACCCGACCAACACTACCGTTAATGGCAGCCTGGTCCCCAATAAGCAGGCTGAGTTCATCCGTAACCAGTTCGGTGGCGATGGCGGCGGCGCTGTTAAGAAGGACAAGACATTCGTCTATCTGAGTTATGAAGCTTTGCGGCAGCGCCAGGCGGTGCCGAATTCCTCGACTACCCTGACAGCCGCGCAGGTCGCGCAGGCGCAGGCTTCGAGCGACCCGATTATCAAGAGTCTGCTGCCGTTGATTCCCACCGCGAACTCCGGCGCCAACCAGTACGTTTTCTCGGCCTCCGCGCCGGTGAACATTCAACAGGGTACGGTCAACTTCAGCCAGATTTTCTCCGATACGCAGCGGCTCAATCTCTATTACGCGATCCAGCAGGACGCGCGGGACGAACCGCCCTCAACCGACGCGAACAGCTTCCCCAACGAGGGCGATCAGAGAAACGGCCGGCGCCAGCTGTTCAGTTTGAATGAAACCTGGGCCATCAGTCCCACGCTGGTGAACGAGGCTCGTTTGGGCGGCAACCGCATCCACATCGTCTTCGATCCCGACAACCAGGACAACCCGACGGCTTTCGGCATTAACAACGGCATCACAGGTCCGGTCGGACTTCCTCAAATTACGGTTTCGGGGGCCTTCACGTTTGGCGGCATCAGCGGCTTCCCGCAGGGGCGCGGGGATACCACGGCTGTCCTGTCGGATACGCTGAGCTGGACCCGCGGAAAGCATACGATTAAGGTCGGCGGAGAGGAGCGCCGCGCCAACACCGATAATTTCTCGGCCACGCCCGGGACGTTCACGTTCCCCAGCATCAACGCCTTTCTGGCCGATCAGGCGACCGGCTTTACGACAACACCCTCCAACCGGTCCAACCGTTCGTATGACAACGCGCTCGGCCTTTTCGTGAGCGACTCCTGGAAGGTCACCAGCCGGTTTACGCTCACAGTGGGCCTGCGTTACGACTGGTATTCGACACCGACAGAGGCGGGAGGCCGGTATGTGGTATTCGATCCCACCACCGTCACGCTGCAGCACGTCGGAAGCGACGGCGGACCCAGCGAGGTCTACGGCCAGAGCGCGAAGAATTTCGAGCCGCGCCTTGGCTTTGCGTTCGATCCGTTCGGGAAGGGCAAGACGATTGTTCGGGGAGCGTATGCGATTATGACCGATCAGCCGGGCTTTGGCCTCGTCACCGGACTGGCGGGAAACCCGCCGTACGCGTTTCCGGTTTCGTTTACGCCCAGCGCGGCCACTCCGTTCGTGAGCTTCGGCGATGCCTATGCGCTCGCAGGCGGCAGCGTCGCCCCAATTTCGGTGGCGCATAACTATAAAGACGCCTATGTTCAGCAATGGAACTTTGGAATCGAGCACCAGGTGGGCAACGACTTCAAGCTCACCGCGCGGTATGTCGGGAGCAAGGGCACCGATCTGAACATCGAGCGGAACTATAACCAGCTGGTCAACGGAGTGCATCCGTATCTCGCTCTTTCGGCAAACAGCCCGATCGACCCTGGGTTGCCGCTTTCCACCATTACGGTCTACGAAAGCGACGGAAACTCTTCGTACAATGCACTTTGGGTTACGGCCGAGAAGCGTTTGGCCAGGGGACTGCAATTTGTCGCTTCCGAGAGCTGGTCGAAATCGATTGACGACAATTCCCGCAACTACCAGGGGATCGTCATCCAGAACAGCAACTGCATCGTGTGCGATCGCGGCCTTTCGGACTTCGACACCAGGAGCCGCCTTACGATCAGCGGTATTTACCAGCTGCCGTTCAAGGGCAACCGGCTGAAGGACGGGTGGGAGCTTGCGCTAGTCGAAACGACGCAGACCGGCAATCCGCTGAACTTCCACACTTCCAACGCCGCGTTCACGGGCCAGGCCCTGCTGCGTCCGAACGTTGACGGTCCGGTGGTAACGGGCTTCAGCCCGGCTACCAACGGGAGCGCTACTTCCATCCAGTACATTCAGAATCCGTCGGTATTCGTGAACCAGGGCAACGCCTTCGGGGACTTGGGCAGGAATGCCATCATCGGTCCTGGATGGTCCAATCTGGATCTCGCGCTGGAAAAGAGCACGCGAATCAATGAGCGGTTCCTGATCCAGTTCCGGGCGGACGCGTTCGACTCTCTCAATCAGACGAACTTCACCAATCCGGTAACAACAATTGGGTCTGCTACGTTGGGCATAATTACCGGCGGAACGCGATACGCGGCGGGCGATTTCGGCACGTCGCGCCAGCTGCAGATGTCGGCCAAGCTGATCTTTTGATGACAATCCGCTTAATGTGTACAGGGGCCGCGCTCGCGGCCCTTGCGATGGCCGCGCACAAGCCCAAACCCGCGCCGGCGAAGGCTCCCGAGCCCCCTGCTCCGCTGCCGCCGTTCACCGTCGTCGATGCCACCATCCCGCAAATGACCAAAGCGCTCGAGCAGGGCCGCATCACCTCGCGCGAACTGGTCGCTCAATACCTCGTGCGCATCGCTCTTTACGAAGACAAGCTGCACGCCGCGATTATCGTGAATCCCAAAGCCCTGGATGAAGCGGACGCACTCGACCGTGACCGCGCGCAACACAGGCTGCGCGGTCCGCTGCACGGCATCCCGGTCGCGGTCAAAGACAACATCCATACCACCAACATGCCGACCACGGGCGGCGCGCTGGCGTTCGATGGATTCGTACCTCCCTACGAAGCGACGCTGGTGAAGAACCTGCGCGACGCGGGCGCCATCATTGTCGCCAAGACTGGGATGACGGAACTCGCCAACTGGGTTGCGGGCGCGCCTTCGCCCATGCCCGCCAACTACAACGCGATCGCCGGATACGGCATGAACCCCTATGACCCGCGCCGCGATCCTCGCGAAGCCACCTTCGACGGACGCCCCGCGCTCACCACCGGCGGATCGAGTTCCGGCATCGGCACCGCCGCCAATTTCTGGGCCGGCAATGTGGGTACCGAAACGTCCGGCTCCGTCCTCAGTCCTTCAAACCAGAATATGCTGGCGGGCATCAAGCCAACCGTCGGACGCATCAGCCGTTATGGAGTCATTCCCATCACCGCCGACCAGGACACTCCCGGCCCGATGGCTAAGAGCGTCACCGACTCGGCTATCATGCTGGGGGCGCTCGAAGGCGCTGCGCCCGATCCGAACGACCCCGCCACATCCTTATGTGCACGCCCGCCGGGTCAGGACTACACGCGCTACCTCGATGCCGCCGCGCTCAAGGGCGCTCGCATCGGTATCCCGCGCGCATTCTTCTATGACAAGACCACGCCTCCCGGCGCCAAAGAGGCTCGTGGCGGACTCACCCCGGACCAGGCCAAAGTAATGAACGACGCCATCGAGATCCTCAAGCAGCAGGGCGCGATCATCGTCGATCCCGCCGACATCCCCAGCATCGTGACCACGAACCCCGACCGGAACTTCCTGCTGTGGAACACCTGCTCCGGCGTGGCCGATTCCAAGGGACAGGACGCGGGCTGCTCCGTCGTTCTCAAGTACGGCATGAAGCGCGACTTCAACAAGTGGCTGGCTTCGCTCGGACCCTCCGCGCCCGTCGCGAGCCTGACCGCGCTGCGTGAGTGGAACATCACGCACACCAAAGCCGGCGCCATAAAATATGGCCAGTCGAACCTCGATATCTCCGATGAGATGGATGTCGTCGCCGACAAAGCGCGTTACGAAGCGGATCGCGCGAAAGACCTCGATCTCAGCGCGACCCATGGCATCGATGAAGTCATGAAGGCCAATCAGCTCGACGCCTTACTTTTTCCGGGACCAAACGGCGCGGCACTGGCCGCGAAGCCGGGCTATCCTACCGTGATCGTTCCCTTCGGCTTCATACCCAACGCGCCCGCCAACGCTTCGTTTCCTGAAAGCTTTCAGGCCAAACCAGCGCCGTTCGGCGTGAGCTTCACGGGTATGTCGTGCGCCGAGCCCCGTCTGATCGGGCTTGCATACGCTTTCGAACAAGCCACCAAACGCCGCGTGTCTCCGCCGTTGAACTGAGAAGCCATGCGCTTACTGATCTCCCTTCTTATTGCTGCGTCCGCGCTGCCGGCTCAGGGTCTCATGGGTCAGACCATAGGCCGTCCCGATCCGGCCATCCAGAAAATGCTGAGCGAGATCTCGCGCGACCGCATCGCCGCCACCATGCAGAAGCTGGCCTCATTCGATACGCGCGGCAACTTCTCCGATCCCGATCAGAAGGACCGCGGCATCGGCGCGGCCCGCCGATGGATCTTCGATCAGTTCAAGAGCTACAGCCCGCGCCTCGACGTCGCCTTCGATCCTTACAAAGTCAAAAAGCAGGGCACGCGCATCCTCCGCGACGTTGAGGTCGTCAACGTCGTGGCGGTGTTGCCTGGAACGTCTCAACCGGACAAGCGCCTGATCGTCAGCGCCCACTACGACTCGCTGAATATAGTGCGTAAGCCGAACGCCCCCGAAGTTACGCCCGAAGGCGGTGAACCAGCCGCCGACGATGTGATCGATTTCGAAAAGTCCGTCGAAGCTACCGCCCCCGGCGTCACCGATAACGCCGCCGGCACTGCGCTCGTGCTGGAACTGGCGCGTGTCATGAGCCAGTACAAGTTCGAAAAGACCATCGTCTTCATCGCCTTCGGCGGCGAGGAAATCGGCCTTGTAGGCAGCAGCCTCTACGCGTTGAAAGCCAAAGACCACAAGGACCAGATTGAAGCGGTCCTTAACAACGACGTTGTCGGCGTCGCGGTCGCCGGCGATGGGCACGCCGAAAACGGTCTGGTGCACGTCTTCTCCGAGGAGCCGGCCGATTCCGCGTCCCGTGAGCTTGCCCGCTACATTCGCGAAACCGCCCAGCACTATGTACCGGGCTTTAAGGCCGAACCGGTCTTCCGCCAGGACCGCTTTTCCCGCAGCGGAGATCACAGCCCGTTCAACGCCAACGGCTTCGCCGCGGTGCGCTTTACGTCAGCCGCCGAGAACCTGGGCATTCAGCACACGGCGAACGACACTTTCGACAAAAGTTCTCCCGACTACACCACCTTAGTCGCCCGCGTGAACGGCGCGGCGCTGGCAAGCCTCGCGCTCGCTCCTCCCGTGCCTGAAACCACGCGGGAGGTTCTGACCGGCGCGGCGAAGGGCCGCAAGACGCCCACCGTCTCGCGCGGCAAGTCCCGCTACGATGCCGTGCTGCGCTGGAAAGACGCGCCGGCCGACGATCTCGCCGGCTACGCGATCGTGATCCGTTCCAGCACCGTGCCTTTCTGGGAACAGCAGACTTTTGTCGGTAAAGTAACCGAGTACACGCTGCCCGGTCTCAGTATCGACGACATCATATTCGGCGTGAAGGCGATCGACACCGAAGGGCACGAAAGCCTGGTCGCGCCCTGGGTTGCACCTCCGTACGCGCTCAGGAAGATTGAAACCGCCGATCAGTAAGCTTCCCGCCAGACGCCGACAGCTTTCTGGATGGGGCGGTCGGAGAAGCTGAACAGGACGGACTCGTCCCGCGCTTCGTGGGTCACGGGAACCCAGGACGGAACCATGAAAATGTCATGCGGCCCCCACGCGAAAGTCTCGCCGCCAATGCGGCTTTGTCCGCGACCTTCGGCGACACAAAATACGGTCGCGTCCGTCGAGCGATAGGGTTTCGTCTTGAAACCGGCCGGAAGCAGGCGAAGCCACGCATCGATGGTCGGCATGGTGGATTCCGCTCCGTAGTGAATGCGGGATCCGTGCACAGGATCGAGCGGAGCACCTTTGGCCAGCCCGCGCATACGCGCGTAAGGGAAGCTTACAGGAGAGTCGCCGTCTTCCTGAAGAACGGCCTTTGTACCTTCGGGGTAGTGTTCCGCAAAACTGGAATCGAGCATGTTGACGATCGGAATATCGAGGCCATCCAACCAGACCACCGGGGTGTCGGTCAGGTTGCCGTGATCGTGATACGTCCAGGAGGGCGTGAGAATGAAATCGCCGGGGTGCATGGTGATTTTCGTTCCATCCACCGAGGTATAAGCGCCATTGCCTTCGATCACGAAACGCAACGCCGCCGCCACGTGGCGATGAGTCGCCGTGACCTCTCCCGGAAGGACCAGCTGCAGGCCCGCGTATAAGCTCTGTGTGATCTGCGGAACGCCCTGAAGCCCGGGGTTGGCAATCATCAGCACACGCCGTTCGGCTTCGTCGGCGGTGATCAATTTGCCGGATTCCATGAGGTACGGGCGCATCTCTTCGTAGCGCCACAAGGAAGGTATACAGCCGGGCCGGGGCTGGGCGAGGACCAGGTCGGCCAACTGCTCCCAGAGCGGGGCCGCGCTTTTCGTCTTCAGGCGGCGATAGAACTCTTCCCGCTCGGCGTTGGTTCCCGGTTTGGTGAAAAATGGCGCTGTCATATTAAGCCGCTCTTACTCTTACTTCCATGGTACCGATCTTCTCGATCGCCGCAACGATGGTATCGCCGGGCACGATAGGACTGACGCCCTCCGGAGTCCCCGTGCTGATGATATCGCCCGGATAGAGAGTGTAGAAGGACGAGGCCAGCTCGATCAGTTCAGGCACGCCGAGAATCATGTATTTGGTGTTCGACTTCTGGCGCTCTTCGCCGTTCACCGTAATTCCCAAATCGAGGCCGCCGGGATTGGGGATTTCGTCGGCCGTCACCAGCCAGGGACCGAGCACGGTGTAGCTGTCAGGCGACTTGCGGAAGCTCCGGTCTTCCGTGCCGCGAATGGTGATGTCGAGACCGATCGCGTATCCCGCTACGTAGTTCAGCGCCTCGCGGGCGGGAACATTGTTGGCCGTCCTGCCGATGACCAGAGCGAGTTCCACCTCGTGGTCGTTGCGGCGATCGAGGTGCCGCAGCGCGATTCCTTCGCCTGGCCCGGCCAGCGAGCTGGAAGCTTTCAGAAACAGGCCGGCCTTCTGGATGGTGATCGTGTGGGCGGGGTTGTTCTGGTGAAGTTGGGAGTCGGCTTTGACCTCCTCGATATGCTTCTGATAGTTCACGGGAGCGGCGATAATTTTGCCCGGATTGGCCACCGGGCTGAGCAGCTTCAAGCCCGCCAGCGGTAACCGCGGCGATTGAGCTTCTATCGTCTTTACGCGCGCCATCACACGATCCAGGTTCGCGAAGAGCACGTCGTGCGTTGGCAGCGGGTACCGGTAAGCGGGCAGGACATCGAGCGCCCCGGTGACATCCCTTACAAATGGGCCCTCCACCAACCCCAGGCGTCCCTCATCAAATCGACAAAGAATCATAAGTCAAAGACCTTTTCCGCATTCGTCTGATAGAGCTTCTTCTTGTCCGCGTCGCTGATGGGAAGATTATCAGTTACGGCGACTTCTTCGGGCACGAACTGGTAAGGATAATCCATCGCGTAGAGCACGCGGTCCACGCCCAGCACCGATTGGGCATAGAGGATGGGCGGCTCCCACGCCATGCCGCTGGTGGTGATCCAGATGTTCTCTCTTATGTAGTCGCTCGGCTTGCGCTGCAGCTTCCGCACGCTGGCGTAGCGGTTCGCCGTCACCATTCGGTTGTGCATGAAATCGATCCGGGCCAGCCAGTAGGGAAGGCCCTCGCCCAGGTGGCCGATGACGACCTTCAAACGCGGGAACCGGTCGAAAGCGCCGCTTAGAATGATGCGCAGAATGTGGAGGCCGGTCTCGACGGCGAATCCGAAGATGGCTCCATCCAGACCGCGCTCCAGAAAGGGCGCGATCATGGCGGGCGACGGGGTATTCGGATGGAGGTAAATCGGAACATCCAGCGCTTCGGCGGCCTCGAATATGGGCCAGAACTTCGAGTCGTCCAGATATTCGCCACGCGTGTGGGAGTTGATAATGGCGCCTTTCAATCCCAGCGACCGGACACCACGTTCCAATTCTTTGGCGGCGGCGGAAGGGTCCTGCGGGGCGATGGCGGCGAGGCCGGAGAACCGGTCCGGATACCTGCGGATCGCGTCCACCATGAAGTCGTTACTCGACCGCGCGAGAGCGACGGCGGTGGGAGCATCGAAGACCTGGACGCCGGGCGAAGTAAGAGACAGGATTTGCCGCGCGATGCCGGTCTGGTCCATGTCCCGGAGGCGAAGTTCGCCCAGATCGGTCATGCGCGCGACGACTTCAGTAACGCGCGGACTGGGATTGCCCAGATAGAAGCCGCAAAGGCTCTGAAAGCCGGGATCATTGTAAGACCCGTCCTTCAGGAGGGCTCGATAGCGATCCAGAATTTCCGGAGGCGCGAAGGCTTCTTCGGTCGCGATGCGTTGATAGGTTGTCTGGCTCATGAGGTCTTTCGGAGGCTTTTCCAAACCACTTCGATGAATGCGTCCGGTGGGCCGTAACGCGGATCGTAATCGAGCGTGGGCCGCGCGGCCCCGATTTGGTCAAGCGTCAGGCCTTTATCGATCAAGTGCCGGACGCGATCGCGGACGATCGTCACCATTTCACGGTAAAGCATGTCACGGTAAAGGACGACGTCGGACCGGTCGCAAAGCCGTCCATGGCCGGGAACGATCAGCGTTCCGCCTTCTTCCTCGTGAGCGGGAACGGCGAGGTTGACGATGCGGCTCAGCCCGTCGATAATGCCCTGAACGCTGCCTCCCCGGGTAATGTCGATCATCGGACAGCTTTCGGTCGAGAAGATGTCGCCGGTGCCGATGACATCGGAGCGGCGGAAGAAGACCATCGCATCGCCATCGGTATTCGCCGCGGGCTGGTGCAGCATAGTGACGGCTTCGTCGTTGAAGTAGAGCGATTTTTCGTCTTCGAAGAAAGTGTCCGTCGGCCATTTGCCCGAGTTCACAGGCGGTTGAACTCCGGTCGGTGCGCTCATCCGCTTAAGTATGCCCTGCTTGCCCACCTGCACGGTTACGTTGGCGCCGGGGCCGGTCAGCATGTAGATGTTCCCCTGCACCGGCAGGACCTGAATTCCCGAAGGATGCCGCAGCGGGAAGTGAATTCTTTGATGAACTGATGTTCGCCGGGCAAGTAGGCGGGGACTTCGCCTTTCGGGCGGTTGGCCACTTCCACTACAGATTCGCAGGGGAAGAGCCAGCTACCTTCTTTGAGATGAGTGGTGGTTACAGTCAGCATGTCGCCCTCCCACTTACCGGTTGAAAAGCCCATCCAGGTGTGGAGGGCTTGGGCGGGAGGATGCGGGCGTCCATCCATCCAGATGGTGCGCAGCTGCTCATAGGTGCTGATGTAATTCCCGATCGCTACGACCTGTTGAGTAAGAGGGTCCTTTTCTTCCCAACCGCGGAATGTAAGGGGACCGCGGTAGATGTAGGGCGAGATGTGGACGCGGCATTGATGCTCAGGCAGGGTCAGGCGCGAGGCGCTCCAGCTCAGCGCGTTGAGGCGGGCGGCATCGTTGATGGGAAGTCCGAGGTAATCGCCGAGGTCCGGGCCGGGGATGCGGTCCTGGTAGTCTTCGTGATAGCGGGGAACCCATGTGCCGGTGAGGTCGATTTGGGCGAAGAGCGGGATACCTGAGAGTAAGACCAGCGGGAGTAAGACCAAGTATGGCCTCATTGGAATTCCAGGAAGAGCTTACTCGCATGCACCTTCACGGCGTCTATGCCGGGGACCTTCCTGACGCCGTCGACTTGCCTGGTCCGGACGCCGACAAGTACGGGCACGCACCGCATCTTATTCTCCCAGTTGGAAATAACTGTCAAAAACGATAACATTATCGGTACTCGGGGGTCAAATCGTGGTGGGGATGTCCGTTATGGCAAAACGCCGCTGCCGGGGTTTGTTTGAAGCCGTTTTTTTCGGCTTGTTTGGCGGCCTCGAAACGGTCGCGGCGGGCTGATTCGCGGACGATTTCGGCGCTCGCATAAACGAACCCATCTGCTCCCGGATCATAAGGCAAGCCTTTCATTTCCTGCATTTTGAGAAGGCGGATGGCATCGTCCATTTCGGTTTTGCGGCGTTCGCGGCGCTCGGCCTGGAGCTCTTTGAGCTGGCGGAGAGCCTCTTTCATCGACCGGTGCAGGCGCTGTTCATAGATGCTGAGGTTCACGAAGGCTTTTGAATCCTCGCGGAAGGCACGGGCAGCGGTCATGGCGGAATGGATTTCGGGGTTATCCGCATCGAAATCTCCCGCTGGTTCGAAGTGGCCCATGCCGAGCATGCCGTCTTCAATGGACCGGATGCGGTTGATGCGCCACTGGTTGTCGGCGACCGTTTGGGCAAACTGACACTCGACCGGCGTTTGCGCGTCGAGGCTGTCGACAATCTCTTTGGAGAATGCCTTATAGGCGTCCATGTCTTCCGAGGGGAGCACGACGACGCGCGCAGTGAGGCCATGGCGAAGTGCGTTTATGCTGGAGCGGGCCCGGCCCTGCGGCGAGGTGGGCCCGTGGGATTTTTCGGCATTCAGCCGGTTGGCTGCGTATTGCAGTGGCGAAAGCATATCTGTTAAGTTCTCCGGCTTGTTTGTAGCAGGCGGCTGGAGGGCTGGGGTGTTAAGGTATTGATTCTGTTGGCGAATTTGGCTGTCAACGGTTTTCGGGAGTTTGGGAAAACTCCGCGCCAGAGTGGCTATCGTCGGGACTGAGTGGATTTCAGGTGAAACATAACAAGCAGAGTTCAGCCTCGATAAGATCGGAGGGTGAAGTCCCGCCTCTATTTGGAGACTACCATTCCGAGCTACCTGACCTCGCGGCCGAGCCGGGACCTGATTATTGCCGGCCATCAGCAGGTCACGAGGGAATGGTGGGAAAAGCGGAGGGATGCTTTCCAGCTCTACCTCTCGCAACTCGTCATTGACGAAGCAAGCGCAGGAGACCCGGCCGCAGCACGTGAACGGCTGAAGACACTGAGGGATCTTCCCCTGCTGGACATCACTCCCGAGGTCACGGAGTTAGCATCCCGCATCCTGGCTTCCGGCAAAATCCCTCGCAAGGCCGCGACGGACGCTGCGCACATTGCTATTGCAGCAGTGCATGGAATGGATTTTCTGGTGACCTGGAATTGCGTGCATATCGCGAATGCGACGAATGCCAAGGCACTTGCCCTGATCTGCCGGGAGCAAGGGTGTGACTGCCCGGTCATCTGCACACCTGAAGAACTCATGGGAGAATAGCTTATGGCCAGGGATCCCATCGTCGATGAAGTTCGGCGCGTCCGCGAGGCTCTTGCCGCCAGGTATGGCTTCGATGTTAAGGCCATTCTTGTGGCATCGAAGAAGCGACAAGGCCGGTCCACGCACAAAGTCGTATCCTTTGTGCCCAAGAAGAAGTTGAGCGCCTGATCTGTCGACTCCGAGCTTGTCGGCTGTGCCTCCAGGACATCGAGCGGCTCGGCGGCTTGCCGACATTGCCGTATTTGGCGGGAGTAAATGGTAGTTCAGCGTAGTTCGAGCAGTTGCTCTACGTTCAAGCCCGCCTCGGTGAGCATCTGACGGAGAGTGCCAGGACGGACTCGCTTGTGATCCGGCACGACGACGCGGGCGTACGGTTTACCGCGCCTGAGGACAATGTGGCTCCCTCTTTGGCGGCTCACCACAAATACTGCCCGAAGAGGCACCTTTACCGGTTCCGGGCCGGATATTTCCGTCGGCAGCTTCACTGGGGACTGCTGGTGACGAGATCGAAGTATTCTCTTCCCGCTTCAGTCGGGACCGGGTCTCCCGCGGCGATGCAGTCTTAAATGTACAGATCCGCCGCTTCGCGGATGTTCCTCGTCGCTTCATCACGGGTGTCGCCCTGGGACACACACCCGGGCAGTGCCGGCACTGTGGCGACGTAACCGCCGTCTGCTTCCCGCTCAAGGACAACCGTATAGCGCATGGAGAAGGGCCTTTGATTTTCATAATAGCAGCGAGCCGGCCCGGCGGACTATAACGTCTTTTGACTTTTC
>Ga0181521_10005091_pt1 | contig 14755 bp, 20 predicted proteins | sample PEATcosm2014_Bin_32_FD_119764 | JGI IMG/M metagenome (GOLD analysis project Ga0181521, IMG submission 119764) | Peatland microbial communities from MTU Mesocosm Facility, Houghton, MI, USA - PEATcosm2014_Bin02_60_metaG | ecosystem: Environmental > Terrestrial > Soil > Wetlands > Peat | place...
GATAACGACGTGACGATTTTCGATCTGAAAACGCTCAAGGTTCTGGGCAAGGTCAAGACCGGCACGAACCCCGACTCCATCGTTTATGAGCCTTCATCCCACCGCGTCCTGACGTTCAATGGCCGCAGTAACGATTCAACTGTATTTGACGGCAAGACGGGAGAGATCTACGCGGCTGCTATTCCCGTGGGAGGCAAGCCCGAATTTGCGCAGGTCGACGGCAAGGGCCACGTCTACTTCAACATTGAAGACAAGAACGAAATCGGTGAAATCGACGCGAAATCGGCTGCGCTGACGAAGCATTATTCGATTGCCCCGTGCGACGGGCCGAGCGGCCTTGCGATCAATCCGAAGAACAGCTACCTCTACTCGGTGTGTGGAAACAAAATGATGGTGGTGAGCGATCCGGCGGCCGGCAAGGTGATCGCTACGCCTGAGATCGGCCAGGGTCCGGACGGCGTGGCATTCGATGACGGCTACGCTTTCAGCGCGAATGGCAGAGACGGCACAATCACGATGGTGGGCGAGACGGCTCCAGGCAAATTCGAGCCCGTGGCGACAATCATGACGCAGAACAGCGCCCGCACCATCGGCGCCGACCAAAAAGCGCACAAGCTCTATCTTCCGGCGGCGGAATTCGGTCCGCCTCCGGCGCCACCCGCCGGCGGAGGCAGGGCAGGCAGGGCACAGGCGATTCCCGACAGTTTCATGATCGTTGTGGTCGGGCGCGGGTGAAGGCACTCGACTGATTAAGGTGAAAGTGCGAAACGAAGCCAATTTCGGCCAACCGCTTTTGTTATTAATCGTTTACACCAAGCTTTGAACCTGACAGGCCGCTGCGTGGGCCGGGGATTGTATATTCAATTGGCAAAGATCAGTGGAAGCCCGAATCTCCGAACACTTACGGCGAGGGAGAACGGCTTTCGGGAGCAACTTTCGATTTCCGTGCCCATTATGCACGCTGAAAACGGGGCTGCCTGCAGGATCCGAGGTAAGTGCTCTGGTTTCTTCGAAAGAAAGTCTGGAATCGCGGTGAATCGCCGGCGAAATATTCAGCCTTACCTGCATCGGTCCGCGAGTTTCTTTTCGCGATATTTAACGTGGCAGTTCGCGCATGCGGTCGTCATTACGCCGGCGGCATCGATAATCTTGTCCTGATCCTTTGTCCTGGCCGCCGCGTAGGCCGCCATTCCCGCGTCCCGAAGCCCCTGAACGAACTTGGCCCAGTCCGCATTCTTCAGCGGAACATCCAGACCATTCGAGCACTTCTGCCCAGGACGCATGAGGAGGTCCGCAAGTTCGGAGATCGCCAAAGCACTGTTCTCGACGGCTTCCCATTTTCCAAAGACACTCGTCAGGGGGTCGGTCGCCATGTTTGGATCTTTGGCCCGCGGCACGTCCGCCGGGTTCAGGTCCTGCGCCGCAAAAAACACGTTCGCAGCCGGATAGAAGGTCCCTCTCATCAGTTGGTTCAGGGTCGCATGTACCACCGGTGCAGGCGGTGTCACGGCGGCTCCCTGCGCCGATGATTGAGCTTGGGCACGTTCCATAAGAGAAGTGGAAATTGAGGTCCCGACGAGTAGCGCCAATACTGCTCTGGTCATTTGAAATGTTCTCCCTCATGAGCCCCGGGGGCTGGCTGCCAGTTCCAGTGCCGAATCTGGGAGCTGATGTTCTTCGTCTCGTAGACCTCGGCTGTCGGCTCGGCGCCTGCAATCGCGGCCTTGGGCGCGCCTTGTGGACCAGCCCGCAAGCGGATGAGCCGCTCCTCGACGGCGCCCGGCATCGGGGTTGCCTTCCCTTTCGCCCCGACGAACTCCGCTCCCACTATGTCTTCGTTCCAGGCGTACTGCCCGCTGACGACCTCAATGCCCGAAACCGTTCGTCCATTGGGCCGGGTGCACGTGTACTGAACCCGCTGACCCGGCGTCTGGTAGTTGGTGCTTACGCGATATTTATTAAGGGTGCAGGGCTGTCCGTCCACCTGCATGGCGCCCTTGCCCCGATATTCCAGCGAGGTAATCAGCTCGTGCTCATCGACGCCCCGCAGCATCCCCATGTACCAGGTCCAATTGAAAAGCACCGCCCGCAGGTCTTTGGCGCCGGCCACGGGTCTGTAGGGCGGAGGGGGTTCGGGGCCCCTGCCCAGCGCCTGCGCACCGGCCGGCGCACTCACCCACGACAGCGCGCCAATTGTGAGAACGGCGCCGATCGAAATCCGCGCCCAAATCTTTCGACGAGAAGCCATGACGGTCCGCTCCCGTTGTCTTATCGTTGTTGTCTATTCGGTGGCGTTGGGGGCGGCGATCTGGATCACGCGCCCGTCAGGCATCGTCACCGTCTCGAGAAACCTCAACGGACTGCCGTCCTTCGCGGGCCGGAACTTCACCTTGATGTTGTCCCCGTTGTGGAGGGCATTCTCTCCTGTCCTGCCAATCCCCCGCTGCGCGAGGGCCGTGGCGGAGCCCAGCGTCATCACCCACTCGGTTGTCGTGCCATCCGCATTCTTGACCGCGAGTGCCAGCGAACCGTGGGGATTGGTAAACTTTACGCTGGTGACCGTCCCTGACAGCTCCGTGTCCTTCTTCATGTCGTACACGCCAGCGAGCGAATGATGAGCCTGCAACGAGCCACTGGCCGCGATCAACCAGCCAACCAAGGCAGCACATCCCAGAGTTCGCTTAATCATTGGTACACCTCCTGAAAACCGCGACCGCCCGTGAGTATATCACCGCGAATTGGCGTCGGCATCGATGCCTGACACGGCCGGGTCGCCGTTCCAGAAGCGCAGTCCTTCGATTTCAGATGCGCCTTCCATGTGCGGCATTCCCAGTTTCAGGACCGCTGACATGCCGTCGGCGCAGACAACAGGGGCAACCCAGGAGCATGTTACGTTCGCGTGCTCAAATGGGGGACCAGTGCGCAGCGACCAGCGGCCTGTCAATTCCTCCAGCATCGCCGGCAAGCTGTCAAGCCATGCCCGCCGTTCGCCATAGTTGCGGCAGTTTGCGCTGAGTTGTTCGGGGATGATCATCGACCCCAGTCGAAAGGTGCCATGCAGCCGAGCGATTGTCAAATGACACGAATCGGAGAGTCGGCTTTCATTGGCTGGATCGATAGACGACCTTGCCGCGTTGCACGGTATACTCTACGGCGGCAAATTCTTTAGCGTTCCGGGACGGATCGCCCGCCAGAACCACAAGATCGGCCTCTAAAATTCCTCCGATTACTTGCGATCCCGGCGTACGCGACCGCCGTATACACATCAGAGCCCTTTGGGGCCTGGAGGCTTTCAATGTGGCGTTCCGGAATCGTATGTTTCATCGCGGCAGGCGCGTTTGCTCAAAACGTGCAGCCCGGGCCTTCGTTTGAAGTTGCCGACATGAAGGTCAACACATCCGGGGCGGACAAGTCCGCTGGGGATCTTGCGAACGGGCGCCTGGTAATCAGGAATCTTTCCCTGCGAATCCTTATTGCGGAAGCGTGGAATATGAACCCGGACGATATTGCCGGTCCCTCGTGGCTGGATGACGTCAAGATCGATCTTGTGGCGAAGGCCGAGTCGCCCCGGACCCCCGATGGGGAATTGCGCCAGATGCTGCAAACGCTGCTGAAGGAACGCATGAAACTGACCGCGCATGTCGAGCGGCGGGAGAAATCGGTCTGGGCCCTTTCAGTCTGGAAGGGCGAGACAAAGATGACGCCATCGCAGCTGCCGGCGAAGGCGGAAGATGCCGATTGCCGCAGGTCCCCTGCCGAAGACTCCCGCATTCGTCTGACCTGTCAACAGGAAACCATGGCGGCGTTTGCGCATGAATTACCGCAGTACGCTGGCGGGTACGTGACTACGACAGTGGTGGACCAGACCTCTCTCGCTGGTGCTTGGGACTTCAAGGTCGAATGGAGCCCCTTCGCCCAGATCGAGAGCAACGGAGGTCTGACACTCTACGCCGCACTGCAGGCGCAGCTCGGGCTTCAACTTGCAAGAAAGAAACTGGGGGTTCCCGTACTGGTGGTAGACAGCATAGAGCGGATGCCAACGGAATAAGGCGGCGTTTCGAGCTGCCGGTCAGCGACATCCGCTTTTTCCACGGACAGCGAGGGTCCATGGCGCTGACTATATTGGGCCTTGGGATTTTCAAATGGGTCGGGACAGGAGTCGTCTGTCTGGTCGTTGTGGTGTTCTCGTTTGCCCTGTTGTACAGAAAATATCTGCAGCATAAGGTTGCCGAAGAACGGGCCATTACTTCGCCGACAGGTATCAACAGCCTCGAGTCGGTGCGTATCGGCGGCATCGATCAGTGGATCGAAGTGCGGGGCCGGAACGTGAACAACCCGATTCTTCTGGTCATCCATGGTGGACCGGGCATCGCTTTCATGCCGTTGGCGCGTTCGTTTCAAGGGCCTTGGGAGAGCCGCTTCGCCGTCGTCGAATGGGATCAGCGGGGAGCCGGGAAGACCTACGCCTCGAACGACAAAGACCTTCAGCGCAGAACCATGCATGTGCCGCAAATGGAACAGGACACGCTGGACGTGGCAAACTACCTTCGCAACCGCTTCCACAGGAAAAAGATCCTTGTTCTGGCGCACTCCTGGGGAAGCCTGCTGGGTCTATGGATGGCGCACGAACACCCGGACCTGATTTATGCCTATGTGGGAGTTGGGCAAATCGTGAACCCCAGGCAAAACGACGAGGTCGCGTACCATGACGCGTTGCAGGCGGCGCGCAGCACCCACACCAACACGCCGTCCAGGAGTTGGAGGGCGTTGCGCCCTCTCGGGATGCGGATCTGAGGAAAGGGCAGACCACTGAGAATTGGCAAGCGGCGCTTCTCGGGCCGCCGTCGAACGGAGCGGCGTTTATGAACATGAGGCGACTTTTGTCAGACCTTTTGTCAGCTCCCGAATATTCTCTCGCGGACGACTTCAGTTTTCCTCGTGGCCAGCTTTTTTCTCTTGAGATACTGATCCCCCAGGGGTGGAAGGTTGATCTCACTCAACTCGGGCCTGACTTCCGCGTACCGATTTTCTTTTTTGAGGGAAGATACGACCCGTTCGCCCGGCCCTCCCTGATTTGGTCCTGGTATCAAACGATCAAGGCTCCGCATAAAGAATTTGTCTGGTTTGAGAGTTCCGGCCATTTCCCATTCTTTGAAGAAAACCGGAAATTTGCCGATGAATTGTTCCAGAGAGTCTTGCCTCTCGCCATTGACCGCCAGGACGGCAAGTAGTTTGCTTCGGTCCCATGCGCGGTCGTTTGCTCGCGCTGGTCCATTCCGGGTGGACCGGTGGTCCGCGCCGACCGGAAGGTCGGCGGCAGGGCTGAAGCCCTGGCCCCACATTTGTTGCTCTAATGCCGGATCTGTGAAGAGATGTCCTTGGTTTCGTATACCTCGCAGTTACCACGCTCCCCCAGAAGTCCCGCGTTGGGATTCTTGTTACGCTGCACCACTCGCGTCGGTAACACCCACGGCTCGACCAGCACCCCGGGGTCTTCAACCGTGACGTCGTACAGGAGTACATCGCCTTGACGCCTAAATCTCTCCACGACGTGCATCAGCTCGGAGTGGAAGAGGCCGCCGCGCCCCAGCCATGTCGAATCGACGAACGAGATGGCGTCGAGAACAAGCGTGTCGCCTTCCCAACGTCCCACGGTGTACCCCAGATACGTCGCCTCAATCGCCTTTTTCGGGTCGTGCTGGCGGTTATCGGTCGGGATAATCCGATACTCGCCGTATCCACCCCCGGCATCGCCTCCCTGATAGAAGAGGACCACATCCTTATCCGTCTGCATGATGCGCCGCGGCGGGCCTTCACGCGGGACTCCCAGAGGCTGGCAGGTCATGACCGGGTCGTTCTTATTCGTCCACATGTCGAGTTCCTGAACCTTGTCCCAGTACTCCGGCTTGTAGATCAGCCGGCCCAGGCCGCCGAACCGCGAAGGCGAGTAGAGCTCAAAATCGTAGGTCTGATTGTCTCCCCGGTTGCAGGATGGGTCCTGCGTCGGACCGCATCGGCGCCCGCCCCCCGTCATATAGTTGCCGATCCAGTCGGTATAGTTCCAATTGCCCGTCAGATCGGGATGATCGCCCAGCCGCGGCGTGGGTATCGACTTGTCGATCGGCGGTTCGTCCTTCGCGATCACGCCATTGGGGATCTTGCCCGTAACCTTCTCCGCTGTCTGCACGCTTGCCGGTACCGGCGCCACGACGTAAACGTCGCCCGTTTCCGTCTGCGTTGTTGTCAGGTCGCGGACAACCGCGCCGTTCCGTTTCTCGAGTATTTTGCCGGCATAGAACACCTCGATCTTGTTCAACGGGTTGTTCCAGTCCTCATAGTCGCCGTAGGTGAACTCCGTGGTCGTCGGGCCCTGCTTGACCACCACGCGTTCCGTCATATATTTCGCATCGAGAGTGGCTGTTGCGGTCGCCCCCGGAACTCCCGGAATCGGGAACGTCACCACCGGTTTGCCGGCCTCCCACGAGACGGAGGTCCGGCCCACTTTCGCGAGGCCGTCGGCGAAAAGAGTCCCGGGATTCTTTCCCAGCCAGAATGTCTCCGTGGTCCCTGCCACCGCGGCCTTGGGTGCGCCCTGCGGACTCGCCCAAATTCGGATGAGCCGTTCCTGCACGGTCGCCGGCATCGGAGTGGTTTTGCCCTTCGTTGGACCGATCTCCGCCCCTGGCGTGTCTTCGTTCCAGGCGTACAGCCCGCTCACCACCTCAATGTTCGACCAGGCTTGTCCGTTTGGGCGCGTGCAGGTGTACTGAATTCGCTGGCTGAACGTCTGATAGTTGGTGCTGGCACGATATTTCGTGAGCGTGCACGGTTGTCCTTCCACCTGAATCGTGCCTTTGCCCTGATATTCGAGCGTTGCGACCATGTCGCGTTCATCATGGCCCTTGAGCATGCCCTCGTTCCGCATCCAATTGAAGAGCACGGCCTTCAGATCCTTGGCGTCTTTTGCGGGTGTGTAGGGTTCGGGAACCCCCCCGCGACCCTGCGCACCGGCTGTCAACGGCATGCCGATCGTGAAAACGATTGCGAATCCGACCCTTGCCCAAATCATCTTGCGTCGAAAGTCCATGATGGTTCTCCTTGTTGGAACCCCAACGGTGGTCCAGTCTATCACCGCGACCACTCCGGTTCAAACCATCTGATTTCGGTTACGACGCCACCGCTGCCATCGAATCCGGCTGCGAGAAACAGGCGGACTGGAAGGATGTCAGGGCTAGTCCCAATATGCGATCAGTCTTCCCATAACAAACATGGTGGTCCAGAGGCCCAACGAAAGAATCGCGGCGACTTTGGCTTTGGTGGGGATGACAGGGGATCGATCCAGCTCCTCTGTTTGGTTGTAAACAATGGGGCGGAAGATCAGGGCGTGCACGCCAATCAAGCCCAAAACGACCATCTTGGTCCAGAAGAAGGGATTGGGCGCGTACTTTTCCGCCTCAGAGGCGGCTAAGGGCAATCCCATGGCGATCATTATGGTTCCCCCGACACGCTTCCATGGACGAAAGCTGGTCACCACCTCCGTGATGGTCAGGCCTTTAAAGGTGATCCCCAGAAGGCGCAGGTCCGTCACGAGAATCATCCCCCCAAACAGCGCGATGCACGTCAGATGAATCGACAGGACGATCGGGTACGCCAGCACCGATTCACTGAACGCCGTGAGAAAGTCGATGCTCTGGATGGAGTGAGCGATGTTCACGCCGTATAGCCTCTATTCCAGGAAACCTGTGAAAATCCCGCCGAACACGATAGACACCCATAACAACAGGGATACGATCGCCATTGACTTGCTCAAGACAGGCGGCGGATTCTCCATGGTGGCCACTTTTCTGTGGACTGTGAAATTGTAGAGGAGCGCCGCGAGGAGCACATACATCTTATACGGAAAGACCTGGTTAACCAGGTAAACGTTGGGCTGCGACAAGAAGAGCGCCGCACCTGAGAACACGACAAATACCAGCCCGATCACTGTCCACAGCTCTGTGTACCTCAAAATCCGCGCAGCAGTCTCATGCCGCAGTCCAAGGTTCAACATCCGAAAGTCAACCAGCGCGATCGATCCGACACCTACGGCAAACCCGCCGATGTGAACACACTCCGCCAGCGGAAAAGCCCATTCGTTGTTGCTGAGCGCATCCGCGATTTCGTTCTGAAGAAGCATTTCTCTCCTGTATCCTCCTCTGCGCGTTCAAGCATCGAAAGCTAACGCACGCCGATCGGGGTATCCTGCTGCCGCGTGTGTACCATCCCCACATACCGGAGAGGTCGGGCGTTCCGTCCGGAGTGCGTGGCACTCCGGGGTGGCGTAACGCCAAACCGGTCTCGTGGGTGTAATTCTGCTTAACACAGGCAGATTGCATCATATCCAGGTCGCATGGTCCGGCAAAAGCCCTCTGCCTCCCGCTCTGGCCCGCCACGTTTCCCATATCGGGACCTGAACTTCCCGGGCGCTTATGCGCTATTATATCGACCGGCGACCGTATGGGAGATGGAGTCACAATCGGCTTGGGCGAGGCCCTACCTTACATAGTTGACTCCGTACTCGGATTTTTCGGCAAAGACGGGGCGTCGAACGAGTGGCGGATTAAGCTGCGCGAGCTCGTCAAGCTATCCGGCCAACAGGCCTCAACTGTTCAGTGTGTCGGCATGCCTCAGCCGATTCCGATCACGGACATTTACCAGCGCACCACGATTCGAAAGCCCCCAAGCGGCAGGCCACAAACATTCGAGTCCCTAATCGAGGGGGAAAAAGATGCAGTGATTTTCGCGGGTCCAGGTTGGGGAAAAACCACCCTCCTACATTGGATGTACATTCAATTGTCGCAGGCGCAGAACCACGTTCCGCTACTCATTACGCTGAGGTGGCCAGACTCGGTCGATGATCTAACGAATCTGATTCAGCAGCTTGAACATGGCCGAACGGCCGGACAGAAGAGGAGCGCTCGGATTGTTCTATTGGTGGACGGCTACGACGAAACTACAGAGAAGCAGCGGCAACTGGTATCCAAGAGCCTCATGCTATTTTCGTCGCTGTCGATCGGAAGCTTCTACCTGACATGCCGGTCACACTACCACGCATACGACCTTAAATGTCAGCACTTAGAGCTGGGGCCATTCGATCGGCTCGACGCTGAGCGCTTTATCGACGCATACTCAGAGGCGTACGGATTTGAGATAAATGCAAAGGCGCTGCTAAAAGAACTGGACGACCATCGCTTGGGGGAGTTTGCGATTCATCCGTTGATGCTAACCATGGTGTGTATCTTGAAAAGCGGACCAAGTCAGGAAATACCGAGACGCGCTATCGGCCTCCTTCGTCGGGCCATCGACACATTGACGTTCCGTTGGGACGAAGCGAAACGAGTTCACAGATCATCTGCCATTCCGCTAGACGGAGAGGAGAGGGTTCGCTGTTTGATGCGGATCGCGTTCGACATGAACTCTCCTCAGGAGCGGGTGGGAGATCATTCAGGGGTCTGCGCAGGCGCATCTCGCTCTGCTTCAGATGAAGCATATTAACGTCCGAGGCCTCTTGGAAGAAATGGCCCGCTTCTACGGCCTGTTGGTGCCCGTCGGGGAGGACTACTGGCAATTTACCCACCGAACCATCCATGATTATCTGTCCGCTCGCTACTGGGTCGAGAGCGGAAAATTCAGGCCGGAGGAGGTACGGGAGTGGGATATGGAGGCGGCGTATGCGGCGTGCCTCACTTCTGATGCCACTGACGCGATGGCCAGAATGCTGGCAGTTGACAGCGACGTTCCGGCCTTCGTCGAGTGCCTTTATAACAATGCGCCATTTGATTCTGACGTGATTGCAAGAGCGATCGTGGAGCGGGTCCGGGATCGAGACAAATATCGTCGCGCCAAACGGAACAGTCAAGTTACATCGAATGTTCTTGAGGTCGATATGGAAGATTTCTTATCCGTCACCAGCAGTGAGTTCTTGCGAATTTTACTCAAGACCTGCATGACGGTCAAAGAGTGGGAATACTTCAAATATGACGCCACTGCTATAGCAGCGAAGACCGTCGCCGTCTGCTCTGTGGCCGAGCTTTTGCGAAGAAAAGCCAAGATCCGGCTCAAGCAGGCAGAACAGTTCATTTCCTTCCTCTCGGATCCTCTCCTCACGGAATTCAAGTGCACCATCGGGGACAGCACACTCACCTTTTCGACTGCAATGTTAATTTCTGCAGCCAAGGGTTCCGAAGACTAAATTTAGCTCCTGCCGGTTCCTAAAATCAACGTAGCAAAAGATTCCCGCCGATAACAGCCCAATCTCGCCATTAATCTGGGGACAGTATGGCTAAAAACGGGGTTCTGTGAGACTACTCCAGGAGTTCGCGGTCTACTTCGGCGCGGGCAATACGGGCCAATTGCCGTCATAGGGAGGCCAATTGGGCACCAACGCTTCCTGGTCCGGGTAGAACATCGAGGAATAGATGGCGCGCAGCTTGCCTTGGTCGATGACGAACCATTCGCTGAACTGATTGCGCCGCATGGCCACGCCCGGCTTGCGCAGGAAGACGCCCAAACCGAGCACCGTGCCCGCTTCTTCATCCACTAACGGGAAGCGGCGAGCGACCACCGCGTAGATGTTCGTCATGGCCCCCTCGTTCATGCAATCGGTCTTGCCGTTGATGATGCCGGCGGCGTTGGCCGGCGGATTGGCTGGCGCGTCGCGTTGCGTGGTGAGAACGCCGTTCTCAAGCCGCACGCAGCCGGGATGGGCGACCATGATGTGGCCGTCACGGGCCGAGAGCGAATCGAAATAGCTATTGGTGATGGCGATCAGGTCCTCGCGCGAGACGCGCTCGCCCTTGGGCACGACGCGCTCTACCGGCGGATGCGCGGTCAGGTATTCGGGATCCCAGAAAGCATTGCTGGCCTGCGCGCCCGCTCCCACACCGATGCCGGGATCCCCTTTTCGGGCGAGATACCATTCGGCTTCGGCCACCTTGCGGTCCGCGACCTTCAAGCGCAACGTTACAACGGCTGCGTTGCCGGAAGTTTCTTCGAGCGTGCCGAAATAAGCGGCGTTCTGCGTCACCGGATCGAAATAGCGCCGCTGGACCTTACCGAGCGACTTGGCCGTCTGCCAGATCCCCTGGCCCGGCCGCCGAACCACCGCGTTCTCGGTCTGCCGATATCCGGGCGTCAGCGGCGCTGACGACGGGTTGTGCTGGATGACGGCGTTCAGGTACTGGTCGAGCACGCCTTTCAGGCAACCGCGATCGCAATCGGCGGCGAAAACAGCCGGGTTAAGAGCGGCGGCCCCCAGAGCAAGAAGGAAGAAGCTTCGCATGAGGAGCATTGTACTTGAAGCGCCGGACGATCTTACTTTCGTTTTTGCATCACCACGGCGAGTTCCCGGTAGTTGCCCTGCATCTCCCAAGTGCCCGTGTAGCCGAGCGGAAGCACGAGGGAGTCGCCCGGCCGGAACTCCTGTACCGTGCCATTGGGCTCCGTGAGAATCAGCTTGCCGCTCAGCACATAAACGAATTCATCGCCATCGGTCGGCCGCGCGCGGTGATTCGTTTTGGCCGGGGTCGACTCGAAGATCTCCGCGCGCAGTTCCTTGCCATCGAACAGCGTCGCTACCCGCATGTTCAACTGACCGGCGACGAGGATGTCCTTGAAGGAGTCCGGCGGAATCGCCGTCAGACTCAGACCTGCCATCTTGTCGCGGTCCAGCCGCACGGGCGCGACACGGTCAGCGGCGAAAACCTTCGTGCCGACCGAGACGGCGAGGTAAAGCGAGAGCGCGCTGAAGAGAACGCAGGCAGACAGTTTGATCATGGACTTTCCTCCGTGAATGAAGATAAAGGCGCAGCGTGAAGAGTATCACGAATCCGCGATGAAATCGAACCGTTCGAGATCCGTTCAAAGTGCGAAAATGATGGTCAATGGCGATAGATCAAATATCCGTAACCCTGTTGGGGACAGCGGTGATCGTCGCGCTCGGAGTGCTGTTCAGCAACTCGCGGGTCAGCGATATCGGCAGCCGGTTATCCGACACCAACGGCCGAATCGACAGTATGCAGCAGAACATGACTGGGCTCATTCAGGCGCAGAGTGGGAAACTTCAAGCCGGCATGGAACGTATCGAGGGCGTGATCGATGCGAGGCTCCGCCACGTCGAAGAGAAGCTCGGTATTCGTTAAGGGCGGACGCGCTCATCAACATTACGGAATGCCGAAACTGCGGGAATCCACACAAAACTTCCAGTGCGCGGGGGCGATGCAAGGCGGAACCTGTCCTGCCTTGTCCTGCATCTCGCCGGACAAAAAAAGCCCGTCCCGGAGTGGACTCCGAAACGGGCCTGACGGTCCCCCTTTATGGGGGACTCAGCCTGCGGGTCTGGTAACTAAAACGGTTAGTGTCGTTCCTGACCGGTGATGTCCTTGGTCTCGTATACTTCGCAATTGGCGCGCTCATGGATGATTTGTGGTGCGCCCTGACGCGCCCGCAGAATCCTGTCCGGCATCACCATGGATCGATGAGGACGTCCGGGTCCTCGATGGTCTCCTGGTAAAGAATTTCATCGCCCTTCCGAGTCGGCTTCTCAACCATGTGCATGTCGGCGGAATGAAACAGGCCGCCGCGTCCGAACCAGGTGGTATCGACGAAGTTGGTGGAATCGATGACCAGCGTGTCGCCCTCCCATTTACCGGTCAGGCACTACCAGGGGTTGCCTTCGCTACCAGCGCTTCGTAAACTGAAAGAGAGGCCAAAACGATGCAGGACTATGTAGAGGAGCGCGACGGCGGGTACTACATCGCCGGGACGCGAATTGCGCTCGACAGCATTGTCCTCGCATTCAAAGACGGGGAGTCGCCGGAAACAATTCTGCAATCCTTACCTATGGCCGGCCCCCTTGTTCGCGTGTACGGAGCTATTATTTTCTACCTTGAGAACCAGGAGAAGGTCGAAGCGTACCTGAGGGATCAGGAGCGGCTCTGGGCGGAAGTGAAGACGAAGGAGACCAGGTTGCCTGAAGCTCTGTCGACGAGCCTCCGCGAGGCCAGGGAACACGCGGCCCCCCGGCGAGCTTGAAGATCCGCTTCCTCGCCGACGCCAATTTCGATCAAAAGATCGTGGCCGGTCTTCTGCTACGAGAGCCACAGATAGATTTCGAATTGCCTCAGGCCGTAATCCCCGAGAAGATGGGGGACCCTCAGGTTCTCGAACTCGGCGCAGCGCGTGGCCGGATCATCGTCACCCACGATGTGAGAACGATGCCAGACCATTTTTCGGGTTTCGTGGCGGACCAATCATGTCCGGGCATGATTCTGGTCCCGAAGAAGATGCCCATCGGCACGGCTATAGAAGATCTCCTGTTGATCTGGCAGGTTTCGGAAGCGGAAGAATGGATCAATCAGATGCGGCGTCTTCCGCTGTAGTGCGAAAGCCTGCCCTATGCGCCCAAAGAATCGTGCCCGGGGATTTGCCGGAAACTTCCTTTGTTATCGTGAAGAAAATGGCGAAAGCGGCCCGAAACCGGCATAAGCTCCGTCTCCTCCGCGACCATGAGGAACTATGGACACAAAGCGGCTCACCATCGAAAGCGTTAATCTTGACGACGAGCGCGAGATGGATGCCCTCGTTGACCAGATGTTCACCGTCGGATTGGCGCGGGTGAAGGCTGAAGGCGACGAGCTTCGGCGGAAAGGCCTCCTCGATTCACAAGGTAATCCGCTCGTGAAGGAACTGCCGGCCGATATGCATGAAGGCGCGGACCGCGACTTCGGCGGTTGATGGCGGTCCCGCGCATGTTCATCGTTGCTCATAGTTGCCGGTCCGCCCGGAGGCGGAAAATCCTCATTCTTTGCGTTATCGGATTTCGCCGATTGTGTGTTTAATGCAGACGACCGTGCAGCGGAGCTGAATGGCGGGTCGTACGAGAATATCCCCACGTCTGTTCGAACAGTTGTGAACCGCGAATTCGAAGAGTTCATCACAATGTGTTCAATGCCAGGCAAATATCCGCGCCGGCACTTCTTTCGCGCTGGAGACAACGCTGCGCAGCACTATTACGTTCGAGCAGGCCAAGCTCGCGAAAGAGAACGGCTTTCGAGTGTCCATGTTCTATGTGGCATTGGATACCGTTGAGCGGCATATCGAGCGCGTGACGCGCCGCGCCACTCGCGGCGGCCATTCAGCGAGCGAGAGCACACTGCGAAGGATTCATGCAAGCAGTCTGAGCAATCTGCCGGCAGCGCTGATTCCGGACAAAAGCGGGATCGAGATCGTTCAAATCTACGACAACTCTCGATCTGAAAGCTGGCCCGGCCTTGTGCTGGAGACGAGGCGTGGGCGAATCATCCGTCTTGCTGACAGCTTTCCACAGTGGCTGCAGCAAGCGCTTGGCTGGACTGAGCGCGACCTGGAGCGCCAGAGACGCAAATTGACGGAGTTGCGTGGCCGTACGAAAATAACAGGGGAAATGCGGGCGGAAAGCGACGTGGACATCACGGTCGAGTTCGAGCCCGGAGTCCGCGACGGTCTTATTGGAGCATTTTCGTCTTTAGTGTGGGGCAGATCGTTAATCTGCGGCCGATTGGCAATCGGCCTCTTCGATCTCGCGCTACCGGCTATTACTACTGTGTTATAAGACATGATACACTGGTTTTGTTGTGAGCGCCCTATCATCGAGAGCGCCAGGCACACAACGGAAACGGCTCGCTGCATATCTCGATAGCCTGGCGCAGGCGGCGGGACATTCGGACCGGATCATTCC
>Ga0181521_10005094_pt1 | contig 14751 bp, 9 predicted proteins | sample PEATcosm2014_Bin_32_FD_119764 | JGI IMG/M metagenome (GOLD analysis project Ga0181521, IMG submission 119764) | Peatland microbial communities from MTU Mesocosm Facility, Houghton, MI, USA - PEATcosm2014_Bin02_60_metaG | ecosystem: Environmental > Terrestrial > Soil > Wetlands > Peat | place...
AAAATTGCCGGGAAGTCAAAGTTAAGAGCGGCTTGCGCTGCGTACCGGCCTATTCCGGGCCAACTGAAAATGTTTTCAACGACCACTGAGCCCCCCAGAAGGTATGCAACGTAAACTGCAATTGCCGTAACTGGCTGCGTGAGAGCATTTCTCAAAGCGTGTTTGTAAACGACAATCCTCCTCATCAACCCCTTTGCCTTTGCGGTACGAACATAGTCGCTGACCAGCGCCTCCAGCATTGATGCACGCACGAGTCTACTCATTAAACCCAGTGTGAGGAAGGCCAACGCGACGGCAGGAAGCACTATGTGCTGGAGTGAACTTACGAAGGCGGGCCAATCACCAGCTATCAAACTATCTATCGTAAAAAAACCTGTGACCTGAGGTGGCGGCGTGATGAAGACAGAAATCCTCCCGCTAGAGTCCGGGAATATCCTGAGGTAAAAAACAAAAACAAACTGGAGAATGAGGGCGAGAAGAAAGGGAGGCGAGGCGAGTCCAATTAGGGAGGTTACTCGTGATACGTGATCTACTGCCTTGTTCCTATGAGTGGCCGCAACTACGCCGAGTGGTATTCCCAGAGCTATCGTTAGGATCAAGGCCGCCGTAGTGAGTTCAGCGGTTGCTGGAAAGTATTGGATTAGGCTCTGAAAAACTGGCTGTCCTGAAATAGGTGAGACACCCCAGTCGCCGTGAACCAAGTCGATCAGATAATAGTAGAATTGCATGTACAAAGGAGCGTTAAGGTGAAAACGTATTGTTAACGCTTCAAGCGTTTGCGGACTCGCCCGCGGTCCTGCCCAAACTCTGGCAGGATCAGGTATCACAACTCTGAATAGCAGAAAAGCAATCGCGACTACGCCGAGGAGAAGGCCTATGGTAAACAGGATCCGTTTCACAATAAACTTGACGAGACCCTGAAAAGGAATCATACGTGACCGACCTCGTGTACGGACCTAGTCCGATTAAGAGTTTGAAACTTCTGTATAAATCGTAAGTAGTGTCTATTTATATATGGCTAAAACGTTTCTTCGCGGCATGTGCGCTAATTTATCGACAAGTAAAGTGGTTGCGGTAGTTGTAGTTGTTGCCATAATCGTTGCTGCCGGAACTTATGGGGCGTTTTCTTTGTCCAAGGTTACGCCTTCTGCTGCGACAACGACAGTGACTGCTAGTGCTACTAGTCCTGTTGTTTCGACCGGTGGTACCATTGTGATGGAGCAGCCTGTAGGCCCGGATACGCTTGACCCGGCGGTGTGTTGGACTGGCAACGCGGAAGAGGCGGTCCAGGAGGTGTATCAGGGTCTCGTGATTTTTGTGCCCAATTCAACCAATATAGAGCCTTATCTCGCGGATAGCTATAATGTCAGTGCGAATGGACTTACTTACAACTTCCAGCTAAGGAACAATGTTACATTCTCGAATGGCGACCCACTCAATGCGTACGATTTCTGGTACTCCATCTATAGGTCAGCGCTAATGGCACAGAGTTCCTCATACCTGATTACTGTGGCTTTGAACACTACTGGTGTAACTGCGAATATGCTTAACGAGTTTAATTCGACTACTCCTCCGGCCAGTCTGTTGAGCGTTATGCAGAATTCAACCAACGCGGTTACGGTGACTGGCCAGTACTCCCTCCAGTTCCATTTGATGGCTCCTTTCGCTGCTTTCTTGTCGACGCTTACACAACCGCAATCTTACGTGGTTGACCCAGTTGTGGTTTCGGCGCACGGTGGAGTTGTGGCAGGACAGACTAATAATTGGATGACGGCGAATGCGGTGGGGACAGGTCCATTCATAATAACGAGCTATGAGCCAGGAATCGTGACGGTGTACGAAAGGAACCCGACCTATTGGGGCGGTACCCCAGGCTTCCAGTCCACGCCACGCCTAGACAAAGTGATTGCTAAAGTTGTTCCTGATGCGTTAACTAGACTTGAAGACCTTGAAAGCGGCTCGGCGCAAGTAGCCTACGTCGATTTTAGCCTTACACCCAGAGTTGTGGGGCAACCCGGTCTCTACTTTCCAAAGCTTGGCCCACTGTTAGGGATGCATTGGATCTCGATGGACATGTGGAAGCCTCCATTGAACAATATTCTAGTACGCGAAGCGGTGGCCCATGCGATTAACGTGTCAGCGATTCTGCCATTATGGGAGGGTTTCGGAACCGGGTTCGTAGGTCCCATACCGAAAGGCGTGCTGGGATACAACAACAACCTGCAGCCGTACAGCTACAACGTCACATTGTCCAAAGAGTTGTTGGCGAAAGCAGGGTATCCAAATGGTCAGGGTCTTCCCACACTACTATTCCTTTACACAACTGATAGGCCGCCATCAACGGAGGTTGCGGAGGTAATCCAATCAGATCTTGAGAACGTAGGTTTCAAAGTGACATTGAAAGGCGTCACTACTGACGTTTCAGTTAGTATTCTCGATGGGGATAGGAATCCAGCCGATCCCAACCACCCCGATTTAATGTATGGAACATGGGAATGGTTCCCGGATCCATGGGCCTTCGCTGACTGGTTCCTCGGGCCGCTCGACGTGGGGGCTTCAAACATGGCTTGGTATAACAATACGCAGGTAGAAAACCTGCTCGCCAAGGCTGACGTAACAAGCGATCCAACCTTAAGAGCGGAACTGGAACAGAATGCTTCAGCAATAGCGTACAACGAATATCCGTACGTGTGGATTGCTCAGTACCAGAATGCATTACTCCAGGGAGTGCCAGTCACAAGCATAAATGTGCAGGGTTACCGCCCTACTCTTGAAGCTCTCGGAATAGACTTTACCACCCTCTACATTGTGCCAACAAGCGGATAGTGAACGATCCTAACTCAAGGGATGAGGCAAAACAAGTCTACCTAGCGGCGCTTGGGACGCTAGATTCGACTGCAATACATTACGCCTGAGACAGAACGCTTCGAAGAACCAAGGTTCTGTGATTAACCTTGACTCTTTGCGTAACCATGGCAGTCAGCCTAGGAGCTCGGCCATGAGATCAAACAGAGTGTTCATGGAAGTTGACAGATGAAGACTAGGCTTAGTATTCTTGCAGATAACGAGATCGAGGACATTCATCGATCTAGCGTCCTGGTGCTCGAGAAACGAGGTGCCGTAGTTGGAAGCCCGAGGGCTTTACGGTTGCTTGGAGAAGCTGGGGCAGAGATTGATCCCTCAAAGAAACTCGTCAAGATTCCTTCAAGCCTTGTAGAAGAGTGCCTTCGGAAAAATTCACGTGACTTTACGATATATGGAAGAGTGAGAAAGAACGACCTTCCGATAATTGATGGTCGCGTATATGCGCATACGGTTGGCGGTTGTCTAAACGTCCTGGACCATAGCTCCGGAGTGATGAGGAGCGGTACTGGAAGGGATGTGCAAGACTTAATGCGGCTCATTGATGCATTGGAGAATGTCCATCAGGCCGCGATGCTAGTTTTTGCTTGCGACGCTCCCCCTGAGGTCAGGGACATACGGACCGTTTCACAGATGCTACGGAATACTACAAAGTGCTGTTCCTGCACACCATTCAACGTTCGTAACTTGGAATATATCGTGAAGCTGGCCGCTGCTGTAACGGGGGGAGTTGAAAAGTTGAGGAAAACCCCTTTGATCTGTTGCGGAATATCGCCCACAAGCCCGCTAGAATTATCTGAAGACACTGCTGATCAATTAATGAAGGCAGCCGCATACGGGCTTCCCATTGTGATCCTCCCCTGCCCCCAAGCCGGCGCAACTTCTCCTGCAACATTGGCAGGAACACTTGTCCAAATGAACGCTGAATTCTTGATCAGTCACATTATCGTTCAGCTAGCAAATCCCGGCAGTCCGGACTTCTATGGCGCTAGGCCAGTAGCGTTGGATATGAAGACAGGAATTTCTGCTTTCGGCGCAATAGAATTCGGTATGATGTCCGCTGCAAGCGTTCAGCTTGCAAGGCACTATAACATCCCATCAGACGTTTACGGCCTTTCCACAGACGCGAAGACCCTCGACGAACAAACGGCGTATGAAAAAGCTCTCATCGGCCTGATGCCATCTCTAGCTGGAGCGAACTTCCTGTCAGGAGCGGGAGAAGTCGAATCGGGAGTCACGGCAAGCTCAGAACAGCTTGTAATCGATAACGAAATCCTGCATCTAATTCTCAGGGCGACACGCGGGATCAACGTGAACGCTGACACCCTGGCCACGGAACTAATAGAGAAGATCGGACCAGGGGGACACTATCTGAGCGAAGCACACACTAGGAAGTACTATCTCTCTGAACACTACTCGCCAAAGCTTTCCGATAGGAGAACAAGGCCGGATTGGGAGAAAGCTGGGCACAAGGACTTAGTCCTTGTAGCGCACGAGAAGGTGGACACAATCCTACGAGAACATTCCGTCGAACCTCTGGACAGAGATGTGGAAAAGGAGTTGGAAACGATACTGTCCGAGGCGGATAAAGAGCTCATACGCTCCTAAGCAGCTAATTGCAAAAAGACTGCAAAGAGTCGAGCTTGAGCAAACAAGGAGGCATACGCTACAAAGCTCAACGAGCAAGGCCTAAAAGGCAAATAATGGAGTGATCAACTCGGACGCAAATCACGATGATTGAATAACGGAGTTGTGGAGTCTCCTTAAGGATCTCAACTCGATTTGGGGAGTTCTTTCTCTGCGCTCTTCACGATCTCGGATATTTTTTGCTTGACTTCGTTTTCTAACGGGTTGACCATATGTTCCTTTAGGATTTTTCTAGCCATCTCGCGCGCGACTTCACGGGTCTCCTTCCTTCCTGCTTTTACCCATGCGGTTTCGGGAGTTCTATCGAAAAGATGGGGCACGTAGAGTTCTCGAACGTGATTGAGTGTGTGTCTCTGAGACATGAAGTGCCCTCCAGGGCCTACTGCTTTGATGACGTCGACCGCCAACGTCTCATCATTAACGTCGACACCTCGGAGAATTCTTTCAACGTACCCAATGATTTCATTGTCGATCACTGCCATCTCCATGCTTCCGATGCTGCCTCCAGCGAGGTACCCGCAATCATGGATGAGACCAACTCCGCTCATGCCTGCAACTAAGCAATTCATCATGACTTCTGCTCCGGCCTGAGCGTCAGGAGTCTTTGAGTCTGTGCACCCTCCGAACCCATAGCATGGCAAATCGTAGTACCTTGCCAACGATGCGTTGAGAGCGTTGACGCCTATAGCGAATTCCGGAGCGCCATAGGCAAAACGACTCGTTACGGGGTCCATTATGCATGCCCAAGCAGAGTAGACCACAGGCGTGTGGGGTCGAACCAATTGAGCCAATGTTAATGTCGCTAGGTTTTCGGCGTTCCCGACAACCATGGCACCCGCCAGGGTCATGGGTGCTGATCCGCCGCACATTGGAGTTGCCCCATTCACGAAGGGTAGGCCAGATTTTGCGAACTCTATGATGTTCTCGTTGGGTGCACTGAACGCCAGCGGTGAACTTGTCTCAGCATAGAGCATCACACTCGGCCTCTTACGCAGTTGCTCAGGTGTCCCTGAAATTGTAGCCGCCATCTCCAGAACCTTTTTCGCGACGAAATCTCCGGGCGCGGAATACAGAATTGGTTTTTCAGTATTGTTGAAAAGAGCTTCGAACTCGTGAAGATACTCCGCCTCGTAAGGGACGTCAAATGCTCCGGCTATGGACATGAGGAACTTCATGTTAGAAAGCCCATCACCCAGCCGAGTTGCTTCTTCCATATCCCTCTTTGTTGGTCTTCTGACCTCAGCAGTTTCAAGATCTCTGATGAAGGGGACTGGGGTTCCGCCCATCCCAAAGTACACTCTGTTGGATCCTAGAAGGATATCGTTAGCGGGGTTTCGTCCACAGAAGATGACTTGATGAGGAACCTTATGAATGGCTTCGGTAACTAGATGCTGTGGAATCCGGACGCGCTTTTTATCACGATCCACCTCGGCTCCTCCGTCCTCAAAAATCTTCATGATCTTAGTAGAATTGCACTCCATACCCACAGACTCGAGTATCTCCAATGTTGAGTCGTGTATCTTCTTGACTTCGTCAACGGTGATTGGTTGATACTGCGCACCCAGTAATCCTCTTTGAACCAAGACCTCGCCCCACGCGAATGAATCGTGAACGCGTTACACTATCTAAGGTTTTCATCCGCTTGCGCGTTTTGATTACTGAAGAACGCAGGCGTCATGGTTACGACGAATCCAAAACTAATTGCTCAAGACTAGAAGTGAGCAGAACCAGGTAAGTGTCAGGATACATGGATGGCGCTGCTAATTTCGGAAACGCAGGCGAAGCCGTCAACCTGGCCAGAGAACCCCTGTGAAGAATATTTTTAATGCGCCGCTGTTCGCTGCTGGTTTCGAAGTCGAAACCCGTATGAGCAATTTGGAGAGTATTTTGAGGGAGTCGTCAGAGGCACAGAACATTCCCGGTCACGAAGATGAGGATTAACTCGAGCGAGAATTGAAACTTCCCACATGCTGTGAGCTATCAATGGACAGTAAGCAAAGAATGCTAGCGGCCTTTACAGATGGTCTTGACGCCGGTTTTCCTGTTGTAATACCGTACGTCGGAATTTTCTTGCGAGATCACTGGGAAGAGGTGACAAGTCAACCCTGGTGGACATTCCAGGATCCTGATCTGCACGCATGGCTGAAGGTTGAGGATGATCTTCAGACGAAGTTGGACATGGACTGGGTTGACTGTCAAATGTGCCCATCGACCGGTTGGAGAGGTGGGCACCGCGTTGAAGCCTCTGGAGGCTCCTTGTTCTTGATGGACAGCGTGGGTGGAGTGAGGGAGGAGCTGCAAAGGCAGCCGGTCGGAGGGACGAACGTTCTGATAGGGCGTGAGTCGCTCATTCAGTCAATGGACGATGTTGATAGGTGGATAGGTTCAGAGAATGGGCGATGGGCGATTCATGATGCACGATCCCTAGTTCGTAGTGGGAGGCTAGACTATGTCAAGATGGTGGCGGAAAAGTATGGGTCTCGGAGGTTTCTCCACGCCACGGTTGGAACACCCTACTCAAGAGCGCTCCTTGACTTTTTTGGGTTTGAAGGGATGATGGTGAACCTTCTCAAACGACCCAGATTGGTTGAGGAGGTGCTTCGTAGACTCTTGGATGACGTGAAGGAGCAGGTCAAGGCTTATGCAAATGCAGGTGTTCACGGGGTCTTTGTGGAGGAGTGCCTCTCGTCAGCAGACGAGATCCCGTTAGACAAGTTCAAGGAGTTCGTGTTACCCTACGATAGAGAACTGGTTTCAGAGATCCGACGATTGGGCATGAAGAGTGTTTACTATCCCTGCGGGAACATGGCTGACCGCCTTGAGCAAGTAATCGTTGACATACACCCGGACTGCCTCTCCCTGGAAGAGAGCAAGAAAGGATTCAAGGTTGACATAGCTAAACTTGATGAAACCGTCGCCGGTAGACTCAGTATCTTTGGTAATCTAGATTCTATTCGTATTCTCCAAGACGGCACGTCGGAAGAGCTTAGGAGAGAAGTCCAAAGGCAGCTCGATATTGGCCGTAGGCATGGGAAATTCGTAATGTCAATCGGCAGCCCAGTAACTCCGAAAACATCGGTCTCACGCGTCAGAGAATACATAGACCTCGTTCGAGAACTTGAATAATTTTTGAGCGATCGCCACGGAAAATACGTTAGACCAAAAAATTAGACGCCAGACGCGTCGTAGTATTCTGTACGAACATTTACACTACTAAATTGCTTAAATCTCGTTGATGGGTAAGCGAGTTGGGTCTTCTACTATGAAAATAGAGGACATCGAAACAACTGTTGTCACAGTTCCATTCAATGCTCCCGTCAGGTGGTCTAAGGGCGTTGTTACTGGGACAACTCGTACCGTTATCAAGGTAATTTCAGATGATGAGACAATCGGCATAGGGGAAACGGAGGGTGCTTCACCCAAGAACGTAATCGACACTCAGATCAAACCAATACTAGTCGGTTCTAGTCCCTTTGACATTGAAAAGTTACTCGCTCAATGCAGCCTATATGATCGCTATCAGCCGTTCTTCACAAGAAACATGCGCGCTTTCGCAGGGATTGAGATTGCGCTCTGGGATATGATCGGAAAGGCCGTTGATAAGCCCGTATACGACCTGATCGGAGGTCTCTTCAGGGACAAAGTTCCCTTCTCAGGCTATTGGTACCCGAGATACGAGTCCAGCCAAGTCGCAAGCGAGTCTACTCCTGAAGCCATAGCGAAGTTCTGCGAAGAAACCATTCGAGCTTATGGCTTCACGAGATTGGAAGGTAAGGTCGGAATATTCCCCCCGAACTTCGATGTCAAGACTATTGAAGCAATAAGAAGCGCAGTAGGACCAGAGATAGAGCTTGGTGTTGATCCTAATGCTGCTTGGTCACCTGAAACTGCAATCAAAGTGATAAAGAAGATGAACGCTTACGACTTATGCAACGTTGAAGAGCCGTGCAGAGAACTAGAGGCTTGTGCGAGAGTTAGAAGTCGGATTGACGTACCGGTCTCGACGCATTGTCCTCTCATTGCAGAAGTCGTTAGATTGGGCGTAGCCGACATAATGGTCTCTGATCCATATGAGATCGGAGGTATTCTTGTCACTAAGAAATTGGTAGGGGCTGCAGAACTGCACAACTTAGGTTTCTGGCTGCATTCTGCCGCGGAGCTTGGAGTCTCGCTAGCAGCAAACATTCACATAGCAGCCTCTTCGCCACACATGATTCACCCAAACCAAGGGACATACGAGCATATTGCTGATGACATCATCAAAGGTGGAAAACACAGAATCAAGGACGGATGCATTAGCGTGCCAAATGGGCCAGGTCTTGGTGTCCAGTTAGATGAAGCGAAACTGAAGCAGTACCATGAGTTGTATCTAGCGCAAGGCGCGGCGGGATTTGGTGGTCACTCAACCATCAGCTCCAACGCAGACAAACAATTACGCTGGCCTTCGCTTCCACAATACTAAGCATTAATGGCTCACAGCAGTGTTCAAAATTTTTCTACATCTTGTCCTTTAAGACCTCGTAAGTTCCTTTGGCTCCATTCTTCGTCAACGTCGATTGGGGATTTCTGGCGAAGATTGTGGGGGATCGAGTTCCTCCATGGTATGTTCCAGGGCCTGTTATGTGGGCTAGGAAAGTTCACTTCTAACACCTGCTGATTACTGCGTCCAGCTTCTTCAAGGCTAGGTTCTCCAGAGGTGGTGGTTGATGTGCTTCGAGGATATGTTTGGCCTCTTCGTTTGCTTTTTGGAACAGGTCTTTTGACCCAGCTGTCTCCCAGTTCTTCCACGAGCCTCGTTCGAAGAGTTTAGGGATTACGTGTTCCGAATTATAGAAAGCCGTAGTGTGCTTCTCGGACAGAAAACTCGCTCCAGGTTGAGCTTGAGTAATTAGATCGAGTGCTATTCTTTCTTCATCGACTGTTACTCCCTTGAGATAGCGACCGATCAGGCGGAGCATCTCGTTTTCTATTACCAGCATTTCGTAAGCCATTGTGTCGTCGTTGTCCATCAATCCGATTAGCACAAGATCGACTCCTGCCAGTGCAAGAGGAAGAATGCATAACATGTCCTCGATTCCCATCTGCGCATCCAGTGCCTTTGCGTTTACGCCGGAAAATCCTAGAGATGGGAGCTGGTAGTACCTTGCTATCTGCATCAGAGCCGTCTGTATCAGTGTGGCTTCGACTGACGCCGGCAAATGAATCCCTTCCCTCATGTTGGGAGTCGTCCCATACGGTCCGAAGATTGTGGGGGTTCTTGGATTGATCAGTTGAGCCAGAACAAGATAACTGAGCGCCTCGGCGTTACTTTGAGCTATGGTCGCAGCGAGGGTTATGGGGGAAGTAAGTCCGGTAATGGGGTGATTTGTGATATGGACCGGCAATCCTCTGCTTGCGTACGCCATGAGGCTCTTCGTCTGAGAGGTGCTATGCTGCAGCGGACTGACGGGCTCAGCCAAGGTACTGACGATCGGCCTTTTTCTTAGCTCCTCGCCTCCTCCCGCTACCGCCTCCGCCATCTCGATCACATCTTCAATGTGAGCCTCATTGAAACACACTATCGGGCCTACGTGCTTCACCGTATTCCTCAGCGTAGCCTCGGCCGCGTGAATGTCTATGTCTTGCTCAGGCACGTCATTAGGAACTACTTGGGGACTGAAGATGCAGCGGAAGTTTTCCAATGCGTCAAAAAGCCTCGCTAAATTGGCAACGTCTGATTTTTTGGCTTTCCTATGCTGATGTGTTTCTAAATCCAAGACGTGGGGTGCGGTACCACATATTCCCCCGTAAAATTGCCCATTACCCACAGTGAAGTCATGTTCTTTATCCCTTCCGCAAAGCGTCACTGAGCTTGGTGCCTTGTTAATGGATTCCTTCACTAGATATTGAGGAATCTTCACCAGCTTGTTTTCCTGAACGATGCAACCGGCCTTCTCGAAGATACTGACTGCTTCGGGTTCATAGACCAAAACTCCCTTTCTCTCTAATATCTCGAGGGAAGACACGTGTATTTTGTAAAGCTCATCCACACTCAGGGGCTGCAGATAACTTCCCTTAAGTCCAATTCTCCCGAATTCTTTCAACACTGGTCGCCTTCAATTGTCGTCGAACAGAGCTGGTTAAGTACAAATCACATTTGACAAGTAAATCATTGGGATAATTTCCAGCACTTCTCATGATTCAGAGTGAAGCTAGGCGACGCGGAGCTTGGATTCGATTATCAAGCTAATTAGTGCAAAACAACCACCAAGTCGATATTCTGGATCCTAACCCTATTGGCGATCGTGAAAGAGCGAATGGATGTTAGTACGCGGCTTGACGGCGCAAGTCAATTGCCTACACTGGACGATCTAGTCTCAGCCCAAAAAACAATCGCGGACGTAGCATGCAAAACTCCCCTGGTAATGTCACCTTCTCTATCGAGGAGATTTGGTAAGGAAATATATCTCAAGCTCGAATGCTTTCAACCAATCCGAGTGTTCAAAATTCGAGGTGCTTATAACAAGGTTTCTCAAATCAATTCCCAAGAGATCGTGGCTGTTTCTTCTGGCAATCATGGCCTCGCGGTCGCGTACTGTTCGAGATTACTTGCGAAAGAGTGCACTGTGATACTTCCTCAGAACCCAATTCCAGAGAAGGTCCACGCGATTTTGGAGACAGGCGCCAAAGTGGTCAAGATAGCTAAGTCAAGTGAGAGAGAGGAAAGAGCTAGACAGACGGTAAAACAACGAGGGGCAGTATACGTTCACCCTTTTAATGATCCTGCGGTAATCGCGGGAGCTGGAACTTGTGGTTTGGAAATAGTCCAACAACTAAGTGAATTTGACTCCGTAATAGTTCCTGTCGGGGGAGGCGGTTTGATATCAGGAATTTCCATCGCGATTAAATCGTTAAAACCATCTGCGAAAGTGTTCGGAGTCGAGCCCATAGCTGCACCTAAATTACAAGCCGCTATGGAAGCAGGTAAGGTCGTGAACTTAGACTCTCCGAAGTCGATAGCGGATGGTCTGATTCCTTCATCTGTTGGTGACCTGACGCTCAAAGCCTGCGTTGAAAACGTGGAAGGCGTCTTTTCCGCATCTGATAGTCAGATCGTGCGCGCATTGAAACTCTTGATTAGGGAGGCACACATTTTCCCTGAACCTTCTGGAGCCGCATCACTTACTCCTTTGCTCTCGGAGGCGAACAGTAGAGCACTTGGCAAGAAGGTCGTCCTAGTTATCTCAGGAGGTAACATTTCTTTAAACTTCTTAAGATCCTTGCTGCGATCTAAGAATAGATGAGCAGTGTCCCGAGACCATTCTTAACCGCAGCAGAGCGTTAGAGGTGAGTCATAGGGCCTGGCGACCCTACCAGCAAGAGGCGCGTTGAATCTGAAGTTCGCCACTGGATTTAGAGCCTTGGATGTGATTTGGTCGCTAGGATAATATCTGGGTGGTCGCTGAATGCCGCGACGCACGAATGTTCGATCAGAGCATCGGCAGCTGCATTAAAAGATAATTTTGGTTCCCCAGAACGCCATTCAAAATGTTATCGCTTATAGTCTAGACTTCCGCCCTCAGTCGTAATGATAATCGAAAAAGGCGCGAACAATTGAATGGAAGAGAGCGAATTGAGACCGCGCTCAAGCTGAAGGTGCCGGATTATGTTCCAATTATGTCAGGAATGGACGCGCTTGTCGCTAAGGCCGCCGGAACGACTCTTCAGGAATATTATTCCGATGCTGAAACCTACGCAAAGGTAAGCGTTTCCGCTTGGAAGAAATTAGGATTCGACGAGATGTTTGTCTGGTGGCCTCATGTTCTCCCAGAAGCTATGGGAGCCAAGTTAAGGTATCGAGAGAATGATTATCCGGAGATTCAGTCGCCTATAATCAAAACCATGGATGATGTAGACAAGCTAAACATACCTGACCCTGAGAAGGACGGAAGACTCCCCTTGGTTCTAGAGGCTATGAGGATTCTAGACGACGACGTAGGAAACGAAGTTTGTCTTTGCGGAGCCACGTACGGACCGTATACGGAAGCTGGGAATCTAATCGGCTTCGAGCAACTACTCATTGGTACTCTCACGAAAAGCAACCTACTCAAGAAATTATCGCAGATACTCTTGGACGCTAAAATCAGATTCGGAAAAGCCATGGTCGAAGCAGGTTGCCAATTGATTTGGATGTCGGAACCAATGGCCTCTCCACCAATCCTTCCCATACACACCTACGAGGAAGTTGTCTTGCCAGCTTGGAGAGAGCTAACAAGAGCTTTCAAGAAAACCGGAGCGTACACTTGCTGGCACCCCTGCGCAAGGACGAAAGGAGAGTACCCGATACTCGAACAACTCTTGCACAGCGAGGCGGATATGGTTAGCTTCAGCGAGACCGTTGATATGCGAATCGTAAAAGAAATGTTCGCACACAAAAAGTGCGTGGCCGGCAATATAAATCCCGTATTGGTTGGTCAAGGAACCACAGATAAGATCGAACAAGAAGTGAAGAGAATAATCGACAACATTGCGGGTGGAGGAGGATTCATCTTCACGCCCGGTTGTTCGCTTCCGTTGAATACTCCCATGCAGAACATAGAGGCAATGATCAATTCCGCTCATAAGAACGGAAAGTATTGATGGCACAGAATAACCAATGAAAGAGATGCCATCGTCTGCCTCTTTACCGGCTCAACCGAATGCCTCAGGCTAACTCTCTCTTCTCAACCTCTTTCACAATTGTGAGAAGTTCTTCTTTCACGGTTTTGTCCAATGGTGGTGGAACGTGTTCCTTCAATATTTGTTTCGCTCGTTCTCGGGCAACTTCTCGAATATCCTTACTCCCAGCTTTCACCCAACTCTCCGGCGCTCTTCTATCACTTATCTCAGGAACAAAATGTTCCTTCTTGAAGAACTCCCGCGTATGTTCTTGACCCAGGAAGTGGCCTCCTGGGCCCACCCTGCTTATCACGTCAAGCGCAAGAGTATTGTCTGAGACGGTTATTCCGTTAAGGATGCGGGACACCATTCCCGAAATGTCATTATCTATTATGACTTTCTCGTAACTTATTGCTCCGAGTCCTGGCTCGAGCGAGCCACCTGAGGCATTCGTTAGGAGGTTTGCTCCTCCAAGCGCGGCCATAAGCAGAGTGATCCCGCTTTCATATCCTGCTTGTGCATCAGTTGTCTTCGCCTCGGTTGCTCCGCCATTTCCTCTGCAAACAAGCCCATAATACCTAGCTAACTGAACTGAAGCAACATTCATCAAAGCCGGTTCGGCCGCTCCATAAACCATAGAACAATACCGCATATCAGCCAAAGCCGGAACAGCCCCATACACTACAGGAGGTCTTCTCCCAGGCTCCGCGGCCGATTGGGCTATGACTATTCCGCTGAGAACCTCGGCGTTTTGCTGCACGAGCACCCCAGCCAATGATACGGGCCCAGTGGCACCAGCTTGAATTGCAGGACCAATGTGGATAGGAAGACCCAACTTGGCGAACTCAAGCACCATCTCAGTTTGGGCTTTACCATGGGAGAGCGGACTTACCGGATTCTCCCACCCCATGAGCATCGGTTTCCTCCTTAACTCCTCTAAGCCCCCTGCCACAACCGAAGCCATTCTGATCAAATCTTCAGCCACAACACGTCCTCGCGCAAAGTAGCTGTAGTATGTGACTTTATCCGTGTTCTCAAGTTTTGCAAGATACACGTGAACATGATGAATAGATTCAGGTATGTCTGTGGGAAAAACCCCTCCAGACGTCACGTCCACATATTCGAGGGAATCATACAACCTCGTCAAGTCTTCGACGTCTCTGAGAGTTGCGGATTGACGGTTTCCCTCAAGCGATATTACGACTGTTGGTAATCCTCCGGGCATGAAGTATACGCGATCATCTTCAATGCGCAAACTTCGTTCCGGATTTCTTGCGTGGAGAACAAAACTTGGAGGGGTTTTCTTGACCGCTTCGTTCACCAGATCAGGTCCAATTCGAACGCGTTGAGTTTGAAAGTCGACGGTGGCACCTATTTTGTGAAGAAGCTTCAAAGCTTCTTCAGATTCAACTTGAACGCCCACATGCTCAAGTAAGTCTAACGTAGAGACGTGAATATCATAAATCTCCTCATTCGAAAGAACCTTCAGAGATCCACCCCTTCTCATGATCATTTGCTCCTATACATCGAGTGCTGAGGTCAAGCAGACTACCCTTTAATCCCTGTCTTTTTGTGAAAAATATCCAATCAATAATTGCATGTGCT
>Ga0181521_10005096_pt1 | contig 14750 bp, 13 predicted proteins | sample PEATcosm2014_Bin_32_FD_119764 | JGI IMG/M metagenome (GOLD analysis project Ga0181521, IMG submission 119764) | Peatland microbial communities from MTU Mesocosm Facility, Houghton, MI, USA - PEATcosm2014_Bin02_60_metaG | ecosystem: Environmental > Terrestrial > Soil > Wetlands > Peat | place...
CGGTGGACGGCTGACCGGATCTCCAATGGCTCCGGGAGGTACCTGGCGAGCTTGTGATGTAGCGAAGCCGGATCGAACAGCTCCGGGTGCTCGACGTCGCCAGCTGGCCGGCCGGTGTCGTCAGCGCCGATGACGATGTAACCGCCGGTGATCATCATTGCCCCGATGTCCTTGGCAAGCTCGACCAGGCCCCGCGCCGACGACAGATCGCACTGCCGCTTGTAGTCGAGCCAGTCGCGCTCCCCCTGAAGGGCCAGGAGGGCCGTCAGCGTGTCGGCGCTGACCGACCCCGCCCATCCCGGAAGATCAGTCGTCACAAGATGCCAGCCTAGAGTGAATGCCGCGGACAAGCCGTTACGATCACCGCCGACAACGCCGGCCTTCTTTACGTTGGCCCGTGATCGGACCTCGCGGCGCTGTCGCCACGCGGGCGCGGGCGGATCACACTTATGGTCATGACCGTTTGGTCCCTGCTGGAACAGTGCGCTCGCCAGCTCGACGAGCCGTTCCGCCGAAGCGAGATCGTCGGCTGGTTCCGCCGTCACCACCCGGAGGTCAACGAGGCCACGCTGGCGGCGCACATCCAGGCCGCGACAGCGAACGCGGCCAACCGGGCCAGGAACAACCCGCTGGGCGCCCGGCCACCGCTGCTGCGCCGCGTTGATTACGGCCTGTACGTCCGGGCCGCTCCGGCGGAACCGGCTGCCCGGGTGCCCGCTTCCCGTGTGAGCCCGCCAGAGCCGGCCAGCGCGGTGGCCGACGTGATCCTGATCGGGTGCGTGCGGACCAAGCGCTCCGCCCCCTGCCCGGCGGCAGAGTTGTTCGCCAGCCCGCTGTTCGAGGGCCGCCGCCGGTACGCCGTCGGCACCAGGCTGCCGTGGTACATCCTGAGTGCCAAGTTCGGGCTGCTGACACCCGAGGATGTGATCGGCCCGTATGACGTGTACCTGGCTGACCAGAGCCCGGCATACCGCAAAGCGTGGGGCGAGTTCGTCATCGCCCAGCTGGAGCAGCGGCACCCTGAACTGCGCGATCGGGCAGTCGAAGTGCATGCCGGCGCCGCGTACGTGGAGCCGCTCCGGGCTCCGCTGGCAGCCCGCGGCGCGGAGCTGACCACTCCGCTGGAGCATCTGCGGCAGGGCGAGCAGCTGGCCTGGTACGACTCGCGCCCCCAGCCGCGCCAAGCCACTGCGGTGGCCTCCGTGCCCGCCGAGCATGCCGAACCGGCAGCTAGCCTGGCGCGGGCACTGTCCGACCCTAGCCACGCTGTCTCGCCACAGGATCTGTTTGCCCGCGGACCCGACGGCCTGCAGGTCCCCGGCCTGTACTCCTGGTGGGTCGACGCGGCAGGCGCCGCGGACCTGTCGCGCGGACTCGGCATGCAGGTGGCGGCCGGGCTGATCTACGCCGGGCAGGCCGGCGCGACCCGCTGGCCCAGCGGCAAGAGGTCCGACAGCACGCTATGGAGCCGCATCACCGGCATGCACCTGGCCGGCGCGGCGGAGTTCTCCACCTTCCGCCGGACGCTCGCCGCGATCCTCAGCCCCGTGCTGGCCATGAGCGGCGAGGATGACCCGCAGCTATCGGCCTGGATGAGCGCCTACCTGCTCGTCATCGCCGTCCCGGTACCAGACCCCGACCAGCTCGGGCGCATCGAAACCGCCGTCCTGAACCGGCTCGACCCGCCGCTCAACCTGCAAGGACGCCCGCCCAGCCCGGTCCGCGAGCGACTCACCGGACTACGGCGCAACAGGGCACGGGCCGCGACCTCCCGTCCACCGGATCGCCGTCGCAGCCAGCCACCTCACAGCAGAGGGAGCCCTCAGTGAGCCAGGCCGAACGGCAGTTCCACCAGGCCATGGTGGAGATCTACGAGACCGCCAAACGCGACCTCGGCTACAACGCCACCCGGTTCCTGCAGATGATCAGCGAACACGGCGGCCTCGCCGCCGTCCGGCAGCTGCTGTGGACCGACCAGCCCTCCGACGGCTTCACCACCTTGTGGTCACACCACCGCCTCGATCTCACCGTCGAAGCCCACGTGCTGAGGAACGACTACGCGTCGCTGTTCACCGACGCCGACCGGGAGCAAGCACGCCGGCGCCTGGAACTCTACGGGTGGCGAGAAGCCTGGTAAGACAGAACGGCACTCCGCGCCTCAAAGCCAGCCACGACCAGCGTGAGCCACCTGGGTGATGAGTTGTTTTGTTCCCAGTGCCAGCTGACCAGCGTCCTGGCCGGGCGACCTCGCCGTCTTCACCGTGAAGTCAGCAACGCGGCAGGCCGAGCTGGTCGATTACACGCCACGGGTGACGCACCTCAGCGGCTGTCGCGCTGTTTCCGCCACCCAGCCACCATAGGCATTTGTCCAGCGCGTGCAGCGGTGACAGCGGCTCGGCCATGCCAGCCCAGGGAAGGTCGCTGACCGTCTCACGGGCCATCGCGTACACCTCCCTGACGACCCGGCGGTAGGCCTGCGGATGATCCCAGGAGGCCGGGACGCCGAGGTACTGGCGCACGAAGCTGTCGTAGACCGGCACGCGCCAGGGCAGGAGCCAGTGCAGGACCTTGGAGGCCAGGGAAAACTCTCGCCTTGGCACGCCGAGGCGCATACCGGCATCGACGACGGCCGAGACGCTCGTGAACGCGAACTCTTCAGCCGCTTCGCCCGGGATGAACTGCCCATCGAACAGCTCCGGCGACCACGTCACGGCCTCCGCAAGAGCTCTGGCCATCAGGGCCTTTGTCTCCGAGCGGACGCCCTGCACGCCCCACCAGCTCTTGATCGTCCAGACCAGCGACTCCACGGCGGGCGACGCGCTGCCCTGGATCAGAGCGGGACGGCAGTGCCGGGAAAGGCACCACAGGACCCGGTCCATCTCGCCGTAGCGCGCGTCGAACTCGGCCACCGCTTCAGCCCGCTGCGCCACCGGGAGCTCAGTGATCTGCGATCGCATGCCGGTCACTGGCCGACGGCGGCGGGCTCAACGGCGGTGACCAGACCCGTCTCGTCGCGTACCACCGCCACCGGTCCCGGCGTGGCGTTCGGTCCCGCGTGTTCTGCCGCGGTCAGCAATACGTTCCCCCTTCCCGGCCTCTTCCCCGGGAGCCCATGGATGACAGCCCGGAGATCGCGGCCGGGTGCTGCCCCAGTTCATGCAGGTGGTTGAAGGTGATCAGGTCATACCACCGCCTGCTGCGGGGTCGCGTCCCATTGGCAGAGCCGCTTCTGGTCACATCGCAGGCACGGCCGGCCCGGCTTGGCGCGGAAATCCCTGCTTCGCAGGCCGCGGACCGACGCCTCGACTTGTTCCTCGGCCGCCGTGATCGCGCGGGCGGAGACGTCCACTGGCTGGCGGTCGGCTGCCTTCAGGTCGTGGATGTAGGCGGCGCGGACGTCGAGTCCTTCCCGGCGTCCGGCGTCGGTGTAGACGGCGAGCTGCAGGTCGTAGTCGGCGTCGCCTTCCGGGTCGGGGTCGGTGGATGTCTTGTAGTCGACGATGGCCAAGGCGGTGATCTCGCCGCCTTCCTTGTCCAGGATCACGTCGGCCCGGCCGTTGATGATCGCTGTCGGCAGGTGCAGCTCGAACGGGCGCTCGGTTTCCCAGATCCGCTGTAGGTCGTCGCGGTAGCCGTCCAGGTATCGGTCGACCAGCCGACGGGCCGATTGCTTGAGCTGGCGGTGCGCCGGCTTGCTGGCGGCGGGCAGGAAGAAGCCGGAGTCGAACATCTTGTCCAGTTCTTCCTTGTCCGGCGGTCTGCCGGTGGCCCGGGTGTGCTCGGCGACGGCACGAAGGACGTGATGGACCGCCTTGCCGTAGCCGAGCTCCTGGGCCAGGAACGGCTGGAAGCCGAGCATGCTGCGCAGCCGGTAGGCGAACCCGCAGGCCCGGTAGGCGGCGAGTTCGCTGAAGGTCAAGGTCAGCGGCTCGCCTTCCTCCTCGCGGACGATCCGCTCGACTGCAGGGAGCGGCAGCGGCGGCGTCACGGCGTGGCCGGTGATCTCCTGGTGGTAGGGCGACGCGGCGACGCGGTTCTTGGTGATCTTGTTGTGCCGGGACAGCGATAGCCAGTCGCGAGCCCGGGTCATCGCGACGTAGAACAGCCGCCGCTCGTCGGCGTCAGATCCCTCGTAACGCTCCGCGCTGAACAGGTGCCTCGGGATCAGCCAGTCCCGCCGCCGTCCTCGGGGCGGGAAGCGGTTCTTGGTCAGCGAGGGCACGAACACTACGCGCCATTCGAGACCCTTGGCCTTGTGCACCGTGGTGAGGTCAACGGCATCGACTTCGATGTCGGGCTCGCCGTCGAAGTCCTCGTAGGCGCCGCTGGCGTAATTGGCGATGTAGATCGAGAGGTTGGCGTAGTACCACTGCCCTCGGTCCTGGCCGCCGATCTGCGCGCCCGGCTCGTCCGGGTCGGGCCTGCTGCGCCTTCGGACCGACTCGTAGTCGGCGAGGATGGACGAGCACCTGGCAAGCGTGCCGAGCCGCGAGCTGATCATCGGATCGTCCGCGTCCCAGGTGGCTGCGCCGAGGTCGGCGAGTAGTTCGTAGAAGTCGCCGACTAGATTGACGGGCTTGTCGGCGGTGTTCACGCTTGCCTTGAGCGTCCGCAGTCGCTCGCGCACTGTCTGGCTGCGCGCAGGCTCCGGGTTGTAGAGGTCGTCGTATCCGGCGAAGATCTCCTTGTCCGTCGGCACCTCGCGCCAGCCGTACCGTTCAGAGGACCAGCCGTGGCCTGCTAGCCAGGCGTACGTCTTGCCGAATAGCTGGGCCTCGGGGCGTGTGAACAGCCCTGTGCGTCCGGCAGGCTGGACCGGGACGCCGTGAGCGTCGAACGCGGCCAGCAGCGCCGGATACGCGGGCCGCCCCCGGACCAGGACCGCGATGTCGCGGTATGGGAGGCCGGTGTCGTGCAGCCGCCGGATCGTGTCGGCGATCCGTTCGGCTTCCTGCGCCTCGGTTTCGGCGGACCAGGTGACCACCTCGATGTCTGCCGGAGGACGGACTGCCAGCATCTTCTTGTCCAGCCGGCCCGGAATGGAGCCAGCGAATCCGTCGGCCGCAGAGACGATGCGCGGCCGACTGCGCCGGTTCTCCGTGATCGAGAACGTTCGCACCCCGGGGTACCTGGTCGTGAACCCGACAATGTTGCTCACGTCGGAGCCGCGCCACTGGTAGATCGCCTGGTCGTCGTCGCCAACCACGCACAGCTCGACCTGGGGCCCGGTAAGCAGTTCGATCAGCCGTTCCTGGGCTGGGTTGACGTCCTGGTACTCGTCGACGATCAGGTGACGCAGCGTGCCGTGCACCGCTGCCGCTACCGCGGGCTTGCCTAGTTCGGCCACCGCGCAGGAGATGAGCTGTCCGTAGGTGAGCAGCCGGAACTGGTCGAGAAGGCGGTAGAACTCCCGCGCCTTGCCGCGGAACGGCTCTTCCAGGTCGTCCAGTGACAGCAGCTCGTTCTCGACCACGTCCAGGTTGGTCAGGAAGGCGCCGATAGACGTGAACAGCTTGCCGGTCAGGTCCTTGAGCTGCAGCCGCGGCTCTTCCCGGCACAAGAATGCGGTCAGCCGCCGTTCGTCGAGCACGTCGAACGTCTCGTACCTGGGCACGTGCTGTTGCAGCAGGCGGAAGCAGTACGCGTGGATCGTGCCGACGAATGCCGCGCCCAGCCGGTCCAGCGCGCCGGCACCGAGCCGCTGCTCTACCCGGGCCGAGACCCTGGCCTTGAGCTCCTCGGCTGCGCGCTCGGTGAAGGTGAACGCAATGATCCCGGCGGGATCGGTGCCGTTCGCTATCAGGTCAGCGACGCGCTGGGCGACGACCTCGGTCTTGCCCGAGCCCGCGCAGGCGATGATCTGCATGTGCGAGCCACGGTGCTCGACGGCGCGGCGCGCGTCGCCTTCCAGTACGGGCGCGGTTGGTGCTGCCATGGGTGTTTTCCTGGGGGTCGGGGTGTCAGCGCTCGGGGCGGGGAGGCTCGTCGAGCGGCTCGCTGGTTCTGATGGCCGTGTAGATGTAGCGCCACCGTTCCTTCGTGCGGGGCTGCTCCCCGCGGAACTGGATCGAGGCGAGCATCCGCACGTCCGCCTCGGGCAGGCCGGCCTCGGCAGCGAACTCCAGCAGGCTCTCCGGGACCTGGGCGGCTGGTTCGGCTAGCAGTTTCCGGCCGAGCAGATCGGCCATCGTCACACCGAGCGCGGCCGCCACCGCATACAGGGTCTCCGCGGACGGCCGGCGGGCAGACGGGTCGTTCTCCAGGGCGGACAGGTAGCCCTTGCTCACCCCAGCCTTCCCCGCGAGCTGGCTCAGGCTCAGGCCGCGGTCCTCGCGGAAGCGGCGGATCCGGCCGCCCACGGTGCCGCCCGCTGCCGCGCCGTCACCGCGACCTGGCCTGTCAGCCGGCATGACCGCGCCCTTCGCCGCCCGCCCGGCTGATCATCGCCACCACCCGCGGGTGCTCCACTCCTGTCCGGTCGGTATAGGGGGCGAAGACCGCGCCTACGTGGACATCTTGCAGCGGCACGTCAGCGATGCCGTCCAGCGTGCAGGTCCTGTTCACGGGCTCGCCGGCCAGCGGCCTGGCAAGCGGCGAGCCCTCCGGCACCGACTTGTGCCTGGGGATGAACGGCCAGCCTCCATGGGCGTGCACGAGCTGGACCCGCAGCCGGGGCTCCTCGCGCGGCGCGGAAGGCTTGGCCGCGACCTCCAGCACGATCAGCATCGCCGGGCGGTGATGTAGGTCCACGACCCGGCGTCCTGCTGCCTCCAGGCTCGCCTCGTAGCGGATGGCCAGCGTGCTCGCCAGGCTGATCGTCGGGGCGCTGCCGGTCATGTCTGCCAGGAACTCCGCCCGGGGCAGCAGCATCTCCGCCGCACCCAGGTCGCACAGTTCCTCCACGGCCGGCTTGCTGGACGGCTCCTGATCGTCGTCGGGATATTGCGGGTCGCACCGGTACTGCGGCACGACCGCGAACCCCGGCATGAACGTGTGCATGATCTCGTGGAAGGCGGTAAACCGCTTACGGCCGGGGACGTCGCTGGCACGCAGCCGGATTACAAGTTCGCCGTCGTCAGCCATCAGGCATCCGGCCCACGGCATGTCTGCCTCCTCGACCCGGCTCACCCCGCGCATCGAGGCCATCAGCACAGGGCTGACCGGTGGCGGCATGCCAAGGTCCGCGACCGCGCGCCGGGCAAGCGCCACGACGAGGTCGGCATCCAGCGCGCCGGGTGACTCCCGCCGTGCCTGTTCCAGGTCTGAGTCCACCAGTCCAGTCATGTTCGCAAGTGAGGGTAGCGCGTTCCCGTTCCGGAACACTATAGCCGTTCCCGACCGAGAAGTGCGGTCGCTGGCGGAGATTCGCGCACCGTGAGCTTCGCCCGCAAGGCGGGGCGGTTTCCCGAGGTCTCGGCGACCGGGCGCGGCCGGTGGCCCGCTCGCCGGAAAGCTGCAAGACTCCGCATGTAGCCACCGGACAGCAGGCCAAGTAGCTGCCTGTCCAGGGCGCCTGGCGAGCCCTGTCACTTGCGGCAACCGGGGCGGCGGTGCAGGGAGGATGCATGGCAGGCCGGCGGCGTACCTGGCTGGATGACCGGGTTGATGTGCTGCTAGCCGCGCTGAAGGAGTTCGGCATGGACACCTCCAGGGTGTCTGCAGCTCAGCTGATTCAGGAGCGCGTGGACTGGGTCACCGCGCACATGCGGGTCACCCCCGCCACCGCGCGGCGCTACCTGACCGACGAGGTTGTGCGGGATCTGGCCCGGACGGTGGTCGTGACCGTCGCCGACGAGGCACCAGGCGCTGACGTGCTCGCCTCGCCGCGTACGGCGGCGGTGCCAGTTCCGGTATTGGGCCGCTGCATCGCCGGGTTGTCGGAGGCGATCATGGTGCGACTGGCCGAACGGGACGACCTCGATCACGTCCGGACCACCACCGCCCAGCTCGCGCAGGCCCTCTCCGCGCTCGGTCAGGTGATCGCCGGCCAGCACAGCACCGGCGACACCGCAGCCAGGATTGCCGGACCTGTGGTGCTGGCGCCGCCAGCGCTGCTGAACCGGGCTGCTCGCTACCTGCAGGCCGCCGCGGCGATAGTGCGAGACGAAGCAGTCTTGCCTGACCGATTCGACGCTACCCACGCAGCTCAGCTTGCCGACACGTTCGAGGCCGACGCGCTCGCCATCCGCTACTACAGTGACGGCGCGTAGCGCCGGGCATCATTGATCATGCCCGCCGCCCCATCACCGCCGCCGTGGAGGCTCATGGTCCCGCGCGGTGCCCGGCGCGCGACGCTCGACAACCTCCGGGCCGGTATGGAGGCAGCGGGCCTGACAGTCAGCCGCCAGGGCTTGACGTATGCCGTAAGCCGGTCGTCGGATCCGCCATCTCTTCTTGTCCCCCTGGACTGGCGTCTGACCGCTGCGGGCGTGCTCGGCGACTCCCAGGCCCTGCGCGACCAGTGGCGGTCCTGGCCCGCCGTCCGCGCCATCACCGACCCCGAAGGCACCGAAGAGGCATTGCGTCATCTGGAAGGACGGGCCAGACCCGCCAGCGTGTTTCAGCTCGCCGAGGCCCTCCACGCCGCAGAGGGCATCGTGCTTGCGGCTCCCGATGCCGACGCGCTGGTCCGAAACGCCAGCCGGGTCGGTTCCAAGCTCCTGGAGTGGTATCCCGCTGGACAGATGATCGCCTGGGGCACGAATTACCAGTACCTGGTAGCAGGCCGGGCCGGGCACCTGCTGGCGGCTGCGTCGGCGGGCGGGTGGGGCTCGCTGCAAAGAGCACTGCGGGATGGCCGCCGCGGGCTGTGGTCCATGGGAGAGGACATCTCCACCGCCCAGCCCGCTGGACTGTACCTGAACTTGATCAACCACCTCAACGTGATCGGCGTTGCGCTGAATACCCTTCCGGTCAGCTTCATCTTCGAACTCGGGACCAGCTTGCTCGACGAGCATCCACTGGACTTCCTAGGCGTCCGGTACGTGCACTCGGTCGCCGGCGTTCACTACTTGTCCCCCGACGCGGCGCGGTCCCGCGCCGGCCCAGAGCCCGGGCTGCTGCAGCAGGACGCTCTGCGCGAATGGTTCGTGCGTCGCTTCAACGCGCTGGCTGACCACCTCGTGCGCCTGGAGAACTTCCGGACCAGGACCGGCGAGATCAGGCCGCTGGCAATGCAGCAGACATCGATGACGGTGAACCGGATCCTCAACATCACCGCGCACCTGCTGGCGTCCGGGGACAGAGCAGCGAGCTTCTCCGACGTCTGGGACCTCATGGACCTCTACGGGACGCTCGCAGGCGGTGTCGACAAGCTGTTCGCCAGCGCGTACTGGAACAGCAAGATAATGCCCGGCGTCGCGGCGCTGCCCGGAAGCCTCGCCGACCTGTTCACCAGGTACGCCCGCGAGCTTCACGATGAGTTCGTAGCCGAGGTAGCAGAAGGGATCACTGACCCGCGAAGGCGGAGCAGTAAGTCAGTCCGGGTCGATTCTGCGGGCGGACCGCATCGCATGTCGCATGAGGCATTCCTGGCCCAGTACATGGCAGTCAGGCGCAACACGCTGCACGGTTACGACCTCCGCCGTACCGATCAACGGCAGTTTCTCGCCATTCACGACGGCCGACTTCCCGTCCGGCTGCCCGAATGGGGACGGCTGCAGGTAGTGGCCCTGCTCGCCGACCCGACCGCGTTCATTGAGCGGCGGTTCCTCCCGCCCTGAAAGCGCTTGGACGCAGCCTGCTTCCCGAGCATCACCCCGCGACCGTGCGGCCGGCGCTCCGGCCAGGCGCAGGCCTGCTGCGGTGCCGACGCCGCGGACGATCAAGCGGGGACGGCTGGACGTACCAGCCCGCGTCCCGGACAGAGACATCCTGGTGGTCCGGATGGCATGTCAGGTCGCCATCGTCAATTCGCCGGGCGGCGAAGGTCCGTGTGCATCCTCAGGACGCGAGCCGGACGCGCCGACCAAGCCGCGTCGCCTGCCGTTCTGCGACGAGCACGAAATGAGTCCACTGGTTGAAGAACGCCTCGGCGACAAACGGCCGACTTGTGCCGTCCGTGTCACGGAGGCCGACTATCTTGCTGGGCGGGTCGGTTGAGGTGTGCGAGGCCTGCAGGATGTCGGCGAACACCGCACTGGAGCTGTCGAGGGTGCGAAGCTTCCCGCCGGGCAGGTGACCCTGCAGCCGACCGAAGCGCCTTTCGAAGTCCGCCGATTCGATGCTGTTCCAGATCGGGATCGAGCCGTCCGAGTATGGGTAGCGGCCGGCGATGAGCAGGGCGACAGCGTAGGGGTGGTGCTCGACGTAGTAGTGCAGCGTGGCGTGGCGGGACGCGCCATACTGGGCAGACAGGGCCAGGGGCGTGCGCATCGAGATCTGGTCCTTGAGTGCTTCGCGGTGAAAGCGCCCGCCCTGGAAGATCAGGTAGCCGGCGCCGAAGTTAGCCTCAGCCTCAACCCCGGCGTGCAGATCCTTGAACAGCGTGTCCTCGTTGTCGAGGCGGAGGATCGGGGCGTGCCAGCCGCACATCGCGTGGGTGGCCTCGTGCGCGTCGGTCCAGAACTGGCGATGCTCGGGCTGCTCCTGGTCGATGAACACGACGCGCTCGTCGTGCCAGTAGGCGCCCAGGATGCGCGACCAGATCGGCGGCTTGCGTGCCTCGATGGCCTTGGGCAGGTCGCGCATGCTGATGCGGTCGCGGATGCCAATGGTCTGCTGCACCGCGATGATCGGGGTAGGGAAGACACCGACGGTCTGGGAACGGCGCAGCGCGTCCTCGGCGAGGCGGGCGATCTTCTCCCGCGTGAACGCGGGCAGGCGACTGTTACTCATTTCGCGTCCGGGCGCGTAGTTCTGCCATGTACCGCAGGGCTTCGTCTTGCTGCGCCGGGGTGAGCTCGCCCATCGCCCGCATCGCGACTGACATCCGGCGGCGCTGGCGGCCAGAGGTCTCGTCGGCGCCCCCAGGCATACCTGCGGCGCCCAGGAGTTCGGCGTAGTCCAGGCCGTACAACGCCGCCAGTTCCCAGAGCATCGCCATCTCCGGCCTGCTGATGGTGTGGTTCTCGATCTGCGACAGGTGCGCGTTGCGGATGCCGGTCTCGCGCTCGACGTCCCGCAGGCTCAGCCCCAGGTCAATTCTCTTCTTCTTCAAGATGTCGCCGAGAGCTTCCGCCATCTGTCTCGCCTTCCGCCGCGCCACGCACGGCGAGTATGGCACAGCCCGGCGCTGCCATCCAGGCCAGTGCGCTCATCAGTTTAGCAAATTCTGCTAATCACCTTAGCGTCTGATGCTAAGCTCCTTAGCGATCCGGCTGGCGCCACGGCCAGCAAATCGAGACGGGAGGGAACATGCACGACGCTATGACCACCAGGCAGCAGGTCACGGTGACGCTCGGGATCACCGACGAGCAGGGCAACACCCAGACCGTGGAGAAGACCGTCGACGCGGGGCCGACCAAGGTGACCGTCCTGAAGGCCGAGCTCGGCGTGCCGGAGGACTCCTCGCTCTGGGTCATCGGCCGGGACGGCCGGAAGAGGGTTCTGGCTGATCACGAGACCTATGACGTCCGCGCGGGCGATCACTTCGAGGCGCTGGTAAAGGGAGGGGTCAGCTGATGGAGCAGGCCGAGCGCGAGCGGGTCGTCAGCGAGCTGGCGTGCGCGTTCGGGGCCGCAGCCGACGTCACGCCCGCGCCCGGCCAGCCCTTGCACGTGCTGCTTCCCGCGCTGGAGCTGCCGGCACCGTGGCGGCCATCGCCCGCCCGGGCGCTGACCACCTGGGCCGGCTGGCCCGCACAGCGGCCCGAGTTCTTCATAGACCAGGCCGTGGTCGGCGAGTCGGGCAGCCGGCCCCGCAGCCACAGCCTCGTCTACCAGCTCGGCGAGCCCTGGACGCAGTTCAGCTTCGCGTTCCCCTGGACGGGCCGGGACCCGGCCCCGGCGGTGCAGCACTGGATGACACGCTTCGTAAAGGAACGCTCGTAAGTGCCCGCCAACCTGCACCTCAGCGGTCTCCTCCGCCGACACCGAGCACGGGACAGAGCGGACGCCGCCCCGGCCACCCGGGAACAACAGAGGCTGGTCGACATCCGCATTACCAGCGGCATGCTCGACCGGGTCCGCGCCCACGTCGAAGATCGCACCCGCGGCGAGGAAGCCGGGGTCCTGCTCTGCTCAGTCAGCCGACTCGACACCTTCGACGTGCTGCTGGCCCGAGAGTGGGTCCCGGTCCCCGAGACCGCGCTGGAACGCGGCACCGCCGGATCGGTGCTGTCGTGGTCCGCGCAGTTCAACTCCGCCGTTCTCGAGAGGGCGATGGCCATGGGAGCATCGCCCGTGCTCGTCCACTCACACGGCGTGCAGCGCCCGGCATTCTCCGACCACGACCGCGTCAACGAGCGCAAGCTGTTCGGCGCGGTCAGCCGCCTAGTGTCGCCCGCGCCGACCGGGACGCTCCTGCTCGGGGACGGATCGGCAGCTGGGTCGTTTTGGCTGGCGGGCCGCAACAGCCTTGGCTTCCGGCGGCTCGTCATCCTGGGCGACACCATAGCGATCTGGCCGGCGGCCGCCCAGCGAGCCCGGCCCCCGCAGCCACGAGCCCGCCTTGCCCGCCAAAACGCCGCGATCGGCCCGCGGTCCGACGCTCTGCTGGCTGCGGCCAGGGTGGCAGTCGTAGGCGTCTCCGGCGGTGGCTCGCACGTCGTCCAGCAACTTATCTACCAGGGGATCGGGACCCTGATTCCGGTGGACAACCAGCTCATAGACTCCTCCAACCTGGGGCGCGTTGTCGGAGCAACCGCGGCGGACGTCGACACCACGCCGAAGACCCGGCTGGCCTCGCGCACCGCCATGGCCGTGGACCCGTCGATCACCGTGACCGAGATCGCTGACCGGTTCCCGTCGCCGACCGCGATCCGCGCGATGCGCTCCGCCGACGTCATCGTCGCCTGCGTCGACACATTCGCGGCCAGGGAAGCCGTCAACGCGTTCTGCCGACGGTACATGATCCCGCTGCTCGACTTCGGCATCGCGATCCGCTCCGCCGGCGAACGGCTGGCCACAGCCGACGGGCAGCTGATCGCATCACTTCCGGGCAGGCCATGCCTGCGGTGCTGGTTCATCACCGACACCATCCTGGCTGCCGAGCGCCGCGACCGCCCGCCCGGATATGACCGCAACCCCGACGCACCCGGCGACCCGCAAGTCGTGTCAATGAACGGCACGCTCGCCTCCGAGGCATGCAACAGCGTCCTGGACCTCATCACCGGCTACAGCGGCGGTCGCCGCGGCGCCAGGATCTGGCAGTACGACGGCCGCGCAGGAACACTCGCTGCGGCGGACGTCCCCTCAGCACGGCCAGACTGCCCAGCCTGCGCCGAAGAAGGATTCGGGGACCCACCGCACGCTCTCACCGCACCCGCAGGCACAGCAGAAGCTGATGATCCTGGTTGGCGCGGTCGGCGCGCTGCTCGGCATCGCATACCTGGCCTCTCAAGTAGAGCCGAACCACGGAAGGAGGTGAGACGGATGGCACAACCCACGCCGGGCACGAAGCTGGTGGCGCACGGACTCGTCGGCGCTGCCGTGGCAGTCATCGTGACGAAGCTCGCGACCACGAGCAAGGCAGCCAAGGCATTCATCGGCGCCTTGATCGGTATCCTCGCGCATGCTCTGCTCGACGCCCCGCTGGCCGGCCTGCTGGCCCGCGCCGGACTCCAGCTCTAGCCAGTGCCCGCAGTAGCGCGCACGCGGTCCCGCGGCGCACACTGCAGGCGCTCGCATGCCCGACCACGGTCCGCCAGCTGCAAGATCATCCACCACCATGTTTGCTCGTTGTTTGCTCGGCTGCCCCGGTTGTCAACGACGCTCGAATTTTGACCCCCTCGCGCCGCGCCGACACGGGGTCATTATTCGAGCGACGCTGACACCGGTACCGCCCGTCAGCGCCCGGCACTGCGCGGCACGGAATCGAGATGAAGTCCGCACGGACCGGCACCAACTAATATCGAGAGCACTGATCTGATAGAAGACCAGTGGGCTCTTAATCCGCGGGTCGAAAGCCGCAGGTCAGCGTGCTCTAGTGCCCCACTACCGATGCTCTGCGGTCTGGCGGGCGGGGCACGGTCCTCTTGATTACCTGGCTGCCGTGCGGCGTGCCGGGAACAGGTACATGGGCTTCGATCACCAGTTGTCCTGCGGTTGTGGTTCGTTCCTATGTTCGCGGTGGTGCCCCGCTAGGGAATCGAACCTGCGCAAAGCCGCTTATGGAGGCCGTTCAGCACATGACGGTCGGCCATCCACGAAGGTGTCGTGCACCGTGGCGGTCATGAGCATCCAGATGCCGTCGCCGCCCTTCCCGATCCCGGCTCGCCTTCGCGCTCATTACCCGCTGTAACCACGATCGGTTAGTTGGCGCGACCGGACCGGCCCTAGGGGTCAGCACGGATCCAGCACGGCGTTGGGAACCGGCCGGAATCAACGGGGAATAGCGGGCAAACAACCAGCCGCCCAACTCCCCCGCTCAGCCCGCCCGGCAGGCCCCGCATTAGCGCCATGACGTGCGGTTATTACCGCACGTCGAGCCCGGTGACGGCCCTTCCGATGATCAGCCGCTGGATCTCCGACGTGCCCTCGAAAATGGTGAAGATCTTGGCGTCCCGGTGCCACCGCTCGACCGGGTAGTCCCGGGTGTAGCCGTTCGCGCCGAGTATCTGGATCGCCTGCTCGGTGACCCGCACGGCCGTC
>Ga0181521_10005097_pt1 | contig 14747 bp, 14 predicted proteins | sample PEATcosm2014_Bin_32_FD_119764 | JGI IMG/M metagenome (GOLD analysis project Ga0181521, IMG submission 119764) | Peatland microbial communities from MTU Mesocosm Facility, Houghton, MI, USA - PEATcosm2014_Bin02_60_metaG | ecosystem: Environmental > Terrestrial > Soil > Wetlands > Peat | place...
ACGAAGCTTTCGAGAGCGTGCAGTTCATCATGACCCAGGTGCAGTTCGGATGGCTGGTCCGGTCGGTGCATTCGTGGTCGGCCAATCTGTTGATCTTCATGGCTTTTGCCCACCTGTTCAGCGTCCTCTTCCTCAGGTCTTACCGCAAGCCGCGCGAGCTGACGTGGGTGAGCGGCATACTGCTCCTGTTCCTGATGCTGGGGTTTGGATTCAGCGGATACCTGCTGCCGTGGAACACCCTGTCGTATTTCGCGACAAAGGTGGGCACTGAGATACCCGCGCAAATTCCCATCATCGGCCGTCCCGTTCTGCTGTTCCTGCGCGGAGGCGAAGACATTACCGGCAGCACCCTGACGCGGCTCTACGGGTTTCACGTCGCGATATTGCCGGCACTGGCGACATTGCTGATCGGCATGCATCTGGCGCTGATTCAATGGTTCGGCATGAGCGTGCCACCTGGGGTTGAGGAGCAGCGGCGAGCTCATCCAGAGGAGAAGAAAGAAATCCGCTTCTTCCCCAACTTTGTGCTGCGGGAATTGATGGCGTGGTACGTGGCACTTGGGCTGCTGGGCGCGTTGGCGGCCTTGTTCCCCTGGGGTCTCGGGGTGAAAGCTGACCCATTTGCTTCGGCGCCGGCGGGCATCAAGCCGGAGTGGTACTTCCTGTCCATGTTTCAGACGCTGAAGTTGATTCCCGCGAAGATCCTCGGCATGGACGGCGAGATGTTGGGCATCCTGGCGTTTGGGTTGATTGGCGCCGTGGCCCTGCTGCTGCCCTTCCTCGACCGTGAAAAGCCTTTTAACACGCGGCCTTGGATAACCGGGTTGGCCTGCGTGTTTCTCGGTTATATGGCCGTCATGACTGTCTACGGCTGGGTGGCAAAGTGAGGCGGCATGGTTAAGGTTCGCGATTCGCTGGCATGTACGCGAAGGGCTGCAGTCGTTGTGGCTGGGTGGCTGATTTGCAGCGGGCTGATGGCTTTCGCACAAACCAAGAACTCCTGCCTCGATTGCCATGCCAACTTGTCGGAGCCGCTGGGAGTCACGGTGGAGACTTATAGCCAGGATATTCACGCGCAAAAGGGCCTCACCTGCGCGGCCTGCCATGGCGGCGACGCCAACAGCGATGATCCTGAAAAAGCGATGAGCCGGGCATCAGGATGGAAGGGCAAGATCGAGCGTAAGCAGATTCCCGAACTTTGCGCGTCGTGTCACGCCGATGCCGAGCTGATGAAAAAGTACAACCCCAGCCTGCGCGTCGATCAGTTCCAGCAATACAAGACCAGCGTACACGGCATGAAGTGGGCCAAGGGCGACAGTAAGGTCGCGGTGTGCACCGATTGCCACGGCGTGCATGACTTGCGCGCCCCGTCCGATCCGCGCTCGAAAGTTCATCCCATCAACATCGCGACCACCTGCTCCCATTGTCATGCCGATGCCGATTACATGAAGCCTTACGGCATCAAGACCGATCAGTTCGCCAATTACCAGCAGAGCGTACACCATGAAGCCATGGTGGTACGAGGCGACCTGAGTGCGCCCACCTGCACCACGTGCCATGGCAATCACGGAGCGACACCACCGGGAGTCGCCAATGTGACGAACGTTTGCGCGAACTGTCACGTCTTCCAGGCGCAACTGTTCGAGACGAGTCCGCACAAAGCGGTGTTCGCTGCGGCGGGACTTCCGGGTTGCGTGACATGCCACAGTAACCACGACATTAAGCATCCAACCGACGCGATGATTGGCATGGGCCCGAAAGCGGTGTGCATACAGTGTCATACCGAGGGCGATCCCGGCTCCATGCAGGCGGAAGCTATGCACGCTCAACTGACGGACCTGGCATCGGCGATTGCTGCGTCGGAGGGGCTACTGGGGCGGGCCGAACGGCAGGGCATGGAAGTCAGCCAGGCCAAGCTACAGGCGGCGCAAGCACGCGATGCGCTGTTAAAGGCGCGGGTCACGGTGCATGCCTTCCGCGAGAGCGAGTTGAAGCGGGACACCGATGCCGGGCTTGCCGTGACGCGACAGACGTACATCGCCGGAGAGAAGGCGATGCAGGAGTGGAGGTTCCGGCGTGTCGGGCTGGGGCTATCGCTGGTGGCGATCGCTTTCACCCTCGTGGGGATGGGGCTCTATATCAGGAACTTGGAACGGAAGTAGGACGGCTTCATCCTGCGATTCATCAGTCCTCGGCCGCCCTGCGGGTCGGCCGGAACGCGATGCGTTCCCGATTTCACAGGCCGCACGTGAGAGAGGAGTGTTGTGTATGACCATGCTGAATAGAGGCAAGCAGCTTCTGGTTTGGGGCCCGGCAGCGTTGATTGCCGTAGCCTTAATGGTGGCCGTGTTCATGCAGACACGTCGGCCGACGGTTACGCGTCGCGCACTCTACATTATCGGCGAACCTGAGAAAGGCGCCGCGCTGTTCTTTGGGGACAAGCAATGTGGGATTTGCCATTCCGTCGACGGATCCGGGGGGCGGGTCGCCCCGGATCTCTCCGCAACGCACCCCGGTAACCCCGCAATGGGGTGGCTGGTGACGGTATTGTGGAACCACGGACCCGGCATGTGGCGGCAGATTCGCAAAGGGAACAATCCTTATCCTCAGTTGAACCCGCAGCAAATGGCGGACATCCTCGCGTTCCTGTACCAGGCGAGCAGCATTGATCGCGCCGGGGACCCAGGCAGTGGCCAGCGCGTATTCAACCAGAAGGGGTGTGTCCACTGCCATGCGGTGGGCGGTTCGGGCGGCAAAGCAGCACCCGAGCTGTCGGGGATTGCCGCGGGCGGTGACGCCAACGATTGGGCATGCGCGATGCTGAACCACGCCGGGTCAATGATCGCTCCTATTAGGAGCACCCTCGGACAGTGGCCCCAGTTCACCGGTAAAGAGATGAACGATCTGATCGCATACGTGAGCCTCAGCGTTCCCCGGCCGGCTACGAATGCACTCCCAACCCCCGGCAATGCAGAGCGCGGGTGGAGCGTCTTCGAGAGCCGATGCATGCGGTGCCACTCCGTACGCGGGCAGGGTGGCAGCGTGGGTCCGGAGCTGGGGCCGGAGCATGAGCTTCCGCTTACCACCACACAGTTTGCCAGCGTTTTTTGGAACCACGCACCGCAGATGCTCCTGCACAGCCGCCAAAGCGGGACCCCTCCTCCTCTGCTTCAGGGTAAAGAGATGGCTGACTTGCTGGCGTTCCTTGCCAGCCTACGGTACTTCGAGCCAACGGGATCTGCCATTGTGGGCGAGCGCGTGTTTTCCGAGCGCGGCTGCGCAACTTGCCATGGATCAATGGCCGAAGGTACAAAACTTGGCCCCGGGCTTAAGTCGGGTGCCGAAGCGTTTACCACGGTTTCATTCACCGCTGCTCTCTGGCGGCATGGACCTCGCATGATTGATCGCGCCGAGGAATTGGGCTTACCCTGGCCGACCCTGCAGGCCACCGACATCGGCGATCTGGTGAGTTTCCTTAACGCGCCTGCGCAGCCGAAGTAAGAGCTGGAGAGCGGCCGGGAATGCGACGGGTGTGGAATGGTCGCTTGAGTCTATGAATGCTGGGCGACCCACGCAGCGGGAGTAAGGTCCGGAAGCCGCTGGATCGGGAGATCGGCAAACCCGGGGAGAACCGCGGTCAAGTATTCGCGCACTGGGAGTTTCAACCGGCGGCAGCTTTCTACGACCGAGAGGATCGCCGCAACCTTAGGTCCAGCCTGTGGGCTGCCGATGCGTATCCAGTTCTTCCGGCCCAGAGCCACCGGTCGCATGGAATTCTCCGCCAGGTTAGTACTCAGCTCAAGTTCCGGATACTCCAGGAACCGTGTCAGTTTCCTCCACAGCGTGAGCGCGTATTGGCAAGCCTTGCTGAGTGTACTGGAGGGCAATGCCACGGACTCTGCGGCCTCGATCTTGCGACGGATATCATCCAGCAGAGGCTTCGCTCTTTCCTGACGCAGAGCATGACGTCCAGGGAGACCAATTCCCCTGCGGCGAGCTTCTGCGTCGACGGCAAACAGTTCGTCCATCCGGGCCACAATCGGAGTTGCAACCGGGTCTCGGGGGTTTAGCTGCATCGCTTCGAAGAATTGTCGTCTGGCATGAGCCCAGCAAGCGGCATGTACTATTCCTGGCCCACCGATCTGGTCGTAGGCCGTATAGCCGTCAGTTTGGAGAATGCCTTCGAACTGGTCTAGGAACCGCTTCGGTCCATCGCGCCCACGGCTTAGACGGAAGTCGAACACCACACTTCCTGCGGGGCGACTGTATTGCCAAAGATACGCTTGGTGATTCTGTCCTCGGCTCTCGTGCATCTGGACATCGACCGGGGTTTCGTCTGCCTGAATGTAACTTCCGCTAATTAACTCTCGCCTCATCGCGGCGACCATCGGGATCAGCAATTCGCCTACTTTCAGAACCCAGCCGTCCAGCGTCGCTCGGCTGATTTCCAAGCCGAGGTCTCTTTGCAGAATCATGCTTTGCCTATACAGGGGCGTGTGATTGCAATATTTGCTGATGACGGTGTCGATGACGATGCGATCACTCGCCAGGCACTTCTCGATGATTCGTGGCGGCAGCGGTGCTGAGACCACTCCGAGCTCCTCACACGACCGGCAAGCCCGTTTCTCTCGTTTCGTGACCAGCACGAAGTACTTCGCCGGCTCCACATCCAGATGGGAACTCTCCTCGTAGCCGATCACTACGGTCTCTTTGCCACAGCGCTTGCACACGCGCTGATCCGGCGTGCAGCGCAGGATCCGCTCGACGCGAGGAAGATTCGCGGGCAATTCCTGGCGGCCGGGATGCTTGCAGCATCTGTTCGTCGAGCGCCGCACCGGCGCGGGCTCACTTTCCTCCTGCTCTATCACTTCACTGACGACGGAATCGAGCGCGAACAATTCCATTTGCGCGCGGGAGAGCTTCTCGCCGCCCGCTCCATACTTCTCGATGCGCATCAGCCGCAGCTGCTCTTCCAGCACGCGAATCCTCAGCTCCGCGTACTGCAACCTACTCTTCAGTTGTGCGATGAGTTCCAGATCGGCCGGCGCAGAAGGAATGGAAGGTACAGTCACGATGGGCTACTGATTTAACAGAGTCGGCCCGCGACGTGCAAGCAGTCTATGCGGCGGCATGTCCTTCTGGTGGAACCTTCCGGTACCACCGCTTGTGGTTGGTTTTCGCCAGATCGATCCCACCTAACAAGAGAGAGAGCTCTTCCTGACTCAGGACGACCTTGCCCTGCGTATCGCCGGATTGCGGCCAGGTGAAACGCCCTTTCTCTAAACGCTTGGCACAGACCCAGAGTCCGCTACCATCCCAGACCAGGACCTTCAACCGATTGCGTTGGGCGTTGCAGAACAGGAACAGGTGCCCGCTCAGCGGGTCGCACAACAATCGATCCCGCACGAGACCGTACAGCCCCTCGAACCCCTTGCGCATGTCGGTGACTCCGGCGGCCAGGTAGATCCGTGTGGCTGGACCCAGTCCAAACACGGTTTACGCCCGCTCCAGCGCACTTACCAGGCGCTCGAAGGTGTTCGCATCAAAATCAGGATGTACCTCGATCCGGCGCCCGCCCGGAAGCACCACGGCCAGCCCACAACTCGGTTCGTGTTGCGTAGGCGATTTCCTGGCAGCGAACTCCACCGGCACCAACCGGCCGACAGAAGAAGCCTTTCTGCTCTTTCTCTTCCAGCGTTGCTTCTTCAGATGGCGATTCAGCGTGCCGAAGCTCAAACCGCGACTCCGACAAAACTCGGTACGTCGCATGCCGCTGCTCATAAACTCCGTCACTAGCTGCTGAATTTCCGCGTGGGTGCGGCGGCGGCGTGTTGGAGCTTTCTGTTTTTCATTCATCCAGCCACTTGACCACAGACCCTTCTCGTCGAAAAGGTGTGTTGCCCAGACGCTTACGGGACGAGCATCACGCGAAGCGAAGCTTCGAAAGCGAGTACATGGCGATTCTGGACAAATCGGGCATGCAGCACTCGGCGGCATACGTGTTTGGCTAGTGTCGCCGCTCTGCGGCTTAGCTCACGCCGACAGCCTGGCGTGGGGCTTACGAGACTGTGTCGCAACTCCGTGCCGCCGCTCTGCGGCTCGGGTTTTGTGCCACTTCGAGCGTGGGCTGACGCCCACGCCTAACATCATCTCGCCGCTTCGCGGCTGGGCTGGTCGATTTTCAAGGCGGGTGGCCCGGCTAAACATTCGGGTGCCCCGTTCAAGCGAAACTTGAGCCGGGTGCCCGACTCATTCCTGCCTTTGGAATGAGTGGGAGCCGGTCGACGTAGAGGCACTTCCCGCCACGTTCCGCGTCCGCAAGGCGTGGGTTGGATGATTCCTGGTCTCCCACACATTCGAAAATCGCGAATGTGTGGGGCACCCAACACTCAGCCACTGCGAAGCGGGTGGTTGTCATGTTGTTATAGGGGTCCTTCGACTCCAGTGGCCAAAACCGGGCCGCCTCCGCTCAGGATGACAAATCAAAATAAATACGGGCGGGTGCCCCACTCATTCCTGCCTTTGGAATGAGTGAGAGCCGGTCGACGTAGAGGTACTTCCCGCAGCGTTTCGCGTCCGCGGCGTGGGCGGATGATTCCTGGTCTCCCACACATTCGAAAATCGCAGATCCACCCCAACGAGTGCAAAATCGGCACTCGCTGGGGACCCCGGAGAATGGGTGAGCACCCAGCAAACTGGGATTGAATGGGCGGTCGAAAGCCGAGTGCGTCCTAATTGGTTCGGGCAATGTCCCTGCTCCCTAACGAACGTTCGTTAATTAGCATTAAGGTGCGGAAGACTGTTTGTTTTCAGGCGCGTGGCAGGTTACTTTGTGATATTTGCAATTGTTCTACGTGGAACAATTGCCCCAACTCATTCCTGCGGTTGGATAGTCCGTTTTTCGGCCTGTTAAGGTGAGATAATAGGAGCATGACTTACTACCAAGTGGAATTCCGGACGGAAGGCGCCAGCCAGCGCGAGCCAAAACGCTTTCGCACTGAAGAGAAGGCGAAGAAACACGCGATGAAGGTGCTGGGCATCGCCGACGACGGCAGTCTCGAAGCCAGAGCGACCATTCTGCCCGTCAGCAGGAACCGGACGCCGCTCCCATGACCTGCCCCAACTGCAAGAGTGAACTATCCAGAGTCTGGCAACCGAAGCGCGCTTCCAACGTAATCGTGCCAGTGCAGTGGAGCTGCAGCATCTGCGGCGGCGCCTTCAGCAGCAAGCAGTTGCGTGCGGGCATGAAGCAGCCTGTTGCCGGTTGCCCCGGCCGGTTGCCCCACGCATTCCTGCCGCTGGAATGAGTGGGATTCGCTTTCCCCCCAGCAGTCCATAAGATCCATCTTGATCTCCCACACATTCGAAAACCGCGAATGTGCGGCGCACCCGGCTGACGCTCTTAAGTTAATGCCGGACGGCCCACACAAGCATCTGACCTCACTGAACCTTGGATCACTGCACGGATTACTGAACCTTGGGTCCTGAAGTCCTGGAGATGAAAGATGAATCATCTGAAGTTTGCCGTTGCAGCGTCTTTGCTCGTACTGGCCATGGCGACCGGAGTCTCCGCACAGGGTGTCAAAATCTATCCGGGCGCAAAGCAATTCACCCCTCCCACGACTGAAAAAATATTGCAGGCTATGCCTCCGGACGCGACGGAGACCATCTATTTCACCAACGATTCGTTCGCGAAGGTGGTCGCTTTCTATCAGAGTTTGGGCAAGGTACATACGCCGCCGTGGCTGAAAAAGGGTGCCAAGCTCCCCAGCGGCCAGCCGCTGAAAGAGACCTTCTTTATCTTCGATGGCTCCGCGACTCTAACCTTCTCCAAGAGTTGGGCGAAGATTCAGCGGCCCTATGTCGGTGCCATCGACCTGGAAGGGGCGACGCCGGATTACCATGACGTTCGCGATGTGACCGCGATCTTTATCATCGAGAGAAAACCGGGCGAGTGGCCGGAGAGATGATTCAATCAGATGAGGCTACCCAATCCGACGTCGTGATAGAGCTCGAGATAGTGACAGCGCGGGCACATGACTAAGCGGACCAACACGGCGCAGTTCGTGTTCACGCTCGCACCAATGTCTTTCCGGGAACGCGGTTTGACATATCCCGGGACGCCAAAGCTGCGGGCTCTGCACTATGCAATGGTCAAGGGTTGCACTTCTCGGATAGTTGCTTCGCGCCCTCTACTTTAAGAGCCGGTAGCTCTTCTACGGTCGATGCCGCGTCTTTCATGGTAGTGTCGATGGTTCTTATCGTAGGCTTGCCGGTGACTTCGACTTCGTGCCCAACATAACGGCTGAGTCTAGCGGTATTACCTTTAAGGTCATAGATCGTCCCGTCCTTGTCTGTGACTGTGTAATGACCGCCGGAGCTTCGTAAGCAACCGTCGATTGTGGTTGGGTACGTACTGGCAGGAGCCTGCCAGATATCCGCCCCCGGATGCCCCTCTTGCGCCTGAAGCCAAAGCGCAGACATGAATAGCAGTGAAGCAAGCATCAGTATTCTGACCATAAAACGGACCCTCCTTGCCTTAGAGAATTTGATTCTTCCGGGTGAGCTAAAGTTGCCAGCTCGGCGAGGCCTTGATCGGGCCGCAGACCTTAAGTGGAGATTTGTAGTTTCATCTCTACCAATCAACATAACAAGAGCCCATGACGTCATGGGTCGAGGGAATGGTGCAAAAAACGTGTAAATGTCTTCTGGTCGAAGATCGTCACTCGGAAGCTATGTAAAACACACTGACGGCAACTACGAGGAATGCATTCCCGCCACGATCCATACGCTGGCGATAAAGGCGCCCACGAAGAAAACGGGCACCAGCAGCCATGGAAGAATCCGGTTCGCCGGTTTCCAACGGCATACCATATGTAATGCAAACAGCAAGGGAACTCCGCCTAGTAGGATGACTTGATAGGCGACCGCGCCGCCGTCCAGCGCGGCCTGCACGTCGCTCATAGCCAACGCCCGGCGGCCCATCCACGACAGCATCCTAAACAGCCATTGGTTGCCATGCACGAACCAAATCACCGGCATCGCCAGCAGACCTGCGAAGCACAGCTTCACCGATGCATGCCAGCGCCGAAACGCGAAGAAATCCAGGACGCTTCTATAGAAACCAGCCGGCGCTGAAGTAAGAGGTAGGCAGGAACGCAACACCAGCACCAGCGCAAACACAGTAATCAAGCTGGCGATTTCGATGCCGAGCAACAAGGCCGTGGCCTGGCCGTAAATGAGGCGAGAGAATTCGAGATCGAAAACGATGGCAACGTATCCGGCAGTGCAAATGCCCAGCACGACGACGAACGAGAACCAGGAGAAAGCCTGGTCCATGATGAATTGGCCGGCTGATGCTTTTCGCGTTTCCATAAACGCTCCCTCATCCGAAGCAATGCACAATGGACAACCGGTAATTCTGGATCGTAGTACTAGTGAGGGGAGGGTGCAGTGACCGTGGTCACGTTGGCCGGGACGAGACTGGTCAGTCAGATTAGTTAAGGATTATCCCCACTCGCGTCCAAGTGGGGCAGAGCGAGCGGGGTATGGGAACTCAGGGAGCGGCGGTCGCCGGCGTTGCGAGTTGTGGCTGCGGCTGTTTCTTCGACGCCAGCCAGCGGGCCCGTATTTGGAGAAATGGCCACTCGATCAGTTGAAATGTCACGAAAGCCACTGCCATCGACGCCAGCACGCTAACCAGGTAGAAGGCCCAGAAGGCAGGTTCGCCTCCCTTCAGACGCAATCCCAACAGCAGAGAACCCAATCGTTCCAGGAGACCGAAGTGATTCAGGTACATGCCATAGGAAAGCCGGCTGATGATGTAAAAGCCGTGCCAGTTCAGCAGCTTTGGTGTCCGCTCCAGCCCGAGGCCCCATAGCGCGGCGGCGCCAAACATCAATGCCAGCGAGGTAAAGCTGTAGAGAACTTTGTCGAGAGCATAGAGGCCGCTTCCTGCCACAATCATCCCGCCGCAAACCGACAGGCGCAGACGCTTAGACTGAATCAGCTTAGGATAAAAGACGGAAAACCAGGCCAGAAGCAGGCCGATCGCCAAGCCGTCCGCATGGGTATACAACGGCAGGAACAGGCTTATGACGAGGTTAGCGGGCATCACGTAGTCGATAACGATAAGGCGGTTCACCACCAGGCCAATCAAGCCGGCAACCGGCAGAATCCAGAGATGCCTGGGCTTGACTATCCGCGAGAAAACCGCAATCGATAGCGGAGCCAGGATGTAAAACTGCTCTTCCGTCGATAGCGACCACCCGCCGCCGATCTGGCAGTGGAAGTAATTGGAGAGGAAACAGGCGTCAGCCCATATGCCGCTGAGATTCCGTCCGAACAGCCCCTCGACGAGCACAAACCCCACGAATGCGTAGTACAGCGGCCAGATGCGCAGTCCGCGGCGCAACAGGAAACGCCCAATCTGAATGCTGTTGGTGCGTTTGACCTCCTTCCACAGTTGCCCACCAATGAGAAAGCCGCTGAGAACGAAAAACAGGTCGACGCCGGTCCAACCCTGTTTGAACATGGGCAGCGCCTGCACCCATGGCAGACCCTGGAACCCGGCCCCGTAGTGGCTGGTGAAAACCAGCAGGATGGCAATGCTGCGCAGGACATCGAGCGCCGGCACATTGCCGCGAGGCCGTACGCGCAGATCCTGAACGGCTCCGCGAAAAAAATCAGCAACCGGGGGTGCACTCATGAACAAGCCTTATGTCGGTCTCCGATTATACGGGCGGCACGTGGCCCAGGCGAAAGTGGCAACAGCCCGTGCAATCGCGACATGCGCTGGCGCTTTCCGGCGTTACTACGCATCTATATGGACAGCGAACCAGGAGCGCAATCATGAGACGTCCAGTATTCATGTCCGTGCTTGTTACTTTGGCTGTGCTCGGTTGGGGGCTGTCCCTGGGGGCGCAGTTGGGCGGAACCCAATACGGCCAGTCCGATACGAATCCGCCCAGGACTGCGAGCCCGCCGATCCAGATAGCCGTGACTGGCTGCCTGAAGCGAGGCAATGAGGGCGGCTATCGGCTTACCGATCAGAACGGCACAACCTGGCAATTGACCTCCCAAACCGTCGACCTTGGCGAGCACCTGAACCACGTGGTCACTGTCACCGGCAAGCCGGCGCCAACGCCCAAGCAGCAGGAAGCAAACAGCCAGCAGAGCGGGGCGCCGGAGGCCGGAAGCAAGCCGTCGCCCGGCCTGCGGGTGCTCACGCTGAAAATGCTGAGCAACAGTTGCACGCGCTAGGCCTATACCGTCCGGCCATTCGATGAAGATTGCCCCGCGCATGCGGCCTGCGGGTCTTTCGGTCTGCCTGGGCCCGCGAAAGACCGTAGCCTCCGCACTTGCGCCGACGCACTTGATGCTGGCATGATGACCCTACCCCCCGCGTAGCGCTACCAGGGATAAACGCCCAGATGTCGCCTCTTAGTGCAGCCGCGCGTCGTGTGCCACGTGAGCTTCGCATCTGTGTGCTGATCCTGCTGCTTTGTTGTGCCGTGCCCCTGCTGCACGCGCAGTGTCCCTCGCCCGACAACGATTCGAACGATCCCAACGCCATTTTCAAGCGGCCGGCTCCGCTACAAAAGTCTGCCGAGCCGTTGCTGCCGGAGGCGGGATTCCTGTCGAACACCCATTACACCAGTCGGTTTTTCGGCTTCGGCTTCGATCTTCCGCTCACCGTGCAAGGTCACGAAATCATGCTGCCGGTGATGCCGGAGAAACAGCATGCCCTGCTGATGCTGCAGTACGAAAATGGAGAGCGCAACGGCTACATCCAGGTGACTGCGACCGATCCGCGTCCTGGCTATGAGGTCGACACCCCGGAGAAGGAACAAGAGGAGCTCCAGCGATGGTCGCAAGCGGGCGGCGGCTTCGGAGGGCCAAACCAATTTCCCGTCCCCGCCTTCATGCTGCGGTCCGGACGTTTCTATTCTTCCGTGCGGCGCCATGGGCGGAACTACGCCGCGCAGTACTGGGCGGGCATCAACAACTACGTGGTCAAGGTGGCGATCGTCACCAACGATCGGGAGTTCCTGCGCAAGGCCAGGAACCTGATGGCGGAGGCCCGCTTCTACTGTCCGCAAGACGATGGCACGCTCATAACGGCTGAGGGCAAGCCGGTGAAAGTTGAGGGCGAGCCCTACTATGGACCCACCGTGCCCACCTTCCGAGTGAATGCCGCCATCCGTGACCAGCCGGGCAAGAACATCCCAACCGGGGAAATGATTGCAGGAATCTATCGCAACCCTGAGGTGGGTTTGCAGTACCGGCCGCCGCCGGGTTGGGACGCGCTTCCCCCGGATAAAGATAAAGACAAGAACGATCCTCCGCCAGAGGGAGCTAGCTTACGCGAGCGCAGGTTTCTTCATGCCTGCTCCCAAACCCTGCTCCAGATCGCCCCACATCCTCCGCCAGGGGTGAAGGACCAGCAGCCTGGGCCGACCATCATCTTGCGCGCTCTCGATCCCAATTGCCTGTCGATGCACACCGCCGTCTCTCTTACCGACAAGCGAACGGCTGATGAAGTGGCTGCCAATCTGGAGCAGATGGGCGAGTTCGGGGAGATTGATTCCGATGAACTGGTATCGATGCATGGCCACCTGTTCATGATTTTCCATGGCACGCTGGCAACCACGCCGAGAGGGGAGGATCTGGGGCAACGAATGTCGCAGTCGATCTTCGCCACGCGCTATAACAAGCTGTTGCTGATGTGGTCGGTGATGGCGCCCGATGCTGCCACGCTGGCTGACGTTCCCACCAGCGACATCCACTTCGACGGTTCACCACCCATCGAGTTGCGAGCGTCCGCGCAAGCCAGGAAATAGGTCGATAGCTTTGCGGTTGTGATTTGTGGTAGCGCCGGATAACGTCGTGCCGGATACTGGACAGCTACCGGGGGTCGGAATTGCAGCCAGCCGAACCGGCACGACCTGAGGTATTACGCCAGAATCTTAATCGCAGGCAAATTTCCGCGCAGCATCGCCGGTCACGCATCAACGTGCGGCACTGCACCCCAGTGATGTGAGCCAGGTCGCACCCGCATGTGCGGTGCTGGCGCTGCACAGCCTACTTGGGCAAGATGAAAAAGCCGCGATGCAAACCGCGGCTCGCTTACCAGTAAGATCGTTCTTGGCAGAACGATTCGCTAACGGCGACGGCCCTTCTTGGCGGCCTTCTTCTTTCCGCCTGCCTTCTTGGCCGCTTTCTTCACGGGAGCTTTCCGGGCCGCCTTCTTGGCAGCTTTTCTCGCTGGAGCTTTCTTCGCTGCCTTTTTTGCCGCTTTCTTCGCCGGCTTCTTAGCGGCCTTTTTCGCCGGCTTCTTGGCGGCGCTCTTGCGTGGAGGGGGAGGCGGGGCGGGAGCTCCGCTAGTCACCGGTTCAAAGTCAATCTCTTCTTCCACGACAGTTACGGTTTCCGGCTCTTCTTCTTCTTCCTCTTCTTCTTCGTATTCCTCGTCTGCGGCCGAATCGCCGTAGGCGCCGTCTCCGTAGTCATCCATTTCGTCGTCTCTGCGGCCATAGAGCGTTTCATCGAATGTCATATGCTTGTCCTCCTGATGGCGCCCGACTCCGCATGACTGAACGGAGGCAGCTCGCTAGCAAAACTTGGTTGTATACCAAAGACAAATATCACACAAGAGGCACGCGATCACAACGCCGAATTCCGATTGGCTTCACGGCATCGCGGGCCCAGGAAATTAGTGCAACGCGCCTGTTGTAACAGAACATTCGCGCGAAGGGAAGGGGTGGGCGTACAAAAAGGCGTCGGTCGCGAGCCATCTGCCGTCAGCCATCCCGTCCTTTCTCGCCCACCCTCTCGCCAGAGGCAGGCGAGCGGATGGGACGCTCGCGTCTTCGATTCTGCTTTAGCCGACGGCTGATAGCTGATGGCTGACGGCTATTTTGGGACGCTCGCGTCTTCGATTCCGCTTTAGCTGAGGGCTGATAGCTGACGGCTGATGGCTATTTTCGGATCAGCAGCACATCGCCGGCGCGCAGATTGGCGGCCAGCTTCGGATTGTCGCGTTTCAGGGCGGCGACGGAGGTGTGGTTCGACTCGGCAATGCTGCTAAGGGTCTCGCCCTTCCTGACCTTGTGATACTTCGCGGCCTCCGAGCTGGGGGTTATTTGGGACTTGCCACTGCTATGCACGGCGCTGGCCGAGGCGCTCCTGGTCTCGGATGGCTCGGCCTCCGCGGTCTCCGAAGTGGTGGGCTTGTAGATGACCAGCGTGCGTCCCGGCGTCAGCGCGCTGCCGCGCAAGTGATTCCATTTGCGCAGCTTTTCGACCGGCACCTCGAAATCGTCGGCCACTGAGGCCACGGTATCGCCCTTCCGCACCTTGTAGTGAGTGGCCTTGTGCGAGTAAGTAGCTGCCTGCGTGTCGTGCCGGCCCGGTGCGACCGGAATAATCAGCTTCGTCCCGGCCTTCACCTCATCATCGGAGAGGTTGTTCGCCTCGGCAATCGACGAGGCCGAGGTGTGATATTTGCGCGCGATCGAGGGCAGCGTGTCCCCATATTCCACCCGGTGATAGCGCCAGTAGGTGCGCATGTCCTGTGGGATGGTGGCCATCGCAGTCTCGTACTTTTCCTGCGATCCAGCGGGCAGCTTCAGGATGAACGGCTGGTCCTTCGGCGTAGTCATCCGCAACAGGCTGGGGTTCAGCTCCTGCAGGCGGTCCACCGAGGTATCCACGCATTCGGCCACCAGGCGCAAGTCCACGGGGTA
>Ga0181521_10005102_pt1 | contig 14740 bp, 14 predicted proteins | sample PEATcosm2014_Bin_32_FD_119764 | JGI IMG/M metagenome (GOLD analysis project Ga0181521, IMG submission 119764) | Peatland microbial communities from MTU Mesocosm Facility, Houghton, MI, USA - PEATcosm2014_Bin02_60_metaG | ecosystem: Environmental > Terrestrial > Soil > Wetlands > Peat | place...
AAGAAAACCGTTGAAGGAAATGCGGTGAGCAAGTCCTTCTAACTACAGAATAGCAGGCGTAGTGCAAGCGATTGGCTGTAAGTGGATGAAAATGGAAGAGAAAAAAGTTGTGACTGATTCCCGCGGCCACGTGACCGCGGCGCATTGAGGCGAGTTACGAGGGCAAGCTAAAGCGTGCCCTACCTCAGGGCAGGTATTGCCCGGCCCACTCCAGCATCTGAATCAGCGCGCCGAGGCGGTTGCCGTCGGGGCCGGCTGAGGGTTGCCCGGGCGCTTCCCGCAGAGGGAAGGGCACGTCGGGCGGGTTCACCTGGTTGAACTGGGTCGCGAACGCCTGCACTCCGCCGCGGCCGCCAAGCTGGCGGGTTTGCCAGACGCGTTTGCCGAGCTCCGGATTCTTTAGCACCCAGGCGGCGTACGCCAGTGGGCGGCCGTCGCCCGCGGCGGCGTAGGCGTGCCATGCCTCCCAATATTTGGGATAGTCGATCGACAGCTCGAGTTCGGACATGATTTCGACTGTGCCGAAAAGCAGATCGAAGTTAGTGGGGCCTCCGCCGCGGCCGGCGGACATGAACTTGCCGGTCGTGGGATCGTACGGGCCGGCGCCCAGCAACTGGCCGGGTTTGGCCCCCAGATCGAGCTGCGTCTGCATGCCGGCCTTGATCTTGTCCAGCCATTTGGCGTCGCCGGTGCGCTGGTATTCGGTGGCCCAGTTGATGCAGTAAGCCGCCCAGTCGGTGCCGAAACTGGCGCTGGCGTAGGGGCCGCGCTCGGGCATGCGCGGGTCCATCTTCTTGACCGCGGCGTAGGTGAAGTCGGCGGTGAGCTGCTCGCGCATGAGGTCGCCGACGCGTTCGTCGGCGGTCAGGAAGTAGTAGAACCGTTTCAGGCCGGACTGGCTGATGCGAGGCTGCTTGGCGCCGTCACCCAGATGATTGACGTTGTGGCGGGAGCCGAGGGGAGCGAACCTGCCGATGTGATGAACGTCCACCTCGCTGGTGTGGCGGGTCATGGCTTCGGCCAGGCGGAAGGCGTCGGCTCGGCCGGTGCGCAGGAAGTTGTACCAGAGCCAGTAATCGGGCAACAACTCGGTGTTGTTCCAGGCCCAGCCGCCGATGTCGTATTTCCACTGATGGCGCGCCTCGTCGTATTGGCGCATCATGTCGCCGTAGTCCCAGAATCCATACCAGCCGCGCTGGTCGACCTCGTGGTCATAGAAGTCGAAGGCGCTATCCAACTGGTCTTCGAGCGCGCGCCGGGCGGGGGTGGAACGGTCCGGCAGGCTCCAGAAACCGAAGGCGCGATTGGCGTGGTAGTACTCGGGCGTGGCCACCAGCAGGGCAGGCTCGGCGGCGGTCTTTTCCATGGCGACGAGCTGGGCGTTGGAGGGGACGGTGGCGAGCGGCCAGAGGGTCAGCTCGTGGGTGTTGGCGGCGCCCAGCGCGCTGTCCCAACCTTCCTTCCAGTCTTCGTAGGCCATCTCCAGCCCGTGGCCGATGGTGTCGTAGTGCCGCAGGTCCATGGCGGGGGCTTGGGGCGACCAGAACCACACCTTGATCTCGCCGGACGGCGTCTTGGCGCCTTGAATTTCGAGCGATGCAGGGTACTTCTGCCAGAACTTCTTGACCGACACGGCGACGCCGCCGGTGACATCGCCGAGGAACGCCATGCCGAGCGCGCGTTTTCCATCGGTGGCGTGGAGCCAGGAACTCTGGTCGCTGGTGCGCTTCTCGATGGTGAATCCGTTGGCGGTCAACTGCGTCAGGCGGTAAGCGTCCCAATCGGCGGCATCCTTGACATAACCCTGCTCCCGGGCGGCGAACTCGGCGAAGTTGGGTATGCGCTTGCCGGCCACCTGATCGGGGAACACATCGCCGCGTTGAGGGAAGGTCACCACGCGGCGGCCGACCAGCGGCTTGACGGGCTCGGCCCACATTCCCACGTCGCCGCCAAAGCGAACGTGGCGGTTCTGCACCTCTTCTCTCAGCGGCACGGAGAACGACATGCCCAGACCTTTGATGAAGTCCTTGTGGGCATCGCCATCGAAGACAAAAGTGTGAACCACGCGGATGGCTTCCTGGCCCGCGTAGAAGTAGAAGCGGACGGTGAACGGCAGCCACTCTCGGGACGAAGTGGTGGACTTATGGACGCCTTCGATCTTGACCACGGCCCGGACCGGACCGCTTTGCTCGAGCGTCACGGACTTGACCTGGCTGACGAAATCCTCCTCGCGGAGCACCTTTCTGGCGGCATACTCCGAACGGTCTTCGAGCGTGGCGATGAGCTTGCCGTTGTGCGCGGTCTCGCGGCCGCCGACGGTCAGCGACTCGAACAGGTCGGGCCCTTGCTTGAGGATGCGGCAGCGCAAGGCTCCGGTGTCGATTTCGATGGCGGAGGCATCCGAGGTGGTCTTGATGGCGGTGGCGGGTAGGGCGGCGGTGCCGGGCGCCAGTTGCAGTGGCGAGGCGGTCTCCGGGGCGGCGCTGATGGCGTGGCCGGTCCACATGAGCGAGCCGTCCGGCCAGTAGGCCAGGGGCCAGGACTGCACGGGCACGGGCCGGCCGCCGGAGGTGAGCGCGAAAGTCGTGCCCTTCTGGACCTTTCCTTTGGCCCACGGAACGCCCCAAGTGACTCCCTGTTCGGAAGGCGGAGGCGTCTTATCGAGCCAATTCAAAGCAACGGGCTGCGCGAGCGCCAGGACGGGCAGCACGGCGGCAAAGCCAAAGCGGAGGATGGATGGGGACATGGTAGAAGCGCGATGTATAGCACGGGGAGATGGGGGAAAGCAACTGGTAGCGCCGGATGCTGTGTGGGTGGGCTACGGTTTCCCTAACGAACACAGCGGGTCGCCCAGGACGACACCTTGCCAGCTCAGGTAGGGGAGGGAGAGATAATAACTGTCGGCCAGGTTGCGGCCCTGGAACCAGGCGGGGAGAAGGTAGTCGGGGCGGGCGCATCCAGTGAGAAAAGGCTCGTATACGTTGCCGGAGACGCCCGTGGCGCCTTCGTGGAGATAGTCGGCAGACAGGTTCTGATTGTAACCGCCGAACCGGTGCTTCTCGTCTCCGCCGAACATCCAGTCGTCGGGCGGACGCTTCAGGGTGCGGGCATTGGTGGAAACGAACTCGGTCACAATGGCGCCCGGCAACCACTGGAAATTCAGCCAGCGCCGCTTGCGGTTGTCATCGTTGGATCCCCAGGAGGCGTAGCCGATCACGTTCTTTTGATCGTAAAGGACGCGGGTGGTTTCATCCAGGATGACGCGATCGGCGGGCAGGAGTATGGCGGCGGTGCGGAGCCAGTTGTTGCCCTGTTTGTCGTCGGGGGAACTCAGATCGACGACAAACTTGCCGCGGTTACGGGCGGCCAGGGAGCGGTCGATCATTCGCTGGACGTCGGCGAGATCCCAGGCCGCCAGACGGGTGACCAGGTAGATGGGAAAGCGGGGATGGCGGAACTCTTCATCGCGTTTCATGAAGAAGGGGTTGGGAATGCCGCCGCCGCGCGGGAACTGGACGCCTTTCAGCTTGGAATAGAGCAGCGCCAGCTCGGAATCGACAGAGCAATGCTCGGAGGTGAAGAGCGACCCTCCCGAGCCATCCACCTTGAGCGGCACGCCCATGGTGGTGACGATGTAGAGCACCTTTTCCTGAAGCCCGGCCTTGCGGAGGCAGTCGCCGACGGGGAGCTCGATCTGTTCCACGTAGGTATTCCAGGAGATTTCCTCGTCGGAAGTGGCGGCGAGGTAGCAGACGTTGCCGACGGGGATGGAACGGCGAGGGCGGTAGTAATCGGCGATGGCGCGGGAAACGGGGTCGTTGCGGTTCACCACCAGCAGCACATTGGCTCCGGTCTGGGCCCGAAGGCCGGGGACTAAAGCGAGGAGAAAGAGGAGCGGGACCATTGGCTGAACTGTATTCGATGGTAGCCGCGACGGGTGGCGGGCCGCAAGCGCACCAGCCGGAGGCCTCTGCTACAATACTTAAGCAAACGCGCCCCAAGGGCGCATCATGGACTTCGACCAGCTTCATACATTTCTGGAGATTGTCCGGCTGAAGAGCTTCTCCAAGGCCGCTCTGACGTGTTACCGCACGCAGCCGGCGATTAGTGCGCAGGTGCGCCAACTGGAGCAGGAACTGCGGGCCGATCTGTTCGAGCGCTTCGGCAGCCGTATCTCGCTGACCACCGCGGGCAAGGTTTTCGCGGAATATGCGGAGCAGATGCTGGAACTGCGTAAGCGGGCGCAAGACGCGGTGGCGGAGTTGGAAATCAGCCCGCGCGGCGAATTGGCGATCGCGGCCAACGAAGCCACTTGTATCTACGTTTTGCCAAAAGTTTTTTCGGAATACCGCCAGCTTTTCCCGGCGGTGCAGCTCCAGGTGCTGCGCTCCTATGGCGCGCGGGTAGTGGAAGCGGTGATGGAGAACTCCGCGGATTTCGGCCTGACGCAACTGCCGGTGGAAGAGAAGCGCATACAGGTGGTGAACATCTACCACGACGAGATCCGGCTGATTGTTCCGGCGCGGCATCCTCTGGCGGACAAGAAATCGGTAATGCCGCAGGACCTAGTGGAGCACTTTCTGATTCTTCCCAAGCAGGGCAAGACGCGGACGCGGCTGAACGAATGGCTGGAGCCGGTGGAAGACGACATCCGCATCTCGATGGAACTGGACTCCACGGAGATGATGAAGCGGTTTGTGATAGCGGGCCTGGGGGCATCGTTCCTGGCGGTGTCGAACTGCGGCGAGGAAATAGCCGCGGGGAAGCTGCTGGCGATTCCCCTCGCGCCGGAACGCATGGTCCGGCGGCTGGGTCTGATCTACCGTAAGGACAAGGCATTGTCGAAGGCCGCCCTGGGATTCATTCAGGTGGTGCTGGAACATATGGGAGAGGAAGTCTCGACAGGGCGATGACTTGCAGCCGTTGCGGGAAGGATTTCGACGAAACGGAAGCCCGGTGCCCGCATTGTGGCGAGGCCCAGGCCGGCGCCTCGGGCCTGTTTCAGACATCCACGGTCTTGATCTGCTCGGGCGGCGCCGACCTGGTATACCGCACGGTGGAGGAGGTCCCGCGGGGCCTGCGAACGAGGCTGCTGAAATCCACCAGCGGAGGGAATTCCGGGATCATTCTGATCGCCGACCGGCGCGGACGGAAAGAGATCGCTAAGGTCGTGGGGAAGCTGCCGGGCATTGGGAACGGGTCAAGCCCGGCGGGGTGGCTGACGTCCGGCTGGAAGCGCGGGATGGCGGCCGTGGTAGTGCTGCTGGCCCTGGCGCTGGTGGCGTGGGCATTCGCTCACCACTGGCGGTGATGGTGGAGTTCCTATGAACCGAAGAGCGGTGGTGTTGGGTTCGGACGGGCAATTGGGAGTCGAATTGGTCCGGGAACTCAGGGCGCGGGACTACGCGGCGATGGGTTGGGACCGGGACGAAGTGGATATCACGGATGCCGCGGCGGTGGAGCACGCGATTGCCGGGTTCGACGCCGAGGTGGTCTTCAACGCAGCGGCCTACAACCAGGTGGACGTGGCGGAAGAGGAGCCGCAAGCGGCCTTCGAGGTGAATGCGCTGGCGGTGCGGAACATCGCGCTGGCCTGCCGGCAGATGGATGCGCGGCTGGTGCACTTCTCGACGGATTACGTATTCGACGGCTTGGCGCACCACCCCTACGCGGAAGACGATCCCACGCACCCGCTGGGGGCTTATGCGGTTTCCAAGCTGGCGGGGGAGTTGTACGCGCAGGCGTATCTGGACCGGGTGCTGATCATACGCACCTCGGGCCTGTTCGGCGCCGGGGGCCTGGCAACGGCGCGCGGCAATTTCGTGGAGCTGATGCTGCGTCTGGCGGGCTCGGGGCAACCGATCCGGGTGGTGGAAGACCACGTGGCGTCGCCGACGTTCGCTCCGCTGCTGGCGGCCCGAACCATCGATCTGGCGGACCGGGGGGGTAGTGGCGTATTCCATATCGGGGGTGGGGCGCCGACCTCGTGGTTTCAGTTTGCGCGAACCATCTTCGAGGTGGCGGGCTTGAAGCCGGTGCTGCTGGCCACCAGCGAGCGGGAGTATCGCACGCGGGCGAAGCGGCCGAAGTATTCGGCGCTCTCGAACGCCAAGATGGAACGGGTCGGATTGGCGCCCATGCCGCCGGTGCGGCAGGCGGTGGAAGGGTATTTCGCGGAGCGGGGCCGGGCGGTCAGCGGGATTCCGGCTTGACGGCGTAGTATCCCTTGCGCGCCTGGGCCTTGAGGTCCTTGTTGGCCAGCTTGACGTCCAGACGCCGGTAGGAGCCGTCCTTCAGGTCGTTGGTGGGCGTGTAGCCGATAGAATACTGGCTGCGCATTTCGTCCTGGAGCTCGCGGAAGACCTGGTCGAGCGGGTGGGAGCGGTCCACTCTGTAGACGTGGCCGCCGGTTTCGTCGGACATCTTGTGCAACTCGGCTTCTCCGCCGCCGCCGCCGAAGCCGATGCCGAACCTGCCGTAGGCGCTGGGATCGTAGTAGTCGATGCTGTAGATGACGGCGTCGGCCTTCTGGGCGGCCTCGATGGCCTGGTTGCGGGTCATGCGGCTGCCCTGGTCCACGCCATCTGTGATGACGACGATCACTTTGCGGCCCACTTCGGTTTTCAGCTTTTCGCTGGCGGCGAGGTAGATGGCGTCGTAGAGCACGGTGCCGCGGGGATCGCCCATGGTGGGCACGGGCCCCGGAGAAATGCCGCCGACGCCGGAACTGACCTGCAATCCATTGAGCCCCTGGCTCAGCAGCCGCGCGGAGCCGGTGTAGTCTTGCAGCAATTCGGTCTCTTCGCCGAAGCTGATGAGGAAGGCTTCGTCCTTCTTACGCAAGACCTGGGAGAAGAACTGGGAGGCGGCATTGCGCTCGATATCGATCAGGTTCCGCTGGCTGCCGCTGACGTCCACCAGCAGGCCGATGGTGAGCGGGAGGTCGGTTTCGCGGGTGAAATACTTGATGGTCTGAGCCTTGCCCTCCTCGAGGACGGTGAAATCCTGCTTCTCGAGGTTGGGGACGAGGGCGCCGTGCTTGTCGCGGACAGAGGCCAGAATGCTGACCACATCGACCTCCACGGTGATGGAGGGGATCTCATCGGGCGGTTTGGTCTGGGGCGGCGTCTGCGCCAGAAGGGCGGCGCCAAGCGCAAAAAGGAACGGTAGTCGCATCCGGATACAATAGGTGTGACGTGTCCCCTGGCACGGTTGTTTCATCATGAAGGAAGCCATTCAGCACCTCAAGCGGTCGGACCCGGTACTTTCCGGGATTATCGACCGCGTTGGGGACTATGGTATCGAATTTCGCGATCCGGATTTCGAAACGCTGGTGAAGTCGATCGTCTACCAGCAGCTTAGCGGGCGCGTGGCCAACGTCATTTTCGGCCGCGTGGTGAAGGCGGCGGGCGGGAAACTGACGCCCGCGAACATTCTCAAGCTGCGTCCGGCGCGTATGCGCGCGCTGGGCCTGTCGGGGCAGAAGACGGCTTACATACGCGACCTGGCGCGGCACACGCGCGACGGCAGAGTGGACTTCGCCGAACTATTGGACCTGCCCGACGAGGCCGTAATCGAGCGTCTCACGGAGGTGAAGGGCATCGGCGTGTGGACGGCGCACATGTTTCTGATCTTCGCGCTGCGGCGCACGGATGTGCTGCCGTTGGGGGACCTGGGGATTCGCGCGGCCATCCGCAAGGCGTACGGTTTTGCCGAGTTGCCGGAGCCGGCCGAGATGGAGACGCTGGCGGCGCGGTGGCGGCCCTACTGCACGGTGGCGAGCTGGTACCTGTGGCGGAGTTTGGAACCCAACGCGAACCTGTGAAGGATTTGGGAACGCGATGGTTTGCGATGCGTTCGGCACGCAGCCGGCGGAGATCTTCACCAGGTGGTTCTTGTGAATTCATAAAAGGCGTTGATCGCTGCCTCTGCTAAATTGGAAGGTCGCGAACTCGCTGGGAGGCTCTCGTGGTGGTACTCGGTATCGATATCGGCAGCGCGCATATCAAGGCGGGCATGGTGGATGAACAGGGCGCCATCGTGGCGTCCCGCACGATTCAGACTCCCGCCGACCTGGACGGCTTCCTGCCCGCGCTGCAAGATGCCATTCGCTGGCTGCTCGAGGCCACCGCGCTTCCCGCCGGAGTGGGCGTCGGCTGCAAAGGTATCATCGACCCGGACAGCACCCGCATCGAAGTCCTGCCGGGGCACCTGCATTTTCTCCAGGGCCTGCGCCTCGCCGATCTGGTGGGCCTGCCTCTGGACGTCCCGGTTTTCGCCGACAACGACGCGCGCGTGGCCCTGGCGGGCGAGATGGTCTGGGGCGCCGCCCGCGGCTATAGCAACGTCGTGATGCTGACGCTGGGCACCGGTGTCGGAGGCGCCGTACTGGCCAATGGCCAGTTGCTGCGGGGCCACTCCGGCGTGGCCGGCCACTTGGGCCACGTCACCATCGATGCCGACGGCCCCGTCTGCGTTTGCGGCAATCGCGGCTGCCTGGAGACGGTCTTCTCAGCGCGCGCCATCGAAGGCGAGGCCTGGGCGGCGGTGCATCGCGGATGCGCCTCCGCGCTCACCCGCCTGTTCCGCGAACAGCCCCAACTGGTGACCTGCCGCACCATATTTCAGGCGGCCAGCGAAGGCGACGGCCTGGCGGTAGCCATCGTCTCGAAGGCCATTCGCAAGCTGGGCGCGGCCATCGCCGGCCTGCTGCACGTCTTCGATCCCGAAATCGTAATCGTCGGCGGGAGGGTTGCCGATGCCGGCGCCGATCTGCTGGTCCCTCTACAAGAGGAAGTGTGGATGCGCTCCCGGGGTTTACTCCGCCGCGAGGTGCCGCTGGTGGAGCAGCAGGTGGCCGACAAATCCGGGATTGTGGGCGCCGCCGGCCTGGTGATGGCCCCGCGGGGGTAGGACGCGCTCACTCATACCTGAGCGCCTCCGTCGGGTTCAGATGCGCCGCCCGGTTGGCGGGCAGAATCCCGAAAATCAGCCCCACCAGGCAGGAAACCCCGAACGCCACCACAATCGCTGCCAGTGAAATCGGAATCTTGATATCGGCGAACAACTGCACGCTCAGCGGAATCGCCACCCCCACTAGAATGCCCAGCAGCCCGCCCGATAGGCTCACCAGGATCGCCTCGGTCAGAAACTGCACCAGAATCTCCCTGGGTGACGCTCCCACCGCCAGCCGCACCCCGATCTCCCGCGTCCGCTCGGTCACCGTCACCAGCATGATGTTCATGATCCCGATCCCGGAAATCAGCAGCGTGATGGCCGAAACCAGAACCAGCACGAACGAGAGGATCAGCGAGATGTTCTTGGCCGCGTTCAGAATCGCCGTCAGGGTGTCCACACGGTAGCGCGCGCCGGGCCGGTGGCGCCCCTCCACGATTGCCTGCACCCGCGCCGCCACCCGGTCCACCTGCATGGGCGACCGCACCTGCACGTACAGCGGGTCGATGCGCTCCACCGGCGTGAAGTACCGCAGCACCGTGATGGGGATCAGGATGGTGTCGCGCTCCACTTCCGACTGCCCGAACGTCTCCACCTTCTCGTGAAACGTGCCGATCACCGTGAACTGCAGCCCGTAGAGCTTGATCACCTGGTGGAGCGCGCTGGCCCGGCTGCCGTACATCCGCTCCGCCAGCTTATCGGTCAGCAGCGCCACCTTCGCGCGCAGCGTGACGTCGCTTTCATCGAGGAACCGGCCGGAGCCGATCACGATGTTCCGCACCGGTTGGTACGCCTGGTCGGTGCCGATCACCTTCACGTCCTGTTGCTTGCCGCCGATCGGAATGCGGTCGAAGTTGGACATCACGCCGGTAGCCGCCACAATCTCCGCTCCCAGATCCTGACGGATCTCCTCCACGTCGGACATCTTGATGTAATCGGCCTCCGACACCGCGACGTCCGGACCGCCCGAGGCGTAGTACGCAAAGATGATGTTGGAGCCGATGCCCTCGACCTGTTCCAGGATGTAGTCCCGGCTGGTGAGCGAGATGGTCACGACCAGGATCACCGAGGCGGTGCCGATCACCATCCCCAGCCCGGTGAGCAGCGATCGAACGGGATTGGCGCGCAATGCCTGGGCGCTGAATCGGAGGGCTTCGCCGAGGAACACTAGCCGCCCTGCGCTTGCTTGAGGAGTTTCTCAGCCTGCGACCGCGGCGGATCTTCGGGCGTGAGAGCGAGGCTCAAGTAACGCTTGAGCAAATCCTGTGCAACCTTCAGATTTCGGCCTGTTTTGATGTATACGTCTGCCTTGGCAAATAGCACCTTTGGACTGTTGGGCGCAATCGCTTCGGCGCGCGCGAAGCTCTGGTCCGCCTCCTGAAACCGCCCCTGTCTGGCCAGCAGCCGCGCCAAGTCGACCAAGCGCCCCACCTGGTGCGGGGTCAGATCGATGGCCCGCCGCAGTTGTTCTTCGGCGCTGGAGAACTCCTTGCGCTGCTCGGCCAGCCTGGCCTGCGCCCAGTGGCCCTCCGCCGGGTTGATCCGGGCAATCTGCTCGGCCGTGGCTGCCGCCTTTTCGAAACCGCCGCCCAGAAAGCCGGGCGCCTCCAGGTAATACTCAAACAGGTCGCTCTGCGCTTCCAGGTTGCGCGGGTTCAGTTGCGCGGCTCTCTCAAAATGCTGCCGCGCCTTGGAGGCGTGGCCCGGAGCCGTAAGCAGGCTGGAAGTCTCCGCCCGCCGCCCGTACGCGCGCCCCAGCCAGAGGTTGAACTCGGAGTTGCCCGGCTCGGCGGCCACCGCTTTTTCCAGGGCTTCGGTAGCGTTCTTAAAGTCGCCCTGCATGTAGTAATTCCGGCCTTCCAACTCGTAGACCGCGCCGTCTTTTTGCGGGATTGCCCGGAGAATCTTCAAGGATTGCTCGAACTCCGTCAGATTGTATAACTTGCGGGCCTGGTCGAACTCCGGCCCGGCGGCCCACATCCCGCAACTCAAGCTGAGCAGCAATACAAGAGGTTTCAACCGATCACCGTCGTGGCTTGGCTAGCCATTTTAACTTAAATAGATAGATGAATCCGAGGGCGCTTGAGTTTCAGCGGAAGCGCGCCCGCAACGCGTGGGAACACCCTTTTTCTCGTTCGATGAGTCCCGATCCAGTTTTCGAGAAGCGCAGTTAGACTTTGACTCGGCTTATGAGGCGCCAGCCATAGGCCGCGATCCTACGCCCCAGGAACAGCAATCCCACTGGACCAACCAGCAACCAAGAGGAAGGCTCCGGAACGCTACCTGCGCCGCTAAGCGATACGTTGTCGACGTACAGACCCGAGCTAATTGAATCGTCGCCGGTCTGCATGGCGATAAACCCCAGCGTGTAGTTTCCGGTGACGGAAATCGGAATGTTCACCGTGTAGTATCCGGTCATGCCGCCTCGAGTCGATTCATAGAACGGGTTTGACACGCCAACCGCCAGGGTTAAGAGACCGCTCTCGGAGGTGTCGGCCAGTTCAGTCGCCTGCGCCGTGTTGGAATTGAGCTGCAAAGTGTAGAGCGCCGCGTCATAGTTGGTCGGAATTACCTCGCTGGTGATAAAGTTCCACGTAAACGACAAGGTCTGGCCGGCCGTCGCCGAGAACGTTTGATAGATCGCATCCCCATACGTGGGCGAACCGTTGTTGGGCAGAGCTGTCCCGATCGCCCCGGCCGCAAGATTCAGGTCCGTCTCCAGGGTCCCTACCGCGACGTCGGTCGGAGACAAAGGCCCCTGCCCGCTGTAAATCAGACCCTGGTAACTGCCCGCGGGCGGAACCGCATTCCCTTGCGTACCCACCGCACCAGTTCCAGTCCCGATCGAGGTCCAGCCGGTTAAATTCCCCGTCTCAAAACCTCCATTGACGACTGTTCCAGCCGTCAGACAGGCCACGCTTGCAAGAACAGCTACCGCTGTTTTTAGCATTTCGCGTTCTCCTCTCAGCGAAATCACCCGGGATTCCGATTCTGGCCGCCCGGATGAAAGTAGTATACACCGGTCTGGCTCCTCTTGGGTCCCTTGGCACAGATTATTGTCTCGCTTTAAGCCCCATTACGTTCGCTACCCTCGAAGATGATCATGCCGAAATCGCCCATGGCGCGATTTGTGCGGAACCTACTTCCTCAGCAGGGCATTGACGCACCATAGAACCGGCGCCTGCCCGTGCGGATTGCCCTTCTGCGTCGGGCGGTTCAGGTAGAAATCCAGGCTGTTGGTCTGGCCCGTGCCGACGCAGACCTTGTCCACCAGGCCATCTTTATCGATGAACAACTTGTTGAGCCCGATCCACGCCTTGCGCGGAGACTCGGCGTAGGCCTTGTCCTTGAGCCAGCCCTTCTTCACCCCCGTGATCATGGCGTAGGCGAACATGGCCGTCGCGGAACTCTCCTGGTAGGACTCGGGGTGGTCGATCAGTTGATGCCACACCCCGTCCGCATCCTGATATTTCAACAGCGAGGCCATCATCTTCAGGTAGCCTTGCATGATGCGGGCGCGCTGGGGGTGATTCTTGGGCAGATCGGTGAGCAGTTCGGACATGCCACCCGCCACCCAGCCGTTGCCCCGGCCCCAGAAGAAGGGGATGTCGGGCCCGTGGTAGAACAGGCCGTTGGGCCTCTGCAGCTTGTCCAGGTAAGCCGCCATTTCGAGCGCGGCGCGGTCCAGGTAGACCTTGTCGCCCATGGCGCGGTACGCCTGAAGCTGGAGGATCGTGATCATATACGTGTCGTCGACCCAGAAGCGCGTCTCGGCCGAAAGCCCGTCCGGCCTGGGATCTTCCCACTGCTGGTCCGCCAGTTTCTTGCCGAGTGCCAGGTATTGCGGGTCCTTGGTGCGGATATACAATTCCAGCGGCACGATGCCGAAGATGTTGTGGTCCACGTGGTGCTGCCACGAGACCAGCTTCTTCTGTCCCTCTTCGGTCCGCCACGGGTCGTAGCGCTTCACCAGCGCGTCGGTCATCGCCTGATCCTTGATCAGCTTGGCGAACTCCAGCGCGGAGTACCACGTCGAATCCTCGGCGTAGTGCACCCCGGGGCCGCGCGGAATCCAGCGCGGGAGCATGTCCTTAACGATCTTCCTGCCGATTTCCTCGGGCGACATGCCAGCCGGCCAGTTGGTGAATTCCTTCTTTTCTGCTGCGGTCGCGACTCCCGCCAGCCCCATGATCATGAGTCCGGCAAGCGAATGGTGAATGAGTGTTCGCATTTTCTGTCCTTTCAAAGTGTACACGAGACGGCAAACGCCCGCCAGTTCTCTTTCAGGTGCTCCGGGGAAGTGGTCCCCGTGAGGATGACCCCCTGAAAACTCCTCTCCAGGATGAAGCGGAAGGCCTCGACCTTGTCCGCGCCGGCGTGTACCATGGCGCCCATGGCGAAGGGACGGTTCACGGCAACCCACATCCCCCGCGCGCCGGCCTGGTCGATAATGCCGCCAAACGCCGCGTTCTCCCGGTTGAACGGGAGTTGCATCACCGAGAACCGTTCATCCTCCACCGCCAGGCGGCCCGATTCGGCGTCGCTCACGCTGGGCCCCAGCCGCCGGATTCCGAGCGATTGGGCGTATTCCCACGCCCGCCCCACCTCGGCGCTGGCCAGCGCCTGCGGCGTGGTCTTGTGCAGTTGCAGAATCTCGACGGCTCCCAGCCGCGCCAGGCTTTCATCCAGACTGCGCCGCAGCGCGTCGAAGGAGTGATCCGCGTACGGCGCGCCCGCGGCGCGATCCCAGTGCTCGCCAAACTTGGTGGCCACCGTCACCTGGCTGCGCTGCCCGGCCGGCATTCGCTTCAGGAACCGGCCGAGACGCGCCTCGCTCACCCCATCGCCGTAAGAGGGCGCGGTGTCGAAATACCGTATGCCCACGTCGAACGCCGATTCCAGCAGAGCGAGGGCCTCGGATTCTGAGGGCACCGGGGCCGGCGCGTGGCCCCAGGGTTTGCCGATGCCGATCAGACCGAGACCGAGTTGCACGCTGCCATGGCTCATCGATATATCATAATCTGCATGATCGCTCGCGAACAGGCTTGGAACATTCTCTGCGAATTCACGAAATCCGACGGTCTCCGCAAGCACGCGCTGGCCGTGGAGACGTGCGTGGTGGCGTATGCCGCGAAGCTCGGCGCGGACCAACAAGCGTGGTCCGTCACCGCGCTGCTGCACGATTTCGATTGGGAGATTCACCCGCAGTTGCCGGACCATCCCATCAAGGGCGAGCCCATCCTGGCGGAGCGCGGCGTGGACGCGGAGACGCGGCGGGCGATTCTGTCGCACGCCAATCACAGCGGCGTGCCACGCCTGTCGCCGCTCGAAAAGACGCTCTCTGCCTGCGACGAGCTAGCCGGCTTCATCACCGCCATTTCCTACGTGAAGCCGCACCGCAGCGTGTTCGAAGTGGATGTAGCCTCGGTGAAGAAGAAGATGAAGGACAAGGCTTTCGCGCGCTCCGTAAACCGCCAGGAAATTATCGACGGCGCCCAGGAGTTGGGCGTCCCGCTTGACGAGCACATCGACTTCTGCGTAAAGGCCATGCAGGCGCGCGCCGAGGAGCTGGGGTTGAAAGGAAGCCCTCTACTGCCCTGATGGCAGATTCTCAGCTTCGCTCCAACAATTCCAGCAGCTTCTCTTGCACGGATTCGCCGGTGGGGGTGTCGGGGGTGATGACCAGAATGGTGTCGTCGCCGGCGATGGTGCCGACCACCTCGGGCCACTCCTCGTTGTCGAGCGCCACGGCCACCGAGTTGGCGTGGCCGGGAGATGTCTTGAG
>Ga0181521_10005103_pt1 | contig 14740 bp, 12 predicted proteins | sample PEATcosm2014_Bin_32_FD_119764 | JGI IMG/M metagenome (GOLD analysis project Ga0181521, IMG submission 119764) | Peatland microbial communities from MTU Mesocosm Facility, Houghton, MI, USA - PEATcosm2014_Bin02_60_metaG | ecosystem: Environmental > Terrestrial > Soil > Wetlands > Peat | place...
TGCTGTTGTAGCCGACTGCGACGGCGACGGTGCCAGACGCGGCCGCGCCGCTACCGACTGCCACCGAGCTGGCGCCCGACGCGTTTGCCGCGTTGCCAAATGCCGCGGCATTGCCGTTGCTGCCGATCGCGCCGGTGCCGACCGCCGTCGCATTGGGGCCTGAACCGGACGCAGCGTTGCCCACCGCCACACTGTTCGCGTAGCTGGCGTTGGCATTGATGCCGTATGCGGCGGCGTTTGCGCCGCTGCCCAGCGCGCCCGGGCCAACCGCCGTCGCGTCTGCGCCTGACCCAGTGCTGTTCTGACCAATCGCGATGGCCCCGCCGCCACTCGCGCTCGAAGTATCGCCGACCGCGACCGAGCTGCCGCCGCTCGCGTTGGCTGCGTTGCCGAACGCCGAGTCGTTGGTGTTGACGCCGATCGCGCCCGGCCCGACCGCCGTCGAGTTGGCGCCGGCACCGTTGGCGAAGTGGCCAACAGCAATTGCGCCGCTGCCGAGGCTGTTGGCAGCATTGCCCACCGCCACGCTTTGCAAGCCCGCATTCGTGGCGTTGCCCACCGCGACTCCGCCCGCACCTGTTGCATTGGCGGCCGGACCGACGGCGGTGCTGTTGCCCGCTATGGCGCTCGACGAGTCGCCAACCGCCACGGAATTCAAACCCGAGCTGGTTGCGTTGTAGCCCAGCGCCGTGCTTAGGCCGCCGCTGGCGTTCGCAGCGTTGCCGAACGCCGAGTCGTTGGTGTTGACGCCTTGGGCATTGAGACCGACCGCAACGGATGCGCTGCCGTTCGCTTTGGCGCCGGCGCCGACAGCCGTTGCGAGGCCGACCGCGTTGCTGTTCTGGCCTACGGAGGTCGCGTTGGCGGCGGCGTTGCTGTTCTGACCAATCGCGATGGCCCCGCTGCCGCTCGCGACCGAGGTGTCGCCGACCGCAACTGAACTGGCACCCGAGCTGGACGCGTTGACGCCCAGCGCCGTGCTGTTACCGCCGCTGGCATTCGCGCTGCTGCCGAAAGCGGAGTCACTGCCATTGACGCCAACTGCGCCGGTGCCGACCGCCGTCGAATTGGTGCCGGCGGCGTTCGAGCTGGCGCCATAGGCCGAGCCCGACTCGCCCGCGGCTTTGGTATCGATGCCAATGGCCGTGGAGAAGGGGCTGCTGGCGTTGGCAGATTCGCCCACCGCAACGGCAGCGGCCCCGGCGTTTGCGGCACTGCCGATCGCAACGGCGTCGGTCGTGGCAGTCGCCGTATAGTTGTTGGAGCCGATCGCAACGCTGTTGCTGCCAGCGGTTCCGGTCCCAGCGGTGTATTGCGCCAGTGCCGCTGGCGCCGCGGCGGCCACGGCCACGGCGGAAATTCCGGCGTAGAGCAGGGTGCGATAGCTGACAGATCCGGTGCGCGTATGGTTCATCATGTGCGTTTCCCCGATACTGGGCTGGATGCGCGGGCACGGCCGCACGCCCGTTTTCACGACCTCATGTGCACGTCAGGCAACCCGGTTTCGACGACACCCTCCACCTACCATAGGTTGCATAGTGACAATTTCTGGTTGCATTGCAGAAATGGACCCGGACGTGTTGCCCATCTGCAACATGGATCGGTCTGATACCAGACAGTTCCGGTCGATTTGCAACAATCATGACGCCGACGATCCAGGTCAAATCCCGTGAGTTGGGCGTAGATATCCACAGTCGGTCTTCGGCTGGCATCCGCGGCATTGCCGCGGCCAGTTCCGCCGCTCGCTTTTCGCGTGCTGATAGTCCGACTCCGTCCCAACCAGTCTGCCGACGCGGCGCCGACGCGCTCGCAGGTCTGCTTTCGTCAATAGTTCCTGCCGCCAGCCCGTGTCCGTGCCGCCTGGACGCATCGCCCGGATCGATGGGACACCGCCGAACCCCGAGCCCGGCCCCGACCCGCTTGATTGCGGCCGCCGCTTTGCAAGCCTGGGGCCGCACGGCTACGATGCTTGGTCCCCCGCAAACTCGCAAAGGCCTCCCATGCTGGATCGATCGGCGCTGCGTGATTTCCGTCCGCTCATTATGACCCCGAGTCACGACGGCACCTTCTGCTTCACCTACATGGCGAGCGTGATCCAGTTGATGGCCTCGGCTCCCGAGGTCGGTCTGCCGATCAATTTCATGTTCCAGGTCGGCGACAGCCTGGTGACCCGGGCGCGCAACCATCTCGTCGCGCTGTTCCTGTCGGAACCGCAATGGACCCACCTGATGTGGATCGACGCCGATATCGGCTTCTCCGCGGAAGCGTTTTACCGGCTGCTGTTGAGCGATTTCGACATCGCCGCCGGCGTCTATCCGCTGAAGCGCGAGGACTGGCCCGCGGAGGGGCTGCCGGCCGGCACGACGGAGAACGATTTCCGGCAGCTTTACACGCGCTACACCGTCAACTCCGGCCAGGCGAGCGATCCGCATGTCGGCCTGACCATCGACGCCGACGGTTTCATGGCGGTGCGCGAGGCGCCCACCGGCTTCATGCTGATCAAACGCCACGTGTTCGAGCGAATGCGCGAGGCTTATCCGGATCTGCACTACAACCCGGACATGATCGGCTCGATCGATCCGGCGCTGTATTATCGCTTCTTCGACGTCTCGGTCGATCCCGACTCGAAGCGCTATCTGTCGGAGGACTACACGTTCTGCCGGCGCTGGGAGGCGATGGGCGGAACGATCCACGTCGATGCGAACTCCAACCTCGCGCACCAGGGCGGCAAGATCTACCGCGGCGATTTCGGTGCGTCGCTGCTGCGCGACGTGCGTTATGCGGTCACCGCGCCGGTCGGGATGCGGTATGTGATGCACGGTCTGGAGAATCTGCGGCCCAATCCGCCCGGGCCGGTTTGATCCACGTTTGCCGATTACGCCGCCAGGTCGTGACTCAGTTTGAAATCAGGCGACCCGGCGGTATCCGTAAAGCCAAGCCGCAATGTACGTCCCAAGCGCCCCAAAAACGAAGCCCGCAGAAAACACGTTGAGGCTGTGCAGTCGGGGCATTCCGGCTTTCCATGCTATGCCGTTGAGCGCGGCGAGAACGATAACGACGCCGATCCCGTAAGCAGTTAGGGTGCGCATTTGCGACTCCCGTCTGTTTTGCTCCGTCCCGAAGCTGGATTACGGCCACATTCAAACTGCGGCACTGCACGCCGCCACGGTCTCACGTTGGCTACGGGCAGCGGAGGCCGCTCAGACCAGCGGCTGACCGCGGCGACTACACCACCAACCCACCATCCACATGCAGCGCCTGGCCGGTGATGTAGCCCGCCGCGGGCGAGGCCAGGAACGCCACCGCCGCCGCCACGTCCTCCGGCAGCCCGATCCGTCCAAGCGGAATCCGCTCCGTCTGCTTCGCCAGCACTGCCGGGTCGATCGCGCGATGCGCGCCGGCATCCTTGCGGATGAAGCCGGGCACTACCGCGTTCACTGTCACGCCTGATGGAGCCAGTTCGATGGCCAGCGCGCGCACCAATGCCTCCAGCCCCGCCTTGGCCGCGGCGGAGGCGGGAAACACCGTGACGTCCGGACGAAACGTGTGGGCAACGAAGCTGGACACCGCGACCACGCGCGCATCGCGGCCGCGCCGCAGATGCGGAATCGCAGCGCGCGCCAGGCGGAAGAACGCGCCCTGGATCGCCTCCACCGACAGATCCATGGACGCATCGGTCAACATCGCTAACGGCGTGCGATCCGCGAACCCGGCGTTGCTGACCAGCACGTCGAGGCCGCCGAACCGCGCCACCGCTGTTTCCACCAGTGCCCCGGCCACTTGCGGTTCGGCAAGGTCGCCGAGCGCCACCTCGGCCGCCGCTCCGGCCGCACGCGCCGCCGCAGCCACCGCCTCGGCGGCATCGCGGTTGCGGCGCGTGTGTACCAACAGCGCGACGCCCGGCGCCGCCAAAGCGCGACAGACCGCGGCACCGATGCCGCTGGCCGCGCCGGTCACCAGGATGACGGATCGATGCGCCATGCTGCCCTTTTCACCTCGAACGTCGCCGGTGCGGCGGCCACACGGACCGCCGCCGCACCGGCACGCGTCGGCACTACGCGCCGACGATCACGTCGCCGAACAGCTCAAACGTCGTGCCGTTCCACTTTTCCAACTGCATCGCCTTCATCGGGTGGTAGTTGGTCGGGCTGGTGTTGATCTCGATGCCAGGCAGCAGCAGAGGGTTACCCGGATTATGCAGGTTGGTGGCCTGCTTCATGATGTTCTCGCGCGAGAAGTCGCCGTTGCACTGCTTCAGCACCTTCAGCATGGTGTCGCTGACGGCATAGGCGGCGATATAGCCGCCGTCGGTCTGGTCGGCGCCGGGCAGATACTTGTCCATGAACGCGCGCCATTCCTTCATGCCGGCATCGTCCTTCCAGCGCGGATCGGTGGGATCCTTCAGGTATCCCGCGCTGATCATGCCGATGCAATTCTCCGGGCCCGCCGGCTTGATCACCGCACCGACCGAAATCGACACGTTGGTCATGAAGAACATCGGCTTCCAGTTCAGGTCGTGCACCTTGCGGATCGCCTGCGCCGCGAATTTCGGCGTGGCAACGACCAGCAGCACGTCAGCACCGGAAGCCTGCAACTGCGCGATCTGGCTATCCACGGTGGGATCGGTGACTTCATAGGTCGTCTCGACCACCATCTTGGAATACCGGTCCCCCAACACGTCCTTTACGCCGGCCGGATAGTCCTTGCCGAAGTCGTCGTTCTGGTAAATCAGCGCCAGCTTGGCGTCCGGCTTCTGCTGCAGCATATATTTCGTGTAGATCTGCGCTTCCGTGCGGTAGCTGGGCTGCCAGCCGATGGTCCACGGAAACTGCTCGTAGTTGCCCCACTTGTTGGCGCCGGTCGCGACGAAGAGCTGCGGCACCTTGTGCTGGTTCATATAGCGTTCGATGGCGCTGTTGCCTGGCGTGCCCAGCGTGTTGAAGGTGAACGCGACCTTGTCCTGCTCCACCAATTGGCGGATGTCCTCCACCGTCTTCGGTGGACTGTAGGCATCGTCCAGGGAAATGAAATTGATCTTGTGCCCGGCGACCCCACCCTGCTCGTTGACCATCTTGTTGAAAAAAGCTTGCTCGAGTTTGCCGAGCGAGCTGTAGGCGGAGGCCGGTCCGCTATACGGGTTGGTGTGGCCGATCTTGATCTCGGTTGCCGTCACGCCCGGCGTATCCTCGGCCCGCGCCGGCCGCAAGCCGGCCGCCGCCATCGCCGCGGCCGCACCGGCCGTCATTACCGTTCTTCTCCGAATCATCCGCGTTCCCTTCCGAAAGCAGCGGGCGGCGGACGTGCCGCCCGTCCCGAGCCTATCAGGTACCGGTCGCCGCGATAATGTCCCCGAACAACACCCAGGTCTTACCGTCCCACCGCTCCAGTTGCATCGCCTTGATCGGCCGATGATCGGTGTGGCCGGTGCTCGCCTTGATGCCGGGCAGCACGGTCGGCAGTACCAGATCGTGCAGGCTCTCCGCCTGTTTCATGATGTTCTCGCGTGAGAAGTTGCCGTTGCACTGCTTCAGCACCTGCAACATCGTCTTCGCCGCGGCATAGCCATAGACATAGTTGGCATCCGTCAGATCGGCGCCGGGCATGTACTTGGCCATGAAGCCGCGCCACTCCTGCATGCCGGCGTCGTTGTCCCACTGATGGTCGGTCGGATCCTTCAGGTAGCCGGTGCTGATCATGCCGACGGCCTTTTCCGGTCCGGCCGGCGTCAGCACCGACGCGACGGAAATCGACACGTTGGTCATGAGGAACAGCGGCTTCCAGCCGAGGTCATAGACCTTGCGGATCGCCTGCGCCGCGAATTTCGGCGCGGCCGCCACCACCAGCACGTCGGCCCCCGAGGCCTGCAACGTTGCGACCTGGCTGTCGATCGTCGGATCGGTTGGCTCATACGTGGCCTCGGTCGCCATCTTGGCATAGCGATCGCCGAACACCGCACGCAGGCCGACCAGGTAGTCCTTGCCGAAATCGTCGTTCTGATACAGCACGGCGATCTTGGCGTTCGGCTTCTGCTTCAGGATATATTTCGCATAGATCTGCGCTTCGGTCCGGTAATCCGGCTGGAAGCCGGTGGTCCACGGATATTCCTTGTAGTCGCCCCACTTCGCCGCACCCGTTGCCACGAACAAATGCGGCACCTTCTTCTGGTTCAGGTAGCGCACGATCGCCGTGTTGGTCGGCGTGCCAAGCGTATTGAACAGGAACGCGACCTGGTCCTCTTCCACGAGGCGCCGCACGTCCTCCACCGTCTTGGGCGGGCTGTAGCCGTCATCCAGCGAGATGAAATTGATCTTGCGCCCGGCAACGCCGCCCTGCGCGTTCACCATGTCGAAGAACGCGGTCTCGATCTTGCCGATCGGGCTATAGGACGAAACCGGACCGCTATACGGCATGGTGTTGCCGATCTTGATCTCGGTCGCCGTCACGCCAGGCGTATCCGCCGCGGCCGGCCGCCAGCCTGCAGCCGCCACCGCCGCGGCCGCACCTGCGGTTATCACTGTTCGCCTCCGAATCATCCGCGTTTCCTCCCATTGGCATTGGGCGGCGCGACGGCGCCGCCGGGGGTCACGATAACGGAGGCATGCGCCCGCGCAACTGCCGGCGCCGGAGCAATACGGCGCGGCTATGGTGTCTACCGTGGTGACAACAACGTTTCGACCCGGGCCGCTGCGGGAAAGCAAGCAAGTCGATTCACCACAAAGACACAAAGGCACAAAGAAATAAATCTTCGTGCCTTTGTGTCTTTGTGGTGAATCTGCTTGCTTGCTGACCCACCGCCGAGGCATCGCATGCCTGCCAGCAATGGGAACGTCCTCCCCTACCCTTCCGGCTCCCCCGGTATCGGCACCTTGCCAAACCCCGTGATCAGCGCGGTCACTTCCGCAATCGCCGCCTCGGCTGCCGAGACGTCGGTGCCCTTGGCGACCAGTGCCACGCCGTTGCCGCTGGGCCGGTAGAACGGATAGCTGCCGATATCGAGTTGCGGATAGCGCGCCTGGATCGCGCCCAGTCCCTCGGCGATCACCCCCTCCGGCAAGCCGATCGCGTGCACCGCGCGCGACTGGATCTTCGGTCCGCCCTGCAACCGCGGCGCCAGCCATTCGAACATCGACTGCATGACGCGCGGCACGCCGGCCATCACATACACATTGCCGATCTGGAAGCCCGGAGCCACCGACAGCGCGTTGTCGATCAGCGTCGCGCCGCGCGGCATCGTCGCCATGCGCTGCCGCGCCGCGTTGAAGTCGCCCGGCTTGTAGCTGCGCTCCATGCGCGCCCAGGCTACCGGATGCGGCTCCCACGGCACGCCGAAAGCCGCGGCGACACATTCGCTGGTGATGTCGTCATGCGTCGGTCCGATGCCGCCCGTGGTGAACACGTAGTCGAACTTCGCCCGCACCTCGTTGACCGTGTCGATGATGGTCTGCGGCACGTCGGGGATCACCCGCACCTCGCGCAACGGGATTCCCAGCTCGCCCAACCCGACGGCCAGGAACCGGATATTGGCGTCCTGCGTGCGGCCCGAGAGCACCTCGTTGCCGATCACCAGCAGGCACGCGGTCGGATTGGTCGCGGCCATCGTCGTGCTCTCCCCCTTCAAAGGAAATCGCGCAGCATGGAAATCAGCGGCTTGTCGGCCGGCGGCACATCGTAGTCGGCTAACCGCTCCGGGCGCACCCATTTCAGCGTCTGGTTCTCGCGCGGCGTCGCCACGCCCTTCCAGCGGCGGCAAAGATACAGCGGCATCAGCAGATGGAACCGCTCATAGGCGTGCGAGGCAAACGCGAACGGCGCGAGGCAGGCGGCGGACACGTCGATGCCCAGTTCTTCCTTCAATTCGCGGATCAGCGCGAGCTCCGGCGTTTCGCCCGGATGCAGTTTGCCGCCCGGGAATTCCCACAGCCCGGCCATCACCTTGCCCTCGGGGCGACGCGCCAGCAACACGCGGCCATCCGAGTCGATCAACGCACAAGCGGCGACCAGCAGCATCGGCCTGGCGTCCGGTTCGGTGCTGTCCGCGCCGGGGACACCGAACACATCGTCGCGGGTGGCCGCGAACTGCCACACCGGCCCTTCGGCGCCGCGCGCCACCGAGTGTTTCACCCCCTCGCCGGTCTGCCGGAAGCCGATGCGGCGCAGCACCGCGGCGGAGGCCGGATTGTCCGTCGCCACATCGGCCAGGATGCGGTCGATGCCGAGATTGGCGAAGCCCCAGCGCACCACGCGGCCGGCGGCCTCGGTCGCCACCCCATGTCCCCAGAAGCGGCGGCCGACCCAGTAGCCCAGCGTGGCGATACGGGCCTTGGGGTCGAGCCGCAGGCCAACCACCCCGAGCAATAGCTCGTGGTCGCCGTCGCGCCCGGTGATGGCCAGGTTGTAGGCGATGCCGGCCGCGAGTTCCCGCGCGGTGGAGGCAATCCAGTCGTCCGCCAGCGGGCGCGGATAGGGGAACGGCACGACAGCGAGGTTGCGCGTCACCTCCCAGTCATTGACCAGCCGGTGCAGCGACTCGGCGTCATGCGGCAGCAGCGGGCGGAGGATCAGCCGCTCGGTGATCAGCGGCGCGAAGGCTTCCTCCGGGGCCAAAGCGTGGAGCTGCGGCGGCGGTTCGGCGGTTTCGGCCGCGCGGCGGCGCGGCGCGCGGGTGTGGCCGGGTTTCGGGCCGGTCGCGGGGGAAGCAGGGCGGGGTTGGCGTGGCATGGGGGGCGGCAAGGTGGCGCAGGGCGGCGTGAGCACGCAAGCCGGAGGGTCCGCTTTCCGCCCAGAGCAATCGCATTGGGGTCCTACGCTGCGACCGTCCTCTCGTCATGGTGCGCCCCCGGGTCAAGCGCCCGGGGGCCCGCCATGACGAATGGGCCAGTGCGGCCAAATGCGATTGCCCCGGCTTCCCGCCTGCTTCCCGTTGTCACCGGCCAGCGCACGGCACAATATCGTGCGCCAACAGGCATTCCCGGGAGAGCATGTCTATGACCCAAGCGCTCAGCTACGCGCACGGCGCATCCGCGGTGCCATTGCTCGGCGAGACGATCGGCACGCACTTCACCCGCACGGTGGAACGGTGGGGCGACCGGCCCGGCCTGATCGCACGCCAGCAGGGCGTGCGCTGGAGCTATCGCGAGCTCGGCGAGCGCGTGGATGCCTTCGCCGCCGGCCTGCTGGCGCTGGGCTTGCAGCCGGGCGAGCGCATCGGCATCTGGTCGCCGAACAACGCCGAGTGGGTGGTCACGCAGTTCGCCACCGCCAAGGCCGGGCTGATCCTGGTGAACATCAATCCCGCCTATCGCCTGGCGGAACTGGAATATGCGCTGAACAAGGTGGGCTGCCGCGCGCTGGTCACCGCAACGTCGTTCAAGACCAGCGACTATGTCGGCATGATCAACACTCTGGCGCCCGAACTGCGCCATGCGCGTCCCGGCCATCTGGACGCGGCGAAACTGCCGTCGCTGCGCATCGTCATCCAGATCGGCGCAACGCCGGCACCCGGCGCCATCGCGTTCGACAGCGTCTATGCCATGGGCGAGGCGCCGCAGCGCGCGCACCTGGCCCAGCTTGCCGACACTTTGCAGTTCGACGAGCCGATCAACATCCAGTTCACCTCCGGCACCACCGGCCTGCCGAAGGGCGCCACCCTGACGCACCACAACATCCTGAACAACGGCTATTTCATCGGCGAGGCGATGCACTACACCGAACACGACAAGGTGTGCATTCCGGTGCCGCTGTATCACTGCTTCGGCATGGTGATCGGCAACCTGGCCTGCATCACCCATGGCGCGGCGATGGTGTATCCCGGCGAGGGTTTTGATGCCCTCGCCACGTTGCAGACCGCGGCGGAGGAGCGCTGCACGTCGCTGTACGGCGTGCCGACCATGTTCATCGCCGAACTCGACCATCCGGACTTCGCAACATTCGACCTGACCAGCCTGCGCACCGGCATGATGGCCGGCGCACCGTGCCCGATCGAGGTGATGCGCCGCTGCATCCACGACATGCATCTGACCGAGATGACGATCGGCTACGGCATGACCGAGACCAGCCCGGTCAGCACGCAGACGGCGCTCGACGATCCGATCGAGCGGCGGGTGTCCACCGTCGGCCGCGTGCATCCCCATGTCGAGGTGAAGATCGTCGATACCGAGGGCCGGGTGGTGCCGCGCGGCACGCCGGGCGAATTCTGCACCCGCGGCTATTCCGTGATGCTCGGCTACTGGGACGATGCCGAGCGAACGGCACAAACGATCGACGCCGGGCGTTGGATGCACACCGGCGATCTGGCGACGATGGATGCCGACGGCTACCTCAACATCGTCGGCCGCATCAAGGACATGGTGATCCGCGGCGGCGAGAATGTTTACCCCCGCGAGATCGAGGAATTCCTCTACCGCCACCCGAAGATCCAGGACGTGCAGGTGTTCGGCGTGCCGGACGCGCGCTACGGCGAGGAGCTGTGCGCCTGGGTGAAGCTGCGCCCCGGCGAGACGCTGAGCGCGGAGGCGATTCGCGATTTCTGCCGCGACCAGATCGCCCACTACAAGGTGCCGCGGCACATCCGGTTCGTGGACGAGTTCCCAATGACGGTGACCGGCAAGATCCAGAAATTCATCATGCGCGAACGGATGACGGCGGAGCTAGGGGTGAAGGAAGCCGCGACCGCGTAAACCTCTCCCGCGCTTCACGCAGGAGAGGTCGAGCCGCGCAGCGTCGAGGGTGAGGGAGATCGGGTCGGTATATTGCGCTCCTGCCGGAGATCCCGCATGAAACCTTCCATTCCGCCCGATCACCACCACATCGATCCCGAACATGCACAGGGGACGCCCATGCCCGCAATTCGGATCGCGCGACGACATATCCTGGCCGCCGCCGTGCTCGTGGCAGCATCCAGTCACGCGCACGCACAAGCCCCGCAAGCCGTGCGCATCCGCGCGACCATCGACTCGGCCGATGCGAACAGCCTGCACCTGACCACGCGCGCCGGCGACAAGGTCATCGTGGCGCTGGCGCCCGACGCCGCGGTCGCCTTGCTCGTTCCCATCAAACTTGAGGACATCAAGCCCGGCTCGTTCATCGGCTCGGCCGCGATGCCGCAGGCGGACGGCACCCAGCGCGCGCTGGAAGTGCACGTGTTTCCGGAAAGCATGCGCGGCACCGGCGAAGGCCATCGGCCGTTCGACCTGCAACCGCAAAGCACCATGACCAATGGCACGGTCGGCGCGGTCACCGGCAGTGTCGGCCGCACCCTGACCGTCTCGTATAAGGGCGGCGAGAAGACCATCGTCGTGCCGGCCGATACACCGGTGGTGACTTACGAACCGGGCTCGACGGCCCTTCTGGTGCCGGGCGCGCATGTTATCGTGTTTGGCAACCAGGCGGCCGACGGCAAGGTGACGGCGACGCGGATCTCGGTCGGCAAGAATGGACTCGTGCCGCCGATGTGAGGCAGCGGCGATTCGGACGGCGGCATCAATGCCGACCGATGTGGGCAATCGCGCTGCTCGTGTGCTAGTCAGATTCACCACCAAGACACGAAGGCACAAAGAAATACCTCTTCGTTTCTTTGTGGTGCGTCTGCTCGATGCAACCCCGCAACGGTCCGCAAGACGTGACACGATTGGTATCGCGGCGTGAGACGCACTAAGCTGGCGCGCCGCGATGCCCCGGGAGCACACCAGGGCCCGGCTTGAGGAAACGAAAGGACGCACGCACATGCGCTGGGCACGCTTCGCACTGAACGGCACGCCGACCTATGGGGTGGTGGAAGGCGACACGGTCATCCCGGTGCGCGGCTCGCCGTTCGACGCCTGGGAACGCACGCCGGCACGGCTGCCCTTCGCGGAGGTAAAGCTGCTGGTGCCGGTGGTGCCACCCACCTTCTACGCCTGCGGCATGAACTACCCGGAGCACGTGCGCGAGGTCGCCGAAAAGATCGGCCAGAAGCCGAACCTGCCGACCCAGCCCGACATCGGTTACCGCGCCAACAACGCGCTGATCGCCCACGGCGAGACCATCGTCATCCCGAAGGACGCCACCGACCAGGTGCAGTACGAAGGCGAACTGGTCGCCGTGATCGGCCGCAAGTGCACGCACCTGACGCGGGACAATGCGCTGACCGCGGTGATGGGCTGGACCATCGGCAACGACGTGTCCGAGCGCACTTGGCAGAAGAGCGACCGCACGATGTGGCGCTCGAAGAACACCGACACGTTCAAGCCGATGGGGCCGTGGATCGAGACCGACGTGGACCTGGAAAGCCTGGTCACGAAGATCCGGCTGAACGGCAAGCAACTCATCGAGTTCCACACCAACCACATGGTGTTCGGCGTGGTGGATTACCTGGTGGCGATGACGCGCTACCTGACGCTGTATCCCGGCGACATGGTGTGGATGGGCACCGAAGGCGCCACGCAGAACATGCAGCACGGCGACACTATTGAAGTGGAAATCAACCAGATCGGGACGCTGCGCAATCCGGTGGTGCGGGAGGCGTAGGGGCCGCATAGCGCGGCGGCCTCCCTCGCAACCGCCGATTGTCGAAATCACCCCCAGCACACCGCCAAACCTTTCAATCCCATTGCGTTTCCGCCGGATAACTGGTCAGACTGCCCCGGACCGAGCAACTCCGGAGCGCGTCCATGCCAGCCGTCGAGGAGTTTCACGAAGAGCAGACCGTCACCTTCCGCGCACCCGCCGGCTGGGGCACCGAGACGCGCGCCGACGAACCCGTCCATTTTCTGCTGCTTCTCGAAGATAATATGCCGCCCCGGCGGCTCCCGCTGCCCTCCCTGCCGGCGACGATCGGCCGCACCGCCCCCGCCGACGTGATCCTGGAAGGCGGCACGGTGTCCCGCCGCCATTGCCGCCTGGAACTTGCCGGCGACCGCCTGCTGATCAGCGATCTCGGCTCCACCAACGGCACCTTCGTCAACGGCCAACCCGTCACATCTGCCATTGCGTTGCAGGACGGCGCCCTGATCGCCGTTGGCGCCCACCGGTTGCGCTACCACCGCCGCAGCATTGACGAGACCGCCGAAGCCGACGCGATCGAGCGCGAGTTGCAGGACGCCGCCGACTACGTCGCCTCCATCCTGCCGCCGCCGCTGACCGAAGGCCCGGTCCTCGCCGAGTGGTTCTTCCAGCCCTGCGCGCGGCTCGGCGGTGACGCGTTCGGCTACCAGATGCTCGACCGGCAGCATTTCGCCGCGTTCGTGCTGGACGTCGCGGGGCATGGCACCGCGGCGGCGCTGCACTCCGTCTCCGTAGTCAACGTGCTGCGCCAGCGGATGCTGCCGGACGTCGATTTCCGCGATCCGGCCGCGGTGGTTCGCAGCCTCAACCGCATGTTCCCGATGGAGCAGCACAATGCGCTGTTCTTCACCATCTGGTATGGCGTGTATGACGTTGAGCAACGCACGCTGACCTTTGCGACCGGCGGCCATCACCCCGCCTGGCTGCTGCCGCCGCCGCCGTTGCAGCCGGTGGCGCTGGGCACCCGCAATCCGTCCATCGGCATCGTGCCGGACCGCGAGGTCGCCGCCGCGCGCGTCAACATTCCACCCGGCAGCGCGCTGCACCTGTTCAGCGACGGCGTGTTCGAAATCGTCGACCGGGACGAACATCAATGGAGCATCGAGCATGTGCTGGCGTTGCTGCCGGGCGCATCGGGTCCTGGCGGGCCGCGGCTGCTGTATGAGCAAGTGCGCGCCGCCGCGCGGGCGGGACCGCTGGAAGACGACTTCTCCGCCCTGTTGCTGCGCTTCCCCTGAGGAGGTTCAAGATGAGCTACGCTAGAGGCAGCGGCGGAGGGGTGATACCGGTGAGCATAGGACCGCGGCTGCTGATCGACACGGAGGAGGTCGCGCCCGGCGTTACCAAGGTGAACCTGCGCGGGCGGCTCGACGCGAATGGCGTGCAGACGATCAGCGCCACGTTCGAGCGCGTGGCCCGGACCCAGTTGCAACTCATCGTCGATCTGTCGCGTGTGAGCTTTATCGCCTCGACCGGACTACGCACGCTGATCAGCGCCGCGCGCACGGTGGCATCGCGCGACGGACGCATGGTGTTCCTCGGGCCGGAGGCGTCGGTGGAATCCGTGCTGATCACCAGCGGCACCGATGCGGTCGTGCCGATCTGCCAGGACCTGGTGGAGGCGATCTGCGCCGTCAGCATGGGCGGCAGCGACGATGACGCGTTTCCGACGACCAGCCTGTCGTTCTCGTTGCAGGTCGATCGCAGCATGCGCGGCGTCGCGCGCGTCGGTGCCTGGGTGGACGAACTCGCCATCCTGCTCAACCTGTCGCACCGCACCGAATACGCGTTGCGGCTATGTCTGGAGGAGGCGGTTACCAACATCGTCAGCCACGCCAAGCCGGTGCCGGGGGTGGATGGCGAGAAGGTCGACCTGCGCATGATCGCCGAGCCAGGCCAGCTCTGCCTGACGCTGCGGGACCAATGCGAAGAGTACAACCCGTTGCAGAGCGGCAGTGTCGGCGCAACGCAGGATGTGTCCGGCGAGGGCGGCCTCGGCATCGGCCTGTTGCGTCAGAACGCGCGCGATGTCACCTGGTCGCGGGTCGGCCCGGCCAACCGGTTGATGCTGACCATCCCACGTTGAGGAGCGGCAGACGATGCGTATGGAAACCGAAGAGGTGGCGCCTGGGGTTACCAAGGCGAACCTGACCGGGCGGCTGGACATCGGCGGGTCGCAGGAGATCGACCTGGCATTCAA